>ENA-UOYA01004565-UOYA01004565.1-activated-sludge-metagenome-genome-assembly--contig:-NODE-4565-length-11509-cov-10.129474_pt1 | contig 11509 bp, 11 predicted proteins | sample MGYA00238163_ERZ764804 | MGnify/ENA primary metagenome ERZ764804 (study PRJEB28919, sample SAMN05720223) | activated sludge metagenome | isolation source: Anaerobic digester | place: Hong Kong...
GCGAAAAGAATTACTGCAGGGACTTGACTTGGATTTTGAAGTCAAGGTCATACCTTTTTCAATATATAATTATATTTATCATAATTCCGATTATATTTAATTGTAATACGAATAAGCTTGCATAAAATAGGCATGTATTTGTATGAAAAATGGTAGGAGCAAAAATAATGTAAATATTCCTCCTACTTGATTCTCTTTAATCTTTTTCTTTATCACTAAGAAGAGATGCTGCTCGTACACGTGACAATGTCTCAGGAGTCATTTGCAAATAACTTGCTATATAAACCAATGGTGCACGTAAAACGACTTGTGGCATCAACTTGCGCAATTTCTGATATCTATCTTGAGCTGATTCGAATCTTACTAAATCTGCATGGACCTGAGAAAGTATTAGACTTTCTTCCAGGATTTTACGATATAGAATTTGAATGTTTACATTATGTAATGCTACCTCTTCGAGTTTTTGTTTTGGAAGGGCATAAATAATTGAAGGTTCCAACGTTTCTACCTGTAGTCTTGTAGGTTCCTCACGAAATAAACTTTCAATGCACATTACTATAGTGTTTTCAACACCTAAATGCTCTGTAAGTTCTTTGTCATTTTTATAATAGAACTGACGTAACAAACCTTTATCGATATAATATATATTTCTGCAGATTTCACCCTCTTTTAAAATAATCTCACCTTTTGCGTACTTTTTGGGAACTAGAATACTTTCCAGTATATCTAGTTCATCATGAGTCATTGTACTATATTTTCGAGCCAATTCTCTAGCGACATCACGTGTCGTGTTAAACATTTCTTTCATCTGCGTACCTCCTATAAACACATTTAATCTAATTTAAGCACTGCAAGGAAAGCCTTTTGGGGAACTTCCACATTGCCTATTTGTTTCATTCGTTTTTTACCCTGTTTTTGTTTTTCAAGTAATTTCCGTTTACGACTCACATCACCTCCATAGCATTTAGCCGTCACATCTTTTCTAACACATTTTACAGTTTCACGCGCTACTATTTTTGCTCCAATAGCAGCCTGTATAGCAATATCAAATTGTTGACGCGGAATTAGATCTTTCAACTTTTCGCACATCCGTCTACCAAATGTAACAGCATTGTCCTGATGAGTTAATGTTGATAAGGCATCTACAGGTTCCCCATTTAAGAGGATATCTAGTTTTGCCAACTTTGAGGGCCTATACCCGTCAATATGATAGTCAAATGATGCATAACCTTTTGATATAGACTTCAATTTATCATAGAAATCTATCACGATTTCGCCTAATGGAAGCATGAAGTGCAATTCTACCCTATTTCCACTAACATATTCTTGGTTAATCAGTTCCCCTCTCTTGTCAAGACAAAGTTTCATAATTGGCCCGATAAAATTGGAACTGGTAATAATTGATGCCCGAATATATGGTTCCTCAATATGGTCTATCATCGTTTGGTCGGGCAATCCGGATGGATTATGAACTTCTTTGGAATTTCCTTGTTTATCATATATCATATAAGAAACATTGGGTACCGTTGTTATGACATCCATGTTGAATTCGCGGTCTAATCGTTCTTGAACAATCTCCATGTGAAGCAGTCCTAAAAATCCACAACGGAAACCAAATCCCAAAGCTATTGATGACTCTGGCGAAAACGTTAATGAAGCGTCATTGAGTTGAAGCTTTTCAAGAGACGCTCTTAAATTTTCATATTCAGCAGGATCTATAGGATAAACACCAGCAAAGACCATTGGCTTTACCTCTTGAAAACCTTCTATGGCCTTATCACAAGGATAATCTACATGAGTGATGGTATCTCCAACTTTGACCTCTGTAGCATCTTTAATTCCGCTGATAATGTAACCAACTTCTCCAGTTCGCAATTCATTGCGAGGAATGAGATTCATCTTCAACACCCCTACCTCATCTGCGTCATATTCCATACCTGTATTGAAAAATTTCACTTTATCACCTTTATGAATAAAGCCATTCTCAATTTTGAAATATGCAATGATACCACGAAAACTATTAAATACTGAATCAAAAATAAGAGCCTGTAATGGAGCCTTCTCATTTCCATTTGGATGAGGAATCCGATTTACGACAGCTTCAAGTATCTCAGGCACGCCTTCTCCTGTTTTGCCTGATGCACGAATAATATCTGTGCGGTCACAACCGATAAGTTCGATAATTTCATCCTCAACTTCATCAGGCATTGCACTTGGCATATCTATTTTATTAATAACAGGTATAATTTCCAAATTATGATCTATAGCCATGTATAAATTGGAAATAGTCTGAGCTTGCACGCCCTGAGTGGCATCAACAACAAGTAATGCTCCTTCGCAGGCAGCAATGCTTCGAGACACTTCGTAAGAAAAATCCACATGCCCCGGCGTATCAATCAAATTTAAAATATAATTTTCATTATTGAAAGAATATTCCATTTGTATAGCATGGCTTTTAATCGTGATGCCACGCTCACGTTCCAAATCCATATCATCAAGCATCTGTCCTTCCGTTATTTGAATAGTTTTTGTATATTCAAGTAAACGATCGGCAAGTGTTGATTTGCCATGATCTATATGGGCTATTATACAGAAATTTCTTATATTATTCATTTGTTGTATTCTTAGAAAACGCAAATATACAAAAAAATACGTTGATGTTTCTATATCAGAGCCACCAACGTATCTTTTTTAATTAATTTTAAAACCTTATTTCAGATTAAATTTTCCTTTTTCGCCCGTAATCTTACCTTCACGGAGTAACCACCCTAGGCCAAGATATAGGTTTTTCTCTGTTTGTTTAGTGAGCTTTTTCAGTTCTTTCAAATCCAAGCCCTCTTTCTCATTAAGTGCGTTCCAGATTTCTCCTGCAACTTCACCAGCTTTTTCTTTTAACATATATCTATAAATGTTTAAATAACGCCTGCAAAGATAGCAAATATTTGCCTATCTACCAAATTTCTCTTTATTTATTGATTTAAGTCAAAATTAATTAGTATTTTTGCAGAAAATAGATTGTTTATGAAGAGAATTTTTGTTATTGCATGCTGTGCTATATTGTTAATATCATGTCATGAGAATCTCGAAGACCGTGCTGCACGAGAAGCTAAAGAATATACAGAGAAGTTTTGTCCAACTCCTGTCAATAATTTTACCAGAACAGACAGCGTCGTATTTGAGAAAGATACAAAAACATATCATTATTATTGCACATTGACTGGTTTGATGGATAATCTGGACATAATTACAATGCATCAGAAGGAAATCCATGATGCGTTGGCAAAATCTATCAAAGAGTCAACAAATATTAATGCATACAAAGAGGCTGGATTTAATTTTGAATATACATGCAGATCTGAGAAAAATCTAAAACTAATTTTGTTTCAAGCGATATATTCATCTAAAGACTACAACAAATAGTTTATCTATATATGAAAACAGGAAGAAAATAAAAGTATAAGTTTGCTGATGTTTTTATTTTCTTCCTGTTTTTTTTATATTCACTTATCGCATACGATAATTAATACGAATCAATCATTCTGATTTAAATTATTTCAACGGATATTCAAATTTATCACCTGTTTGCTCGACCAATTTCTTTGCATACGTCTGAGGATATCCAGGTCTAACGACTGTCACTCCAATGCCAGACTTGGTGCGGGCGAAACGGCCATTTTTCTCTGGTTTTATGATCATGTCATTATATTTTACGATCAAATATGTAGCAAGATTTTTCCATCTTGCAAGCATTTGTTGAGCAAGTACATTGCTATAATCGTTCAAATAGCGTAATGCCTCTTGTTGGTTATTCGCATAAAGAGATTTGGCTTTTTCCTCTACTGTGGATTGATTTTGGAAATAAGTCCTTTCAAGGCTATCACGAACCTCTTTCAACGACGGGAACATTAATGAATAACGAGGATAAATCATATTACTAACCCAATTGCATATCCAATATGCATTTTTATCTGAGAATGTCAATGCATCGGCTCCTGGTGTATTATAACATTCCGGCTGAATCGTATTGCCACAGTAAATAGGAGTATAGGCTACCATATTCGCATCATCATTACCAAACCACAGAACTCCACCTATCTGACGAGGAAGCCATGATCTCATCTGAGAAACATAAGTAAAACCTGTTTGTTGGGTGCTTGTAGGACGTTCGTTGAAATATTTTTTCCCGTTTACCTTATATACTAGAGGCGTAGGCCGATACGGCATTTGCCAAATACCGCCACCTATATCTGAACTATCAATAGCCAAAGCAGTTCCTTCATAATGATCGCGCATGCAATTCTGTACATCTTGTACGCTTACCTTGCGGTTAGGAACAATCCATAAAGGCATATCCTCCGCATCTTTATCTTTACCAATTGCCCAAGGAAGATATTTGTCAAAATCATTATTGAAGTGTCTGAAGAAACTCCAAACTCGTGCCTCACAGAAACGACGGCCCTCAAAATCTGGTTTTGCGTAAGTTTCTTTCCATGAGAAATCAACATCCTTGCCTTTGAACCATCCCATCTTTCTGGCATAATTGACGACGTTTTTAGAAAACATCACATTATCTTTATCTTTCATATTGAATTTACCGATGCGACTTTGATTGGCATGGGCACATATCGCGTTATCTGGAATACGAACAGCTACCCATACTGCTCCATGAGAGCCTTTACCAGCCCCCATCATTTCCATAATCCATGCCTCATTGGCATCACATACCGTAAAGGTCTCGCCTTCACTGCAATAGCCATATTTTTCTGCAAGTGAAGTTATGACTTTTATTGCTTCTCTGGCTGATTTTGAACGTTGCAGACCCATGTAAATTAGTGATCCATAATCAAGCAGACTTGTCGTATCCACCATTTCTTCGCGACCGCCATAAGTGGTTTCTCCTATGGTTACCTGATACTCATTAATATTTCCAATGACATTATATGTCTCCTCTGCCTCGGGTATTTGGCCACGATATTCATGGGTATCCCAATCGATGATATCACGCATCTCTCCTTTTTTGTGCTTTCCTGCTGGATAATGGCACAAGCCAATGAACATCCCATAATCATCTGCATTATAACTGCAAATGACAGAACCATCCACCGAGGCTTTTTTACCTACAATAAAGTTTGTACAAGCTTCACACTTTGCAGACAATAATATTGTCATTACAAATAGAACTGATAATTTTTTCATACGTACTTAAGATTTATAAAGATAAAAAATTATTTATAATTATTTCATTAATATTTAAATGGGGCCATAAATGTCCTTGTATTGTTTCTAAAGTCCTTCACGACAAACTTGAGAATGTGTTCCTTTCCAGTTCTTTTTATTGGTGTCTGTGAAAGTACACATTTAACCCATGGACTTTTAGGTACATTTTCAAATAACACAAATCTGTTATCAATAAAGCCTTCATATTTTGCTATTCCGCAACCTTCGTCTACAATGCCAATACATATTTCATGTCTCGTATTCCATGCACCTTGACCAATAGGATTAATAATAGGAGCAACGTCATCATAAGCAATTTCATAATAAGCTCCTAATTCACGAGCTCGCCCCACTACCCATCCATCTTGATAGTCACCCCCCATATATTTATCTATATTCCAATGATTTACAATATATAGTTTCGAAACATCTTTAACTTTCTTTTTTAAGCGCAAACTGATTTGTGCATAATTAAACAGAGGGAAAGATGTGGACATAAAACGATAAGCATCGGATAATTTGTTTGACTGAAACTTTACTTCCGGACTTAATTCAACCATGTCAGCTAAGCTATTTGGTCTAACAATTAATTGCATTCCTGGTAACTGATAATTATTCATTCTATCCCATCTCAATGCTCTTAATGGGTGAATTTCATTTTTGTGAGGTATCGCATATCTATGCCCTTTAACTGTAAATGTATATTTATTGACATTACCTCGGAAATCAGTCAACACATAAGTAATGTGATAGTCACGTTGCTCATTAAAATTAATATATCCATGTTGCGCATCTGAATAAAGAAAAGGAAGTGTTAATCCCGGCTGAACGAATGATTTCAGATACCAAACTTGATATTGTAAATAATGCTCATAATCACCCCATGCATTCATCATCATATTGTCATTGACAGGAATGTCATTTACATCACTACAAAATGCAAGGTGGTTATCTACATATAGTTCTGTACGTCTCACCCCATAACGATTGTATGTTATAGCCATATAATCGTTTGCCCAAATACCGAAACCTACCTTACCCCATGCCGAAAAAATACGATTTAGGTTATGAGATGTAAATGGAAATGCCAATTTTGTACTGGCACCACAAAATACGCCTTCTCCTGGTTTCGGATATGCCATAAATCCATGAGCCACAGGTGGCATTTTGTCAGTTACTTCATTCTGGATGAATTCTAGAGGATCTAGCATGTTCCATGTGCGAGTATCATGAATTTCAAGGTGCAAATGGGGAGCCTGTGAGGACCCTGTATTTCCACTTACTGCAACTAATTGTCCTCTTGCTACTGGCAAATCTGTCGGTCGGAAATGAATATCACCCGTACTAGTATGGTTAGCATACTGCCATTTTCGAACCATGGCTGTAATTTGTGGCGTAAATTTTTGAAGATGACAATACACACATGTATATCCCTCAGGCAGATGTATATACAATGCATTACCGTATCCCCCTATCCCAACACTGACATGAGATATGTAACCATCACCCATAGAAAAAATTGGTTTACCTTCGACGCCATCAGTTTTGATATCAATACCACCATGGAAATGATTGGGCCTGGGTTCTCCAAAATTTCCTGCTAGGGATATTTTATAATTAACAGGCGAACCAAGTGTGATATTGGCGGTCAAAAGCAAGCCTAAAAGAATATTCAAATTATTTCTATATTAACAAGCCTTGAAACTCATGTCCAACCCTTTCACGCTGTGAGTCAATGCGCCAACTGAGATAAAATCTACACCCTGTTCTGCATAACTCCGGATAGTGTCTAAAGTTATTCCTCCAGAAGATTCTGTTTCATATCTACCATTAATCTTATCCACAGCAGCTTTCGTTTCAGCCACAGTGAAGTTATCCAGCATAATGCGGTCTACCCCACCCTTTTTTAAAACTTGTTGGAGTTCATCATCATTACGGACTTCAATTTCGATTTTAAGTTTAAGACCTTTTTCTTTCAAATATTGGTGACAACGGTCAATAGCGGCGTCTATGCCTCCAGCAAAATCCACATGATTGTCTTTTAATAATATCATATCAAAAAGACCAATACGATGATTCATTCCACCACCTATCTTAACTGCTTGCTTCTCTAGCATACGCATTCCAGGCGTGGTCTTTCTCGTATCTAGTATATGAGTCTTTGTACCTTCCAAACGTTTGACATAAACATTGGTCATCGTAGCGATACCACTCATACGCTGCATAATATTAAGCATAAGACGCTCTGTCTGCAACAATGATCTCATTTTTCCTGTAACTATCATTGCGATATCGCCAGCTTTCACTTGAGCACCATCATTCATAAGAACTTCTACCTTCATTGATGGGTCAAATCTGTTAAACACCCTTTTAGCGACTTCGACACCTGCTAATATTCCATCCTCTTTAATAAGGAGATGAGATTTGCCCACAGCATCTTCGGGAATACAACACAATGTGGTGTGATCACCATCACCAATATCTTCGGCAAATGCCAAATCGATAAGGCGATCTTCAAGTTCATTTACGCTTAACATATCTCTTATATTTTTATTCAAACAGTTTTTCCAGATTACCATCACTACCAGAATCTTTAACCCAAAAGGCTTGCTTTATTCCTTCATGATTAAGTCTGACTTCTATATGTCCGTCATACCATTCAGTAAGAGGCATCTCATCTTGAAACTCATAATAGTTTAAAACTGAACCATCACAAATTTCCACGATTGCCTGATGCAATACCTTGCCATCAGGCAATATTACTTCATGAGCGGCAACTCTGCGATAATTTCCCATATCAGTTTCTAGGCATTGCTTCACCTGGCCTTTGAGGTGGCAATGGCATGTTATTTGGAGCCATACCACTATTATTTGGATTTGGCATCTGTCCGCCTGGTTGTGCATGATTTGACGTGTCCACCTTGGCAGAATCATTATTGTTTACAGATGTTTTATTCAGTTTATTTTCATGTATACGAATTAATCGTATATTATAAACAGCCATTATCTGCAAAGTCGAAGTGGACTGACCTGCATCCATATTCCTATTTTGTATGAAAAATCCTTTTATTTCTTTTATGCCCAAATGTTTATCATCTTTAATTTGGATTGCGGACCTCGTAGAAGATGAAATATGCAGATATTGAGAAGCAATGCTATCATTTCCGAACTGTACAGATAATACAGCAATGCCGTCTCTCATGCCGTCTTGATAAATAAATTGAGTATCAAAATTGAGTAATATTACATCACCCTTATGGAATGCAGAGTCTGCCTTAAGTGAATATGATGATTGGTTAAATGGTGCCTGAGGCACAAAGACAAAGGAACGTTCTCCCGACCACACATCAACAGTATCTCCATTTTCAGATAATGAAGAATATTTATCTCCGCCATTCATAGATGAACCCAAAGACACGGCATCATCACTCAGCCTTTTTGATATTTTCTCATAGATATCATGTAGCATATCCGTATGCCTCATATAATATACCATTGATGTATCAAATTCAGATTGCGTTACATGGTGCTTCTTGAGTATCGCCAAGCGATAGGCCCTCAGAGTTAAATCCTTATCTATTGTCATCTGACTAACCATTCCATCTGCCACATGGTAATCATATAAGATATCTTCCATGTCATCTGGCTGGATATAGTCATTAGGTACCCCAGGTTTACAACTTGTCAGGAAAATGACTGATAGAAACAGGCACAGACAGAGGGGCGGGAAAAAAGTAATCGTATACTTCATCACAATTTCTCCTTATCATCTTTGTCTTTATTTATTCCTTTCTTATTGAAAGAAAATGATATATTGCTCAAATCTTTTCTGCAAAATATCAACAATGCCACTACACCTACACTAATACAAGCATCGGCGAAATTGAAAACAGGACTAAAGAATATAAATTCTTCGCCACCAAATACAGGTACCCATTCAGGCCATGTCGTCACGATAAGAGGAAAATAGAACATATCTACTACCTTTCCTGTGAGAAAACTGGCATAACCAGTTCCGAATGGAACAAAATATGAAATGTAGAATGGTGAAGACGCATTGAAAATCAAACCGTAAAACAAGGAATCAAAGATATTGCCCGCCGCACCGGCAACAACCATAGAAAGCAAAACGATATATCGGGTACGTGCATTCGCTTTTACTTGCTGATGGATGTACCATCCAATAATACCGACCGCACATAATCGCATGATGCTTAGGAACAATTTGTTAATGAATGTCATTCCATAAGCCATTCCATTATTTTCTACGAAATCAATATAGAACCAATCTGTAACATGGATTGATTCTCCAAGGCACATATTGGTTTTAACAGCAATTTTGATTATCTGGTCGATAACCAAAATTGCTACTATGATTAAAACGGACAATCTACCGTCTGTTAGATATTCTCTGTATTTTTTCATTTTCAATTGTTCAACCTCATTCTATGAATGATGAGGACTAATGCTTGCGAGCCTTTTTAGACTCTACACTCAATGTTGCATGAGGTACAGCACGCAGACGCTCCTTCGGAATTAACTCACCTGTGATACGGTCAATACCATAAGTTTTATTCTCAATACGAATAAGGGCTGCCTCGAGTCCTTGAATGAATTTTTGCTGTCTGCCAACGAGTTGTATCAACTCTTCCTTGGTCTGAGTAGCGCTACCTTCTTCTAATATCTTATATGTAGGAGAGGTATCATCTACGTCATTACCATCAGCATTCATCAAAGTTTTCATCATTGCATCGTAATCCCGTCGTGCAAGTTTTAATTTCTCATTGATGATGGCACGGAATTCTTCCAAGTCCTCATCACTGTAACGTGTCTTTTCTGCCATATTATTTTACATTTAGGCGAGTGATCACTATTTCGTTCTCACTCGGAATTTGATATTTAGTATTTAAAGTTTAGCACTCCTTTTATGAATGAATAGAGGGTTAGTTTAACTTTACCCCTATTCATCATTAAGTTAATGTTTTATAACTGTTATGTGTAGTTTAAAGTCATCAAACTCTGTTTCTACACCGTTGTTATCTGATATCGTGATATTATCGGCCAATACCTGACCTTTGATATAATCACCAAATCCTGCGATTGCAGCATCTGTCAACTCGTTTGACTCTACCGTGACATTGATACGGTCTGTGATTTCAAGTCCTGTATCTTTACGTATATTCTGAATACGATTAACCAGTTCCCTCGCCATGCCTTCATTTCTGAGTTCATCATTGAGTTCCACTTCAAGGGCGACGGTCAAATTGCCTTCATTAGAAACAAGCCATCCAGGTATATCTTCACTGATGATGTCTACATCTGCAGATTCTACGGTAACGTCTTGTCCATCAATATTCAATACGATATTGCCAGAGGTTTCCAGTAAAGCGATTTGATCTTGACTCAGTTCATTCATCTGAGATGAAATACCCTTCATCAATTTCCCGTATTTCTTACCCATCGTACGGAAATTACACTTTACCTTCTTAACAAGCACTCCATTACTTTCAACAAATTTCAACTCCTTCACATTGACTTCATGCATGATTAAATCCTTAACAGCCTCAATATGAGCTTTTTGGTCGGAATCAATTGCAGGAATCATTATTTGCTGTAATGGTTGGCGTACTTTGATATTCACCTTACGACGTAAAGCCAAGACCATGGATGTTATTCTCTGGGCTATTTCCATGCGCTCTTCCAAATCCTTATCAATACAAGAATCGTTAGCAACTGGATATTCCACCAAGTGTACAGAACACTTCTTGTCGACATCTTCACCTCCCAGGTCACGCCATAGTTGGTCTGCATAAAATGGAGCAAACGGAGCCAACAACTTCGCAACCGTAATCAAACATGAATACAATGTCTGATATGCAGAAAGTTTATCTGTGCTCATCTCCTTGCCCCAGAATCTCTTACGATTCAAACGTACATACCAATTGCTCAAGTCATCGTTCACGAATGTATCGATCAATCGTCCTGCACGTGTAGGATCATAGTTCTGCAGTTCTCTGTCAACATCTTTGATGAGCGAGTGAAGTTCTGAAAGGATCCAACGATCAATTTCCGGACGTTCATTAAGTTTTATTTCCGGTGCGTTGTAATCAAAATCATCAACGTTCGCATAAAGAGCAAAGAATGAATAGGTATTAAATAATGTGCCAAAGAACTTACGACGAACCTCATCCACTCCATTAGGATCAAATTTCAAGTTATCCCAAGGTTCGGAATTTGTCATCATATAAAATCTGACTGGATCTGCACCATATTTCTCTATCATCTCAAATGG
>ENA-UOYA01004570-UOYA01004570.1-activated-sludge-metagenome-genome-assembly--contig:-NODE-4570-length-11495-cov-5.101573_pt1 | contig 11495 bp, 8 predicted proteins | sample MGYA00238163_ERZ764804 | MGnify/ENA primary metagenome ERZ764804 (study PRJEB28919, sample SAMN05720223) | activated sludge metagenome | isolation source: Anaerobic digester | place: Hong Kong...
GGGTGATGCTGTTGGTGGAGACAAAGGCGGCTCTTGCTCCTTCCCCCTGTGGGGCTGAAGGCCGCGGCTCCAGTTCCACCAGTGCGGAACTGGACGGCCTGAAGGGCGGCGGCGTCTCGCCGCCAGCACCGAGGTTGGGATGGGGGCTGGCGCCGCTGGCTGTTGCTCCCTCGCCCCTCTGGGGAGAGGGTTGGGGTGAGGGGCCGGCAGCGCTGGATGAACCGGGTGCTTGCGGATGCGCCGCTGGCCCCCACCCCTGCCCGTCCGCAGCGGGGGCGGGAGTGCCCTCACCCCCACCCTCTCCCGCAGGCGGGTGAGGGAGCCAGGCCGCCTGCTGCATATAGCGCGCGGCCTTGACGTACCAGGCGGCGACGAAGTCCAGCAGGCCCGCGCCCTCGATGCCGCTGAACACGGCGCGGGTGTCTGCGCGCTGCGCATCGCTCATGAACTTGGCGCCCACAAACGGCGGATTGCCCAGCACAAAGCTGCACTGGCTGGGGGGCAGCACGTCGCCCCAGTCCAGCGTGAGGGCGTTGCCATGCACGATGCGCGGGCTGGTGACCAGCGGAATGCGGGCGAAGTACTGGCCGAACTCCTCGCTGACCGCCAGGTTCATCTGGTGGTCCACCAGCCACAGCGCGACCTGGGCGATCTGGGCCGGAAATTCCTCGATCTCGATGCCGTAGAACTGGTCGACGTTGATGCCGATGAGCTGGTGCACGTCCACGCTGCGCTGGCCGGCGTGGCCTTGCAGGGCGGCGGCGGCGCGCAGGACTTGAAGCTCCAGCGCGCGCAGCTCGCGGTAGCTGATGACCAGAAAATTGCCGCAGCCGCAGGCGGGGTCGAAAAAGGTGAGCGCGCGCAGCTTCTTGTGAAAGTCGAACAGGCGGTTGCGGTTGTTTTTGACCTTGTCGAACTCGGCGCGCAGACCATCCAGAAACAGCGGGCCGATCAGCTTGAGGATGTTTTCCTCGGACGTGTAGTGCGCGCCCAGGTTGCGGCGCGCGGCGCTGTCCATGATGCTCTGGAACAGGCTGCCGAAGATGGCGGGGCTGATGGCCGACCAGTCGAGCGCGCAGGCGTCGAGCAGGGCCTCGCGCGTGGGGGCGTCGAAGTCGGCAATGGGCAGGCTCTCGTCGAACAGCTTGCCGTTGACGTAGGGGAAGGCGGCCAGCTGCTCGTCGAGGTTCTGGCTGCGTCGCTCGTCGGGCGTGTTGAGCACCTGAAAGAGTTGCGCCAGGCGCGGGCCGGTGTCGCTGCCGTCGGGGGCGGTGCGCTCCTCGATGAAGGCGCGCAGGCCCTGCGCCGGAAAGATGGCGGTGTCGTCGGCAAACAGGCAAAACAGCAGGCGCACCAGCAGCACTTCCAGCGGGTGGCCGGCGTAGCCGCTGGCTTTGAGCGCGTCGTGCAGGCGGCCCATGCGCTCGGCCGCCTTGACGTTGACGGGGTTTTGCGGCGTGACGGCCTGCGCCTGATAGCCGGCGATGAAGCCGAACCAGCGCACGTGCTTGTGCAAATCCTGCAGGGCAAAGGTGATCTCGCGGCGGCTGTCCAGGTCGATCACGCGAAAGCGGGCAAAGTCGCACAGCACCAGGGTGTGCGGCAGATCGCGCTCAGCCAGGCCGGGAAAGTAGCCCATGGCCTGGTCGTAGGCGGGCTCCAGCGGCTTGCCGCGCGACTTTTGCTCCACCAGCATCTGGCCGGGCCAGAACAAATCGATGTAGCCCTGGCCGCCGCCATGCTTGCTGACGGCGTGCTCGAAGCTGATGACGCGCCGGTTGCTGATGCCGAAGATCTCGAAGAAGTCCACCCAGAACGCGGCGCTTTGCTGCTTTTCGTCGGCGGCGTCCGCCCACTGGCGCGAAAAGGCCATGGCGCGGGACTTGATTTCGTTCCAGGAAAGCGGCATGTCGAGTGGGCGGTTGAATGGCGGCGGCCCCGCGTTTATACCGGGGCGGCTTGCCACACAATGCCGCCATGGCCGAACCCGACGCCTTCGACGCCCCCGCGCCGCCCGCGCGGCCGGCGCATTCGCGCGCGTCGCTGGCGCGGCGGCTGCGGCTGCAGCAGCTGATGCTCTTCGAGCAGGTGCGGGCCTCGGGCTCGCTGCTGGCGGCGGCCGGCGAGCTGGCGATGACGCAGCCGGCCATCAGCAAGTCGCTGCACGAGCTGGAGTCGCAGGTGGGCGGGCCGCTGTTCGTGCGCGGCAAGCGCGGCGTTGTGCTGACCGAGCTGGGCCGGCGCTTCGAGCCGCACGCTGCCAGCATGCTGGCCGAGCTGCGCCAGCTGGCCGAGACGCTGAACGCCACGCAGGCCGGCACGCGCGGCCAGGTGGTGGTGGGCACGCTGATCAGTGCCTCGGCCGCGCTGCTGCCGGCGGCCATCGAGCGGCTGCGCCGCGACGCGCCGGACGTGGTGGTGACCGTGCGCGTGGGGCCCAACACGCTGCTGTTTCCGCTGCTGGCGCGCGGCGAGCTGGACGTGGTGGTGGGCGCCCTGCCCGGCGCGACGGCGGTGGCGGGCGCCGAGCGCGCGCGCCTGGCCAGCCAGCCGCTGTACGAGGAGGCGCTGCGCGTGGTGGTGGGCGCCCAGCACCCGCTGGCGCGCCGGCGCAAGCTGGCGCTGGCCGAGCTGATGGGGCTGGACTGGATCGTGCCCACGCCCGACTCGATGGCCTGGCCGTCGGTGCGCGCCTTTTTCGGCGCGACCGGGCTGCCGGCGCGGCGCATCGAGTCGGTGTCGATCCTGACCAACCTGGCGCTGCTGGCCAGCAGTCCCATGGTGGCGCTGATGCCGCAGGCCGCGGCCGAGCGCTTTGCGCATCTGGGTCAGGTGACGGTGCTGCCGATCCGGGGCCTGGGCGCGTTCGGCGCCGTGGGCTACACGGTGCGCGCCGACCGCGCGCCCAGCGCGGCCACCGAGCGCTTTCTGGCGGCGCTGCGCGCGGCGGGCGAGCCCCTGGGGCGCGGGCGTTGAACTATTCTTGTTGGTTATAACAAGGGGCGAAATCTTCGCTTGTAAGGCAAGCGTCCGCGGCCTAGACTGAAGCTGCCATGACCGAACGCTTTGCCCTGCCCCCCTCGCTGGCCGACACCCGCAACTACGTGGACGGCGCCTTCGTCGCCACCGGCAAGACCTTTGACAACGTGAGCCCGCTCACCGGCCGCGTGCTGGCCCGCGTGCACGAGGCCGACGCCGCGCTGGTGGACCGTGCCGTGCGCGCCGCGCGCAGGGCGGTGGATGAAGGCCCCTGGGGCCGCTCGACGGTGCAGGAGCGCGCGGCCGCCCTGCACCGCGTGGCCGACATCATCGAGCGGCGCTTTGACGATTTTCTGGCCGCCGAGATCGCCGACACCGGCCGCCCCCTGGAGCAGGCGCGCAAGCTGGACGTGTACCGCGGCATCGCCAACTTCCGTACCTTCGCCGATCTGGGCAAGACGGCGCACGGCGATTTTTATGAAACCGACCTGGCCGACGGCACCAAGCTGATCAACTACACCACGCGCAAGCCGCTGGGCGTGGTGGCCAGCATCTCGCCGTGGAATTTGCCCATCCTGTCGCTGACCTGGAAGGCCGCGCCGGCGCTGATCTGCGGCAACGCCATCGTCTGCAAGCCGTCGGAGGAAACACCGTCGTCGGCCACGCTGATCGCCGAGGCCTTTGACGAGGCGGGCGTGCCGGCGGGCGTGTTCAACGTGGTGCACGGCTTTGGCCCCGGCTCGGCCGGCGAGGCGCTGACCCGCCACCCCGGCATCGACGCGGTGACCTTCACGGGCGAGTCGCGCACCGGCGCGGCCATCATGAAGGCGGTGGCCGACGGGGTGAAGGAGGTGTCCTTCGAGCTGGGCGGCAAGAACGCGGCCATCGTGTTTGCCGACTGCGACTTCGACGCCGCGGTGGAGGGCGTGATCCGCTCGAGCTTCACCAACACCGGCCAGGTCTGCCTGTGCTCGGAGCGCGTGTATGTCGAGCGTCCGATCTTCGAGCGCTTTGTGGCGGCGCTGAAAGCCAAGACCGAGGCTTTGAAAATCGGCTGGCCGGACGATCCGGGCGTGGACATGGGCTCGCTGATCTCGCGCGAGCACCGCGAGAAGGTGCTGTCGTACTACAAGCTGGCGGTGGCAGAAGGCGCCACCGTGGTCACCGGCGGCGGCGTGCCGCACTTTGGCGACGAGCGCGACGGCGGCGCCTTTGTGCAGCCCACCGTCTGGACGGGCCTTGCCGACAGCGCGCGCTGCCTGAACGAGGAGGTGTTTGGCCCGGTGTGCCACATCGCCCCTTTTGACAGCGAGGACGAGGTGCTGGCCCGCGCCAACGCCAGCGACTACGGCCTGGCCGCCAGCGTGTGGACGACCAACCTGTCGCGCGCGCACCGCGTCAGCCCCCGGCTGCACGTGGGCATCGTGTGGGTCAACACCTGGTTCTCGCGCGATCTGCGCACGCCCTTTGGCGGCGTCAAGCTGTCGGGCATCGGCCGCGAGGGCGGGCGCTGGTCGCTGGACTTCTACAGTGAGACTTCCAACATCTGCATCAAGGTCTGAGGAAATCACGCATGAGCAACGCATCCAACAAGGCGACGGTGGTCGAAGGCAAGGCCACGCCGCGCGGCAAGTTTCCGCACATCAAGCGCGCGGGCGATTTTTTGTATGTCTCGGGCACCAGTTCGCGCCGGCCCGACAACAGCTTTGCCGGCGCCCAGGCCGACGCGCTGGGCGTGACCCAGCTCGACATCCGGGTGCAGACGCGCACCGTGATCGAGAACATCCGCGACATCCTGAAGAGCGCCGGGGCCGATCTGAGCGACCTGGTGGAGGCGCAGGCCTTTTTGGTCAACATGAACGACTTTGGCGGCTACAACGAGGTGTGGGGCGAGTTCTTCGACTACGACGGCCCCACCCGCACCACGGTGGCGGTGCACCAGCTGCCGCACCCGCACCTGCTGATCGAGATCAAGGCCGTGGCCTACAAGCCGGTGCAGGCTTGATGGCCGACCGATCAACCCGACAAGGAGACCTGCGATGAACCCCAAGTACGGACTGCCCAAGAACCTGATGGGCTGGGTCGAGCAAAACCAAAGCCGCCTCAAGCCGCCGGTGTGCAACGCGGCGCTGTTCCCGGACGGCGACTACATCATCAACATGGTGGGCGGGGGCAATACGCGCACCGACTTTCACGACAACCCGACGGAAGAAATCTTCTATCAGCTGCGCGGCACGGCCTATCTGGATGTGTGGGACAACGGGCGCTTCGACCGCATCGACCTGAAGGAGGGCGACGTCTTCCTGCAGCCCCCGCACCTGCTGCACTCGCCGCAGCGCCCCGACCCGAACGGCTTGTGCCTGCTGGTGGAAAAGCCGCGTCCGCCCGGCGCGCAGGACGGCTTTCGCTGGTACTGCCCCCAATGCGCCACGCTGGTGTGGGAAATCAGGGTGCAGCTGCAAGACCTGGTTGCGGACCTGCCCAAGGCCTATGCGCAGTTCTACGCCACCAGCGACGCCGAGCGCACCTGCCCGCACTGCGGCACCGTGCACCCGGGCAAGGACTACGCCGCATGGCACGCGATTCGGCAGGCCCACGCATGATCGACATCCATTCGCACTTCTTCCCCCGCATCAGCCAGGCCGAGGCCCATGCCGTCGATGCCCAGCGCGCGCCCTGGCTGACGGTGGACGCCGACGGCAAGACCGGCCAGATCATGCTGGGCGAGCGGCCCTTCCGCCCGGTGCACGACGAACTCTGGGACCCCGACGCGCGCGTGCGCGGGCTGGACGCCGCCGGCATAGCCCAGCAGATCATCTGCGCCACGCCGGTGATGTTCGGCTACGCCTGGGAAGCTGCGCGCGCCGCCGACTGGGCCGCGCGCATGAACGAGAAGGCCGCCGCCTATTGCGCGCCCCACCCCACGCGCCTGCGCTGGCTGTCGCAGGTGGCGCTGCAGGACGTGAAGCTGGCCACGGCCGAGGCCGCGCGCGCCATGAAGGCCGGCGCGGTGGGCGTGCAGATCGGCAACCACATGGAAAAGAAGGATCTGGATCACCCGGACATGGTGGACTTCCTGATCTTCTGCGCCGACCACGCCATCCCGGTCTTCGTCCACCCCTGGGACATGATGACCGACGGCCGCATGAAGAAATGGATGATGCCCTGGCTGGTGGCCATGCCGGCCGAGACGCAACTGGGCATGCTCTCGCTGATCCTGTCGGGTGCACTGGAGCGCATTCCCAGGACGCTCAAGATCTGCTTTGCCCATGGCGGCGGCAGCTTTGCCTACACCCTGGGCCGCGTGGACAACGCCTGGAAGCACCGCGACATCGTGCGCCAGGACTGCCCCGAGCTGCCCTCCAGCTACGCGCGGCGCCTGTACACCGACAGCGCCGTGTTCGACCCCGGCGCGCTCAAGCTGCTGACCGAGGTGATGGGCACGGACCACGTGATGCTGGGCACCGACGCGCCGTTTCCGCTGGGCGAGCAGCAACCCGGCGCGCTGGTGCGCTCGTGCGACTTTCTGGGAGCCGAGGGGCAGCAGCGCATCCTGGGCGGCAACGCGCGCGAATTTTTCGGCCTCCCGGCATAGGCTGCCGCGCTCAGCGCCGTCGGGCCCAGTCGCGCACGCGCCGCCACGAGGGCAGCACCACCTCGCGCCACCAGCGCAACAGGCCGTAGGACAGCTGCACCTTCTCGTGCCCCACGGGTTGGTCGGCCGGCGCGGTGAACCACGCCGCCTTGGGATAGGCCAGGTGCTGCGCCGGGTACACGCTGCGGTGGCCGACCATCAAATAGGCCGACACGCAGGCGCCGGCCACGTACAGCGTGGAGTCGCCGCCAAACAGCTCCACGCCCATCAGCACCGCCGCCACCGGCGTGTTGGAGGCCGAGGCCACCACCGCCGCCATGCCCACCGCCGCCCCCTGGGCCGCATGCATGCCCAGCAGCGGCGCCAGCGCGCCCCCCAGCACCGCGCCGATGACGAACTGCGGCGTGACGATGCCGCCATAAAAACCCGAGCCCAGCGTGACGGCCACCAGCACGATCTTGAACAGAAAGCCCAGCCAGGGCATGGCCTCGCCCTGCAGCGCGCGCTCCATCACGGGCAGGGACAGGCCCATGTACTCGCGCGGCAGCACGGCCAGCAGCAGCGCCAGCACCACCCCGCCCAGCAGCGGCAGCAGCGGCGGCCAGAGCGCCAAGCGCCGCCCCAGCCAGGCAAAGCCCTGGCGCGCCAGGGTCAAGGCCTCGACAAACCATGAAGCCGCGACGCCGCACAGCACGCCGATCAGCACCGTCTTGAGAAACAGCAGTTCGGTGAAGCGGGTGTCGAAGGCGATGTGGTATTCGGGATAAGGCACGCCCCAGAAGCGGCTGACGACAAACGCGGTGACGCCGGCGACGATGCCCGGAAACAGAAAGTCGTGCCGGATGCGGCCGATGGCCAGCATCTCCACGCCATAGATCGCGCCGGCGATCGGCGTGCCGAACACGCTGGCAAAACCGGCGCTCACGCCGCAGGCCACCAGACGCTTGCGCAGCTCGGCATTCAGGTGCAGCGCCCGCCCCAGGCCCGCGGCCACGCCGGCGCCGATGTGCGAGCACGGCCCTTCCTTGCCGGCCGAGCCGCCGCAGCCCAGGGTGATGAGTGCCGCCACCGGCTTGATCCACAGGGTGACGAAGGGCATGCGCCCTTGCTGCTCGTTGACGGCTTCGATGGGCTCGTCCTTCAGGCCGCTGGTGTTCAGCCGATAGCCGTAGTGCAGCAACAGGCCGTTGGCCAGCCCCGCCAGCGGCAGCAGCGCGGCCACGAGCGCCCAGGGCGCGCCGTACAGCCGCCCCTCGCTGGCAAACAGCAGGCGCAGGAACACGCTGCAAGCGCTGCCCACCAGCGCGCCGGTGGCCATGGCCAGCACCAGCCACAGGGCAATGGTGGCCAGCATGACCAGGGGTTCGGCGGGGGACAGGCGGCGCATGGGGCGGCCGGCGGGCCGATCGGCCGCTGCCGGCCCGGCAATTCTAAGGAAGCGCTGAATGATTCTTCGTGCATGCGTGCGCCCGATATCGGGATGGGCCGCAAGGCGCAAACCGCCGCGATCGCCGTTGCCATCGCGAGGATTTGCAACGCCGCGGATCGCCCGAGACCGGGATGAAAGCGCCGCGAGGCAATTGTTCAGCGGGTCCCTGAAAGGCGGTGCCGGCGCGACCGGCGCGCCGTGCCCGCAACGCCGGCCGACGCGCCTGGGCGAATAACCCTATAATGTTTGGTCCCTTTGATTTGCACGTCACCGCCCAGGCGCAACGAACGCCGTGGCGAAGCCCCGGCAATCATGAAAACCTCTTGCGCCATCCCTTCGCCAGCGCGCCGCCGCGTGGCGCCGCCCCTGGCCACCCTGGGTCTTTCGGTCAGCCTCGCCCTGGCCGGTTGTGCCGCCGTCGGGCCCGACTTCAAGCCCCCCGATCTGCCGGCGGCGGCCCAGGGCGCCGACTACACCGCCACACCGCTGCCGGCCACGACGGCGCAAGCGCCCGTCGCAGGAGGCGCCGCACAGCAATGGGCCGCGGGCGCCGACATTCCGGCGCAGTGGTGGAGCGTGTTTCAGTCCACGGCACTGGACGCGCTGATTCGCGATGCCCTGGCGCGCAGTCCCACCCTGGCTGCGGCCCAGGCGACGCTGCGCCAGGCGCAGGAAAACCTGGCCGCCCAGCAAGGCAAGCTGACGCTGCCCAGCGTGGATGCGCAACTGGGCGCCGAGCGCGAGCGCGCCTCGGCGGTGCAGACGCAAAAGGCCGGCGGCCAGTTGCTGACGCTGTTCAATGCCCAGGTCAACGTGTCCTACAACGTCGATCTGTTCGGCAGCGTGCGCCGCCAGCTGGAAGGCGCGCAGGCGCAGGTCGATGCCCAGCGCCTGCAACTCGAGGCGACCCAGCTCATGCTGGTCGGCAACCTGGTGACCACCGCCATCCGCGAGGCCGGGCTGCGCGCGCAGTTGCAGGCCACGCGCGAGGTGCTGCAAGCCCAGCAGGACCAGTTGGACATCCTGCAAAAGCAGTTCGACACCGGGGCCACGCCGCGCTCGACGGTGCTGGCGCAGCAGACGCAAGTGGCGCAAACCCAGGCCTCGCTGCCGGCCCTGGACAAGACGCTGGCGCAAACGCGCCACCAGCTGGCGGTGTATGCCGGGCGCCTGCCCAGCGAGCCCGACCTGCCCGCGTTCACCCTGGCCGACCTGCACCTGCCGCAGACGCTGCCGCTGTCGCTGCCCTCCGAGCTGGCACGCCAGCGCCCCGACGTGCGGGCCGCCGAGGCGCTGCTGCACCAGGCCAGCGCCCAGGTGGGCGTGGCCACCGCCAACCTGTACCCGCAGATCCAGCTCAGTGCCACGCTGGGCAGCACGGCGCTGGAGCTGAGCGACCTGTTCAAGGGCCCTTGGGCCTTCTGGAGTCTGGCGGCCGGGCTGACCCAGCCACTGTTTCACGGCGATGCGCTGAACGCCCAGCGCCGCGCCGCGATTGCCGGATTTGACGCCGCCGCGGCGCAGTACCAGGGCACGCTGCTGGTGGCCTTTCAAAACGTGGCCGACGCGCTGCGCGCCCTGCAGTTCGACGCCGACACGCTGGCGGCCCAGGCCCAGGCCGAGGGCGCAGCGCGCCAGTCGCTTCAGATCAGCACGGCGCAATACCAGAACGGGGCCGTCAGCTACGTGCAACTGCTGAGCGCGCAGCAGGCCTGGCTGCAAACGCACACCGCCCTGGCCCAGGCCCAGGCCGCGCGCTATGCCGACACGGCGGCGCTGTTTCAGGCGCTGGGCGGCGGCTGGTGGAACCAGGCCGCTCAAACCGAGGCGGTTGCCGCCTCCGTCTCGCAACAAAAATGATCGCGCCAGCGGGCGCAGGAGAACTCGACAATGACAAAGCGCATGCTGATCATGATCGGCGCCGTCATCGTGCTGATCGCGGCGCTGGCCGGGGGCAAGTACCTCCAGATCAGAAAGCTGATCGCCTCCATCCCCAAGCCGCAGCCGCAGACGGTCTCGACCATCGAGGTGCAGGCGCAGCCCTGGCAGTCGCAGCTCAAGTCCGTGGGCACGCTCAGCCCGGTGCGCGGCGCCGACCTGGCCAGCGAGGTGGCGGGGCTGGTGCGCAGCGTGCACTTCAAGTCGGGGCAGGACGTGAGCGCCGGCGCGCTGCTGGTGCAGCTCAGCGCCGACTCGGACGCGGCGCAATTGCAGGCGCTGCAGGCCGCCGCCGACCAGGCCGAAACGGCCCTCAAGCGCGACCAGGCCCAGTTGGCCGTGCGCGCCGTCAGCCAGGCCCAGGTGGACGCCGACACCAACAACCTGAAAGCCGCGCGCGCCCAGGTGGCGCAGCAGGCGGCCAACGTCGCCAAGAAGGCGATCCGCGCGCCCTTTGCCGGCCGGCTGGGCATCACCGCGCTGCAGCCGGGCCAGTACGTGAACGCCGGCGCCACGCTGGTGACGCTGCAAACGCTGGACCCGATCCACGTGGACTTCAGCCTGCCCCAGCAGCAGCTGGCCGGGCTGGCGGTGGGCCAGGCGGTGACGCTGACGGTGGACGCCTTCGCGGGCCAGGGTTTTGCCGGCACCATCAACGCCATCAACCCCAAGGTTGACCCGGCCACGCGCACCGTGCAGGTGCAGGCCACCGTGGCCAACCCCAAGCGCGACCTGCTGCCGGGCATGTTTGCCGAAGTGCGCGTGAACCTGGGCAACGCGCAGCCGCAACTGACCTTGCCGCAGACGGCCATCACCTACAACCCCTACGGCTCGACCGTGTTCGTGGTCGAGAAGGCCAGCGCGGTGCAGGCCCGGGCGGCGGCGGCGGCGGCGTCGGGGGCGATGGCCGCGGCAACGCCACCGGCGCCGGCGGCCTCGGCGGCCAATGGCGAGCAGCTCGTCGCGCAGCAGGTGTTTGTCGAGACCGGCCCCACGCGTGGCGACCAGGTGGCCATCACCAAGGGCCTGACGGCCGGCCAGCAGGTGGTGAGCAGCGGGCAGATCAAGCTGAAGAACGGCACGCCGGTGGTGGTGGACAACCGCGTGCAGCCGGCCAACAACCCCAACCCGACGCCGCAAGAAAAGTAAGAGGCGGGCCATGAACTTCACCGACACCTTCATCCGCCGGCCCGTGCTGGCGATGGTGATCAGCCTGCTGCTGGTCGTGCTGGGGCTGCGCGCGGCCGGCAGCCTGCCCATCAACCAGTACCCCAAGACGCAAAACGCGGTGGTCACCGTCACCACGGCCTACTTCGGCGCCGACGCGGCCACCGTGGCCGGCTTCATCACGCAGCCGCTGGAGGCGGCGATCTCGCAGGCCCAGGGCATCGACTACCTGTCCTCGTCCAGCAGCCTGGGCACGTCGGTCATCACCGCCACGCTGCGCCTGAACTACGACGCCAACCGCGCGCTGACCGAGATCAACACGCAGGTGGCCTCGGTGCGCAACCAGTTGCCGGCGCAAGCCCAGCAGCCGGTGCTGGCGGTGCAGAC
>ENA-UOYA01004574-UOYA01004574.1-activated-sludge-metagenome-genome-assembly--contig:-NODE-4574-length-11490-cov-3.782685_pt1 | contig 11490 bp, 8 predicted proteins | sample MGYA00238163_ERZ764804 | MGnify/ENA primary metagenome ERZ764804 (study PRJEB28919, sample SAMN05720223) | activated sludge metagenome | isolation source: Anaerobic digester | place: Hong Kong...
CGGGGGCCGCTTTCGCTCCATAGCCAGTCAAGTTCGAGAAGGATTTTTTCCGGCGCCCCCTTCTTTGCCCTGCAACCTCCGTGGGAGGTTGTCATCGTCATGGTACGTGAATCGAAGGGAATTTCGCCGGTTCTGGGGAATTCCTGCCTGATCGCAGCGGGATCCGCTCCCCTTTCCTTGGTCGCCTTCAGCAGCGCAATTTCCATTGGATCCCCCACTCCCTCGCTTTTTTCGAGGGAGGCGTTGTTGCAGAGGGCCGCGACCCTGTAAAGCAAAGCTTCGGATTCCGGTGAAACCGGCAAGACCAACCGGACAGACATGTCATTCATAGTCAGTGTCCCTGTCTTGTCCGTGCAAATGACGGTCGTCGAACCAAGCGTTTCTACCGAGGAGAGGTTCCTGACCAGGGCGTTCTGTTTCGCTATCCTGTGTACTCCGATAGCCAGGGTCATCGTGGCGACGAAGGGAAGTCCTTCCGGTACCGCCGCGACCGCGAGGGCGATACCCGTCTCGAGCATGTTGAGGATTCCCCTGCCTTGGAGACATCCGGCTACAAAGACGAAGGTCGCTATCGTTCCAACCAGGTAGAGAAGGCTACGGCTCAGCTTGCCTAGCTTTTCCTCGAGCGGGGTGGACTTCGAACCGACCTCTTCCAGTAGGGAGCTGATCTTGCCGAGTTCGGAGTTCAAGCCGGTAGCGAAAACGATTGCCTGGCCGTTTCCCCTGACTACCGCCGTACCCGAGTAAACGCAGTTTGTCCGGTCAGCTAGGGGAATGTTTTCAGGTAGCGGTTTCGTCACTTTCTCCACCGGCATTGATTCCCCAGTCAGCGACGATTCGTTCACCGCCAGGTTGCTCGCTTCGTAAAGTCGGGCATCCGCGGGGACGATATCGCCCGCTTCGAGCAGAAGGATGTCTCCCGGAACGATGTTTTCTGCCGGCACCAGCATGGGCCTGCCTTCCCGGCGGACCCTCGCTGAAGGGGCAGTCATCGAACGGAGCGCTTCGATCGCCCTTTCGGCGCGGAACTCCGTGACGAAACCGATCATCGTGTTGAAGAAAATAACGACGAGAATGGCGGCCGCGTCGAGCCGCTCTTCCATGAAAAAGCTGATAACGGCGGCGAGTGAAAGAACACAGACCATGGGATTGTTGAACTGGGACACGATAAACGACCACCAGGGCGGCGATTCCGGCTTTCGGAGAGAGTTTGCCCCAAAACGGGAAAGAGCTTCTGATGCCTCGCTTGAAGAGAGTCCCGTCGACGGGTCGGTTTCGAAGGCGAGGAATAGTTCCCGGGCATCCTTAGAATGGACTTGGCTTATAGATCCCACGGCCTTTCCCTCCCGGCAAGTCCGAGGTTGCCGATCAGCTTGACTGAATTTAAAATGCGCTTTGTGTGGAGGGTTGTCAATCATGGAGAAGGCTTGTTTTCTCGTCAGCGGCGTGGTGCAGGGAGTAGGGTTCCGGCCGTTTTGTGCCCGCCTGGCAAGCGAAGAAGGCTTGAAAGGTTCGGTCAGGAACACTTCAGCCGGCGTCGAGATAGAAACCTGGGGAGAGAGTGGCGATATAGACCGATACTTGAGGCGCCTGGAACGTGAATGCCCGACTGCCGGGTATATTCATTCCATTGTCGTGCTTGGAAGGAAGAAAATCGAAAATGGTGCACCTGCTGGTTTCGAAATCCTGAAAAGCGAAGGAAGACCCGTCCGGCAAGTGCTTATCCCACCTGACATCGCGACATGCGACGCCTGTCTGGCAGAAATGAAAGATCCACGCGATCGCCGTTTTCGCTATCCCTTTATAAACTGCACGCTTTGCGGTCCTCGTTTTACGATCATCCGGGACTTGCCTTACGACAGGGAGAGGACTTCGATGGCCCATTTCCGGATGTGCCGGGCCTGCAACCGGGAATACCATGAAGGCCGAGACCGGCGGTTCCATGCACAACCCAACGCCTGCCCGGCCTGCGGTCCTTCGCTGTGGGCCTGCAACGCGAAGGGCTGCAAAATTGCGGCTGGCGAAGAAGCAGTCCGATATACCGAAAAGTTGCTCGGGGACGGGAGAATTGTCGCCGTGAAAGGCCTCGGAGGTTTCCACCTTGCCTGCGACGCGCGGCTTGACTCCGCAGTTTCGCTCCTCAGGGAAAGAAAAAAACGCCCTCACCGGCCTTTCGCCGTCATGGCGAAAGACCTCGCAAGCGCGGAGAGACTGGTTTACCTGACGGAAAGGGGCCGCGACTGCCTGACTTCCTCGCGACGTCCCATCGTCCTGTCCCAATGCAGGCCCGGTTCCGGGCTCTCCGTGTTTTTAAACCCCGGCCTGGACACGATCGGGGTCATGCTGCCCTATACTCCGCTCCACCATCTCCTCCTCGAAAACCTGGAAGTGCTGGTCATGACCAGCGCGAACATGAGCGAAGAACCTATCGTGGCCGACAACGGACAGGCGCTGGAAAAACTCGGACAGCTCGTCGATGCTTTCCTCATGCACGACAGGGACATTCTTATGCGGGTGGATGATTCCGTCGTTTCAGTAGCCGGGAACCGTTCCTTTTACACGAGAAGGGCGAGGGGGCTTGTGCCTCTGCCCCTTTTCCTGGGCGAGAAGGGGCCTTCGATTCTAGCTGCAGGTGCCGAGATGAAGGCCACCTTTTCCGTTACGCACCAGGGTAAACTCTTCCCAAGCCAATACCTCGGGGACCTGAAGGAAATGCCCGCATCGGACTATTACCGGGAAGCCCTCTGTCATTTTTTATCCCTATACGGCATGAAACCGAGGTTCCTGGTTCACGACCTTCATCCGCAGTACCTTTCCACACGAATCTGCAGGGAAACCCTCCCCGAGCTTGAAGGGAGTACCGCGGTTCAGCACCACCATGCCCACCTGGCCGCCTGCCTGTTCGAGAACAGGCTCAGGGAGCCGGCGATAGGCCTGATCTTGGATGGAACGGGATACGGTAAGGATGGTACTGTCTGGGGCGGGGAAATACTTTGGGGTGACGCGACTTTCTTTGAACGCCTCGGCAATTTGCTGCCTTTTTCTCTTCCTGGTGGGGAAAGGGCAATTCTGGAACCGTGGAGAACCGCATTTGCCCTCGTCCTGGAAAGCTGCGGGAGGGATGAGGCCACGATGATCCTTACGCGGAGAACCGCCTGCTTGAAGCTTGCCCCCGAAGCGCTTTTCGCGGCTGTCGAGGCTGGTGTCCGAACGACATCCTGCGGGAGATTGTTCGACGGGGTTTCGGCCCTGTTGGGTTACGGAGATGTCGTCTCTTACGACGGACAAGCTCCAATGACCCTTGAAGCCGCCTCGAGGGGATCGGGGACTCTGCCTTTTTCCATAGTCGAAAACCGGCACGGGAAAACCCTGGATTGGAGGCCGGCTATCAGGGCGATTATTGAACGTTTGCCTCGAGAAGGTTCCGCGCGCCTGGCAGCCGCTTTTCACAACGGTCTTGCACTGTCGCTTGCCGAATTGGCGGAAATTCTGGCAGTAAAAAAGGGAAGCCGCCACGTGGCCCTTTCAGGCGGAGTCTGGCAGAACCGACGTCTTTTTACCCTCGTTTCGGCCCATCTGAGGAAAAGGGGATTATGCCCGCTAGCTCATACCCTCCTATCACCGAACGATGAATGTGTTTCCGTAGGACAAGCCGTCATCGGCCACGAAAAATGGCGTTCATAAAAACGGTCCCTGGTTTGGAAATACCAGGGACCGCGGTTAATAGGATTGTCATCCCTTCGCCATTCAGTAGTCAATCGCGCTGATTTTATCGAGTTTTTCCAACTTGTGTATGGCTTCGATGTACCGAATCGTACCGCTCGCCGACCGCATCACGAGTGATTGCGTCCTGATACTTTCACCCTCGTAGCGAACCCCCTGGAGAAGTTCCCCGTTGGTTACTCCCGTGGCGGCAAAGAAGACGTTCTCACTGTTCACGAGATCGCTCATGGAAAAGATTTTTCCAAGGTCCATTCCCAAATCTCTGCATTTGCGCGTTTCTTCATCGTTCCTGGGCCATAGGGTGCAGAACATGTTGCCTCCGACGCACTTCAGAGCGCAAGCCGAAATCACGGCTTCCGGGGATCCCCCGATTCCCGCTAGAAGGTCGATCCCTGTATCGGGTTTGCAGGTCATAAGGGCACCTGCGATGTCTCCATCGGAGATAAGCCTTATGCGTGCCCCCACCCTACGAATGTCGGAAATGAGTTCCTCGTGCCTTGGGCGGTCCAGGACAACTACTGTGACGTCTTCGACGTCTTTTCGCTTGGCCTTTGCTACCCTGCGTATGTTTTCCGCAATTGGGAGTCCGATGTCGATCGCGCTAGCCGCTTCGGGTCCCGTTGCGATCTTGTTCATGTAGAAGATATGTTCCGGAAAGTACATGCTGCCTTTCTCCGAAAGCGCCACTACGCTTATCGAATTTTGGCGCCCTAGTGAGAGGAGGCGCGTTCCGTCGATAGGGTCGACCGCGATATCGACCTTCGGATCCTCCCCGGTGCCTAAACGTTCACCGTTGAAGAGCATCGGGGCTTCGTCCTTCTCCCCCTCACCGATGACGACAGTCCCGTCCATGCGAATCGTGTTCAGCATGTAGCGCATCGCATTGACCGCCGCCCCGTCCGCGCCGTTCTTGTCTCCCCGGCCCATCCATCGACCGGCCGCCATGGCAGCGGATTCCGTTACTCTTACAAGTTCGAGCGCGAGGTTCCTTTCCGGAAGAGACATGGGTGCACCTCCTCAATCGTTTTGTCGGAACTTTTCCCCGTCGGTTTCGAAACGGGAAAAAATCTCGTCCACGAACCGGGTGAAATACGCATAGTCAAAAAGTCTTTCGAGCGTCTCCTCGTCCAAAACATGGGCAACGCGCGCGTCGATCGCCAGGAGGTCCTTAAAGCGCCCTTTGCCATCCCAGCATCGCATCGCGTTGTCCTGGACGATCGAATAGGCCTCCTCACGGCTGATTCCCGCTTCCTCAACGAGGTAAAGGAGGACTCTTTGGCTGAAAAGCAGCCCTTTCGTCAAGCCGAGATTCATCGCCATTCTTTCGGGGTCCACCGCCAGGTTACCGACGATGCGGGCCATTGTCCTGAGAGAGTAGTGAGCGAGATGAAAGGCGTCCGGCCACGCGATCCTTTCCACGGAGGAATGGCTGATATCCCGTTCGTGCCAGAGGGCGACGTTCTCTAGCGCAGGAAGCGCGTAACCCCTCAGGAGCCGGGCCATACCGCAAATCCTCTCGCAAAGGATCGGGTTCCGCTTGTGCGGCATAGCCGAGGAGCCCTTCTGGCCTTTCGAGAAAGGTTCGGAGGCTTCGAGCACTTCCGTCCTCTGCAAATGGCGTATTTCGGTCGCGATCCGCTCGAGTGTGGAACCGAGGATCGCTATCGCTGTCATCACTCCGGCGTGCCTGTCTCTCTGGAGGATCTGGTTTGAAACGGCCGCGCGCTCCAGACCAAGCATTTCGCATACCTTTTTTTCTATCTGCGGCGGGCAGTGGGCATAGGTACCCACAGCGCCGGAAATCTTTCCTGCGGCGACCTGTCTTTTCGCGAGGTCGAGCCTTTCCCGGTCCCTTTCCAACTCGTAATGCCAGTTCAGTATCTTCAGCCCGAAGGTCGTCGGTTCTCCATGGATCCCATGCGTCCTGCCCACACAAGGCAAGTGGCGGTATTCTCTTGCCTTTTCGAGCACCAGGATGGAGAAGCTACGGAGCGCCTTTTCGATCACACCGATAGCCTCCAGGAGAAGCAGGGAGCCTGCCGTGTCGACGACATCGCTGCTTGTAAGGCCCAGGTGAACATAACGCCCGTTAGGACCTATTCGTTCGGCCACTGCGCTGACGAAGGCGATCACGTCATGGTGGGTTGTCCCCTCGATCTCGAGGATCCTACCGACATCGAAACCCGCCTTGGCCCTGATATCCTCCATTGCCTCGGGAGGAATCGTGCCCTCTTGCATCCAGGCTTCGCAAACGGCCAATTCAACCTCGAGCCATTTTCGAAAACGGTTCTCGTCTGACCAGATCCTTTTCATTTCCGGAGTTTCGTACCGTTCGATCATGAAAGGGAGTCTCCTTTCGACAGGCATCCCTCTTTTAAATCCAGCAGCGCCTCTACAAAATCAGAGGGCTGGAACGTGGAGAGGTCTTCAATCTTTTCACCGAGTCCGACGTACCTGACAGGTAGCCCCAGATCTTCAACGACGGACAGGATGACTCCCCCCTTGGATGTGTTGTCGTATTTTGTCAGGATAACACCTGTCAAGGGGAGGGCTTCACGAAACACCTTCGCTTGCTGGAAGGCGTTTTGCCCGATGACCGCGTCGAGGACAAGCAGAAATTCAGAAGCCTCGTTTCCGGCTTCCCTTGTGACGATACGAGAAATTTTCCCCAGTTCTTCCATCAAGTTATGGCGCGTGTGAAGCCGACCTGCGCTGTCCGCGATAACCACGTCGGCTCCCGAGGCCTTAGCCGCCCTAATCGCGTCGAAAACTACGGCAGCCGGGTCGCTGCCGTGCCCATGGCTTACCAGCCTGGCTCCGGAACGGTCACTCCAGACGGAAAGTTGCTCGATCGCGGCAGCCCTGTAGGTATCTGCAGCCGCAAGAACGACTTTCTGCCCCTCTTTTGAGAACTGGGCGGCAAGTTTCCCCGCGGTTGTCGTTTTTCCGCTTCCATTCACACCTGCGAGAAGCACTACCGTCGGTTTGGCGCCTAGACGGACGGGCATTCCGTTCAGCGGGTCTTTTTTAAAAACTTGTTCGATTTGCCTTGCGAACAGGGTGAGGGAAGGAACTCCTCTGAAAGCCGGGTCCTCCCGTCGCTCCCGAAAAGCCTTGAGCAGCCTTTCGGAAAGGTCTACCCCGACATCACCAGCAATGAGAGTCTCTTCGATTCGATCCCAGAAACGGGGATCCTCCGCAGGAGTCCCGAGGATTTGCGAAAGGGTATTCCCCCATTTGGATCCGGTTTCTTTCAGGCTTTGCCTGAAGCGACTAAAGAATTCCAGTCAAACTCACCTCCGGTTCCCTGCGGGTTTTAGGCCGGTTCGCCAGAAGGCGGCCGGCTCGCCCTTCGCCTCCTGGAGTTCCTGTTTTTAGGCCGGTTCTTTTCAGGGAGATTGCCCTGATGGGAGTTCTCAGGAGTCCTGTTTTCCAAGGCAAGTTTCTGGTTTTCCTGTCCGGCCTGTGGAACGGGGGTCTTTCTTTTTTTCCGCCTGGGGCGTTTTCTCTTCTGCAACTCTTGATCGGGGGCCTGTCCCCCAAGAGGACTCTCTACCAGGGCGCGTGAAGCCTGTATGGGACGAGAGGGTTCGAGCGGACGGCGAACGGGGGTTTCTCCAGCGCGTTTGGGCAACCTGGATCTTGACTGCTGTCCGGTGACCTTTGCGCGAGGTGACCTTTCAGGAAGACATTTGCCATCCTCGGTTATGACTTCCCGGTCCGAAACCGCTTCCTGCAAAAGCTTATCGAAAGGCAGCGGTACCACCTCGTCACGCTGGGGCTGCCAGGTTTCGCCTTTTTGTAACGCTTCCTTGAATTTCTGGAACTCGTTTACCGGCACCAACATTTCCGTACGGTCGGGGCAGAAAACCCGAAGCGATTTGCCCATAAGGTCCACTCCGGAGATCAGGTAGGTTTCTCCGGTCTGTGATTTCAGTTTAGTCCCAGGGTTAGGAAGGCCTTTCCACAACTCCTGGTATGTCGTGTGCTCATAACCCATGCAACACATGAGCCTGCCGCAGATCCCGGAAATCTTTGTCGGGTTCAGTGCCAGGTTCTGCTGCTTTACCATTTTTATGCATATTGGTTCAAAGCGGTTCAGCCAAGTGCTGCAGCAGCAAGGCATTCCGCATTGCGACAGCCCTGCTGCGACTCGGGCTTCATCCCTCCCGCCTATCTGCCGCAATTCTATGCGTGTCTTGAATTCTCTGGCGAGGTCCCTTACAAAACCTCGAAAATCGATCCGCTGCTCTGCGGTGAAGTAAAAGAAAAGCTTGGAACGGTCGAGTAGGTATTCGACGTCCACGAGTTTCATTGGCAAGTTGTGCCCCTTCAGCATTTCGCGAGCTTTCATGAGGATCCCGGATTCTTCCGTAAGGCGTTCTGCAGCACGGTCCGTCTCGTCGGGCAGCGGAAATCCCACAAAGTCAACCGTTTCAGCGGGAAGAACGGTTTTTTGCCCGCCTTCCCCCGCTTCGCCGGAAGGGACGCGACGATAGCGCTCCTCCTGTTCCGGGGCAAGCTGTCCCCCCAGGAAACCGAGTTCTCGTCCTCGAACGGTTTCTACGACGACGGAGTCCCCCTTTTTCAGGTTGGTTTCGTCGTCCGTTTTCAGGAAACCGAGGTAGCGCGGTTTACCATAAAGAACCAAGTATGTTTTCAATAGAAACGTCCTCTCTGATAGACAAAAATAGAAGGTCGGCGACCATCGGGGCAGAAAGCCTTGTTTTCTGGGCCAGGGCGATAAGGGAATCGAGGTCCAAGGCCTTCTCGAAACTCCCCTGAAGAGCATACCACCTCGACCACCGGGCCGCATTCAGAAGGATCCCCTCTACTTTCCCGGACGCGCAGCTCCCAAGCCAGGAAACCCATTCTTCCTCCGTTCCAGGGGGAGCTGAAGGTTCGATCACCTCTTCAAGCGGCAGCCTGAGGCACCAACTCCTGCTTCGTAAAGTAGAAAGCAGTAAATCCTCCTCCAGGAGGAGAAGGAGGCGTCCTCGCGGGGGAGGTTCCTCGGTTATTTTCAGAAGGCTGTTGGCAGCGGGAAGGCTCAACTTGTCCGCAGCCTGGATGACCGCCAATCGAAAAGAAGCACAAACGGGCATCGAGGAAAGTGATCCCGGCAACCCCCTGCATTCCTCGATTCCGGGAGGGGAGCCAGGGCTACCCACGATGACGAGATCAGGATGGTGATCTCCCGCCCATCCCTTTTGAGGATTGTTTGCATCCCCTCCGTCAAGAAGCGAGCGTGCGTAAAGCTGGAGGAAAGGGGAGTGAAAAAGGGCCGGCGCAAAAAAAGCTACGCATTGCGGTACAATCTTCCGTTGCAGGGCCGACGAAATCTCTTTCCAGGCCCGGGATTCGCGGATAAGGTCCAGGGGATTCCCGTAATCCGTCGTGCCTGCGCTTGTGAAGCTCAAAGGTATGCCTCGAGGGATTCCCGGAGCGCCGCAAAAACACTCTCGGGCGTCCCTTCTCCGTTCAGGACGATGAAGCGGGAGGTATCCATCGAGACGAGTTGCCTGTATCCCTCGGACACGCGCTTCAGGAATTCGAGCCCCTGCTTTTCGTAAAGGTCCAGCGAATCCCTTTTCTTGACGCGGTCGAGCGCGGTGGCAGGGCTGATGTCAATGAGTACCGTCTTGTCGGGCACCGGTTGCGTGACGATAGAAAGCGCCTGTCGGACAGAGCGAAGCGGAAGTCCCCTCCCCCAGGATTGATAAGCGAGAGTGGAGTCGTTGAAGCGTTCGCAAATTACATGGCAGCCCGAGCGAAGCCCCGGTTCGATGACTCTCCTCACGTGTTCGCACCGGTCGGCTATGAAAAGGAAAACTTCGCTCCAGGGATGGGAGAATTCCTTTGAAAGCAACATTTCACGGAGGGCCTCCGAGCCTGGCCAACCCCCCGGTTCCCGTGTCCAGACGACTTTATCCCTTCCGATTCGCTTCGCCAGGTATTCACTCGCGAGCCTGGCCTGTGTCGACTTGCCGCAGCCGTCTATGCCTTCTATGGTGATGAACACTTCCCTCGCCTGCCGATCCTTCAGAACTGGTAGAACACTCCGTAATTGTCTCTCGCGCGTTCGTCGCCGGGTTCCAGCCTTTCATAGAATAGCCCCCAACTCTTTCCGAAATGCCATTTACCTGTCGCTGCCCAGCTTCCCCCCTGGTCATCCCACCATTCGGCGGAAAGTGAAAGCGGTATTTTGGAAGGGCGCAAATCGAGCAGTGCCCCCACCCCTACATCCCCTCGGACGAGCCCGCCCCAAACCCTGCCCCAATTGGCACGGTAAGCGATGGAAGCAGTTCCCCCGCTTCCGTCGCCAAGATCGTTCACACCTGCGAGGAAACCCCATGGGGTGTTTTCTTTCCCCACCAGGAGGGAAAAATTCATCAACCAGTCCTCGTGGCTTGATTGACCTTCTCCCCCGTGCAGGGCGAATTCGCCCGAGTATTCGATCGAGTCCACGGCCTTGATGATTTTTTCAGCACTCTTGATTGCCTGCCTCAAATTGGACGTCCTGCCAGGGCTTTTCGCATCGCCCGTATTGTCTCCGAGGGCTTCTGAAAGGTTCCTTGAGAGCTTTTCTATCCCTTTCGCGGCGTTCGAAATGTTTGTCACGGCTTCCCTAAGGTCGGCCCCGGACATCTCGTCCTGATCAAATTGGAGAAAAGCTTTTTCGAGCCTTCCAAGGAGTGTACGCAAGGAAGATATGGAGGCGCGTATTTCAGCCTCGTTATCGACCACCATCTTGTCAAGGTCTCCCGACAAACGATTGAGGCTCTTCGACAGGACCTTTATCTCGGTCCGTGCGTCCTGTCCAAGCGCCCGCACTTCCTCGCCTGCCTCCCTGATACGGCTCACCGCCGCGCGGCTTTCACGGACAAGTTCAGGTAAACCGTCGAGTGCTGCGGCCAGTTTTTCCTTGCGAGCCGGGTCACCTAAGATCTCGTTGAAATGGCCGAAGGTCTCTCCCACGATCTTCAGGTCGCCCCGGAGTTCTTCAAGGAGGGAATCGAAATCCGGGGGGGTTTCTCCGACGAGTTTTTCCTTGGTTGAATAGAAATCGGGGCTCGAACCGCGCTCGACCCTTATCACGGGTGTGCCTAGAAGCCCACCCGTACCGATGAGGACACGACTGTCCCTGGGCAAAGTCACGCTCGGGTCTAGGACGACCTCGACAATGACACCCTCTCTGGAAAGCCTCATCGACCTCACCGCTCCCGACTCGACGCCGGAAACGTAAACCGGTGCACCTTCCTCGAGGCCCATCGCATCCGAAAAGGAGATTTCGTAGATGTTGCCTCCGTGCCTGAACAGTGCGCCTCCGGTAAAGAAGACAGTTCCTCCCAAGGCGAGAAGGGCTGTGAATACTGCCAGACCGATTTTGAATTCACGGTTCATGGACACACCGCCCTTCCTTCGAGAACAGGTTTCAGTCCTTCCGCGAATTTCCTCACATTTTCGTCCCGGCTGTCTTTCCAATCATCAGGCGTACCCCGCCAGGAAACTCTCCCCCGGTCCATCAGGAGGATGGTATCGGAAATGCCTATGGCGGTGACAAGGTCGTGTGTCACGGCCAGAATCCCGATTTCATAGCGGTTCACGATTTCCGTTATAAGGCGGTCGATATGCCTGGCCGTTTGCGGATCGAGTCCCGTGGTCGGTTCGTCTAGGAGAAGGATTTCGGGTTCATGTACTAGGGCTCGGGCAATGGCGATGCGTTTCCTCATGCCTCCCGAAAGTTCGGAAGGCATGAGTCCCCCG
>ENA-UOYA01004576-UOYA01004576.1-activated-sludge-metagenome-genome-assembly--contig:-NODE-4576-length-11487-cov-12.272831_pt1 | contig 11487 bp, 19 predicted proteins | sample MGYA00238163_ERZ764804 | MGnify/ENA primary metagenome ERZ764804 (study PRJEB28919, sample SAMN05720223) | activated sludge metagenome | isolation source: Anaerobic digester | place: Hong Kong...
GTATTGAATTAGATCTACATGATAGTAATGTTGGTCTAGTATGTAGTGGAATTTATAAACAAACAAAAGGATACAAATTTATTTACTATGAAGAAAAAAATATTAATATTTAGTGGAGCTGGATTAGATAAAGAATCTGGGGTTGATACATTTAGAGATTCAAAAGATGGTTTATGGCATAAATATAAAGTAGAAGAAGTTGCAACTATAGATGCTTGGAAAAATAATACACAAACTGTTATAGATTTTTATAATAAAAGAAAGGATGATTTAAAAAATGTGATGCCAAATGAGGCTCATAAAATAATTGCTAATCTAGAAAAGGATTTTGACGTTACCATAGTAACGCAAAATATAACAGATTTGAATGAAAAAGCCGGGTCTACTAACGTTATACATCTTCATGGTGAGATATCCAAATTAAGAAGTGAATATAACTGCGAAACTAAAAAAGACTTTATAGTGGATCTTAAACTAGGTGATGTTTGTCCTGAAGGAGGTCAATGGAGACCCGATGTTGTATTCTTCGGAGAAGATTTGGATTTTATGAAAATGCATAATACAAAGGTAGCTGCCTCAGAATGTGATGTTTGTATTGTCGTCGGAACATCTATGCAGGTTTCTCCAGCAAATAGTATTCCTTGGGCAACTGGAGAATTATCCCTAATTTATTATGTAGATCCGTCAGATATAGATTTTAATATTCCAAAGTGGAAAAGGAATTTCTTTTACCATATACAAAAGCCAGCTACCATAGGCATGAGTGATGTTAAAAAAGACTTGGAGGAAATATTTTTATAATCCTAATATATAGGAAATGGAATATTTAAAATTATTTGAAGAATTTAAAAAATCAAATGAGTCAAACATTGAAGAATTTACACAATTTTCTCAGCTAGTAGGAAAAACCATTAATAGGGTCTACATTAATGATGATAGATCAAAATTATGCTTTTTGACAAATGATAATGAATACCATTGTTATTATGCGAATGGTGATTGCTGTAATTCAGTTTGGTTTAATCATTTTAATGGAATAGATTTTGTCCTATTTCAAAGGGTTAATGATGTTATATCAAAAACTTGGATTGATGTTGATATTTCAGATCGTGTCATGTCACAAGAATGTGAGGAAGCTTGCGTTTGGACGCTGATAACATCTAAAGGATATATTGATATAGAATTAAGGAACAATCACAATGGGTATTATGGTGGGACAATTTCTCATCAATTAGAATCGAGAAATTCCACTAATAATATGGAGATTATATATGATGATTTTTAATTTCTAGAAATATAAAAATAAATATATTCCATCCATGGAACAATATTTCTTTTATATTTGATGGTGTTTTCCCCGCATTTATATTTAAATCTTTGCAATCTTAATTTAAATGAGTCTATTTCAGATACTAATTCATCAGTTATAAAATTTTTATCTGATGCTATTCCAAATATTAAAAATCCATTATTATCTTCAATAAAAAATTGAGGCATCTCTCTACGCTTCCTGTTTGTATTCCCTTCAATATAATCTAAAATTTTCCCATCTATATCTTCCTCTAAACTAAATTTCTCTTGAATTTCAAAAAAAAGATCTTTAATATTATTTATATCGTCCATGGTAAATGATATTTCTTTTCTATTTTTCTTTATTTCTTTTTCTATTCTGTTTTTTCCAGATACTTTATCAACAATGGATCTTTTTACAAAATTATTCATTTTGGTAACAGGATTCCACTTTTGATTCCATCTTTCAAAATCATCAAATGTCATTTCTTCAAATTTCTTCAAATTTTTCATTGAACTAAATTATTTTTGGGTATTAAATAATGAGATGAAAATACTGTAATTCCTTTGCTCCTAAATATCCAAATTTCCTTTTCATTAATTGTTATTAAATAATCTGTTATTAAATTTTTTAAAGCTCCATCACATTTAACCTCGTAACTATCTGTACAATCTTTCACATTTACCAATGGTTTAACTTGTATAGTATACTTTTTATTATTATAGGTAAAAATGCCATCAATTCCATTTATATCTTCTCTTATTGATGGTGAATCTATAACGATATCCATTTTTCTTTTTTTAGCCATTTCTTCAAATTCTTTGAATGCTATTTCTTCCAACCTTTTACCTTTCTTAGAAGTATTAACTAATAAATTATAAACCGAATCAAAATATAATCCATCATAGTGAAAAAGATCATATAATCTAGTTTCTATAAAATTAAATAATTCTTCTTTATTATTTATATTACTTATAATTTCCTTACTGGGGTCTAAAACTATTTTTCTAAGCAGCGTTATGTTATTAACAGCTTTGAATAAATATTCAGGCTTAATAACTTTTCCATTAATTATAAAATCATTTGAATATCTATTAATTGAATAAAAACTCTCTATAGCATTCCTTATTATTTTATTTATTATCATCCTTTCGGAGTTGGTTATTGTTATACCATTCGGGAGAGAAACACCTCCATATTCTGCGTATTCTAGTATAAATTTCATATATGTATATATTATTTCCAAATATATACAATATGAGTATTAAAGAACATTACCTATATCCAGTATATTTAAATTATTTAAAAAGGAAAAGATTATCGAAAGGGGCAATGGAATTGATAAAGCTTTCGGAAGATTCTTTTTTTGAATTTAAACTTAAATATGATACAAATGAAAATTTTAAAGAAAAGCAAGATAGAATACAAAGGTCTATAATTAGAGAAAATAAAATAAATATTCTCACAAATTCAAATCTGGTAAAGGAAAAATAAGGTAAAAAGCGGGAATTAAAATTTAATATATAGAATATAAAATTAATATTTTAAAAATGAAATTAAAAAAATACAATCAATTCGTAAAAGGTATAAATGAAGATGTAGAAACAGATATGCCAGAAGAAATAATAGATGCAAATATAGATGTTGATTTAGATTCTGAATTTGATAGTCCAGAAGATCTTAATAGAGAATTGGATGAATTTGGTAGAGATGGTGATGATGGTGATGGATACTTTGATGACGATGACGATGATGATGATTTTGATCAAGAAGATAACGAATTAGATCCAGACCTACAACAAGATGTAGAAGAAGAGGGACATGAATATAAAGGTAGTTTGTTAATGCAAGAATTGGCAGATAGATTAAATTCCGAAGTTGTCAATAATCATATTGATTATAATGGACAAACAATTAATTATTACTCAGAAACAGAAAAATTTCATGTGGGAAAAGAAAAATTCGATACTGTAGAAGAAGTCATAGACTATCTAAATGGTGGTGAAGAAGTTGATATCTCAGATAATGAGTCAACTGCAGAACTGGAGGAATCTATGAGATATATAAAGAGATTTAAATAAAAAAGGGGGAATTTCCTCTTTTTTTATTATGTGAGATATGATTAAATTAATAAAGAAAATTACAGAAATATATAAGTCAGAACATGCTCATTTTTTATTTGTAGACTATAAATTTTATAAAAAATGGAAAAGATTTATAAAAATGGCTGTTTTACTAAATGGTAAATATGTTCCATGTGAAATATTTAGAAAAAAGTATAAATTCCATACAAATTTCGTAGTTATAGGATTGAAATGGAATGGTAAAAATGTTAAAAGAAGGGTCAATGGGTATGCTAAAGAATATTTAAATGAAAATCAAAATACAAAATGTATTTACTGTGAAAGAGAGTTAAATGATAATAATGTAACATCTGATCATATAATTCCAATTTCAATGAAAGGAAATAATTGTCAAGTAAATATAGTAGTTTGTTGTACAGACTGTAATAATGAAAGAGGAAATTTACCATTTTTAGAATACTTAAAAATTAAAAATTCTAAATATAGAAACCAGAGACATATTTTTATATAAAATATAAAATGTTTATTATTTATTACAATTTAGATTTTGATGTAAAATTCATAAAAGCTCATCATTTTCAATTAAACTCTCAAACATTTAATAATAATTTTATTTTTAACAAATTTAACACGGAGTTCGACATTATAACCCATTCAGAAAATGATTTCTTTTATTGGATAAAAGACTGGATTAATCTATGTAATCCGACTGGATTAAACAAAGTCAATAAAAAAGATATTTATGTGGATTTTGAAAAGGGTAAAAATGGTATAATATTAAATGGGTGTATAATCAAAAATTTCACTATTAAAGAATCAAATGAGTTAGAAATATCAATTATTGCAGATCATCATGAAATTATAGATGATAATTTCATAAAAAAGTATAAGAGGGATAGTAAAATTAATGAGTTATTTAGTTAATTTTTTATAAATTTTTTTATCCTTTTTCGGAATAAATTTTAAATCCATAATATCATTACTAAAAAAATTTTGTAGGTTTAATTTTTTATATGGATTTGGTACTAGCTCAGATAAACTATTTAAATCTTTTATTTTATTTATTCTATACATTAATTTATATGGATCTTCTAGGGACTTATTTTTTACTATATTTTCAAATAATTTTTTCCATAAAAAGACAGAATGCCCTTTTCTTATTTTCTCTTCTGATTTTTCATATCCAGCTATATCATTATCAAAAAAATATTGTATTTGTAAATTGTTACTTTCTAAAAAACTAAAATCGGTATTAACTCCAACAACACCAACACTATTTGGATAAAATAGTGAATCTAAATATCCTTCAAAAATGCTTATAGTTTTTGAAAAATCTATATTTAAAATATTAAAATAGCAACTTATTTTATTGTAAATAATAATCTGGTTGATTTCTATATCAATTATATCATCGATATTATAAATCCATTTATATAAAGTTTCATAATTATATATTTTAAACATCCTTTTTTTGCCTTCTTTTAAATTTCTAACTTGCATCCCTATTATCTTATCCCCTCTGCGATTCAAAAGACACATTATATTTTCATATTTATCAGAATTATACCAATATTTAGCTTGGTAAATATTGGTGTGATATATTGATGGTATGTTCCTAGATACTAAATAATTATATACCGGACTTTTACTTTCAATTGGCTTAAAATCTGTAACTGCAAAATCACCACTATTAAATATCTCTGATATACTTCCCATATCAAGTAGTTTATCAAAATTAGTTTCCATAATATCATCCTCATAGTCTTTATATGATAAATTTCTATCTAAATAATTTATTATTTCTAATTTTTTATCTGGATCTATTTGTTGATGAAAATCTTTGGCTATTCTATCAAAGCTTGTTTTTTTACCACAATTAAAACACACAAATATTAATCTATTAAAATATAAATTTCCCCTTTTTTTATTATCCGACTTACCGTCTCCGCAGACAGGACAACAAAAATTAATTCTATCATGATATTCATTTATCCTTCTTCTCTCACCAGATTTGAATTCTGCATTTAAAATATTTTGAATAACTCCAATTATATAAATTTTATCCATATGAATCATATTCAATTCATTGAAATAAGTTTGATTTTGATAACTCATAAAAAGTTATTATCTTTACACAATATTTATGCAAAAAAAATGATAATAACAACATTAATATCCATTACAGCATCTTTTATTATTTTAATATTTATCTCTTTCGCCAAACATTTAGATTGGCTACAGGTAGTTTCTATTGGTGGGTTAATAATCACAGCTTTATTTGGATGGGGAGCGTTAGCTTGTCTATACCCCGTCTCAACAAAAAAAGAAAAAGCAATAGTTACACAAATTTTAAAAGGAAAACATGTGGCTGTTGTCTCCACAATTTGTGATTATAATAAAAAGGATGAAAAAGAAGAACTTAGTAATGTCCTTTTTACAGGAAATGAAATTGACTATATCAATGATACAACAAAGTTCTATTGGAAGTTAGGAATTAACTCATATGGATTTGAAGTAAAGAAAGAATTAAAATTTGATATCAAATGAGCTATGAAGATATAAAGGAACATAACGGTTTCATTGTTGGTGAAAAAATCATCTGTATTCTGAATAACAGAGCTAGCTTAACTGTTGGTAAAGAATATATTTTATTACATTTAGATGTAAATTATAGTAATGATGACTTTTATATTTGCATAAAAAATGATAAAGACTACGAAGAATTTTATCATAATAGTCGATTTATAAATAAAAATAATTTTAGAACTCACCTAATAAATGATATCCTAAAATGAACATAGTAGAATTTTATAAGAAATTATCTAGGATTTTAGAAATGTGTAGGGAAAAAAGTATTTCCCACGGGGAAGCAGAATTCAAATTAAATGAATTAAAGAAAGAGGCAGAATTATCTAACTTGGATATAAACATATCTGATAATATTTTAGATATGAATAACCTAATTAAATATGATGATGAGATTTCATATGAAGAAGAGTCATCTTCATATGAGTCTTCTTATGATGAGGATGCAGAGTCTTCATATTAATAATATAGTTGATAATTGTAAACTTTAAACTAAATAATAGTTTATGATAGTAGGATCTAAAGCTTTGGTATATAATTTCCCCAATTTAAGCAGATCTATAAAAGATATAGATGTAATTGGGTCAATATCTTATGCAGAGGATTTAATAGATAATTTAAAACCTAATATAATAAAAGAAGGAAATGGAATAATTACCCTTATTGATATACAAAATCAAAACGAAGTATTTAATACCAAAAATGTTGAAATTTTGTTAACAGATAATTCTGAATCATTAAAATATTATTTAGACTATAATAAAAATAAACAATTTGCATCTCCAGAGATTCTTTTCTCTCTCAAAAAAAGTCACATTCATTTTCCAATATTCTTTAAAAAGCATATTATAGATTATACATTTTTATATAACTATTTTAATGGTGTGGATAAATTAGAAAAAATAACAAAAATAAACTATAAAGAGACCGAGGAAAGAATAGGTCAATTAAAGACCCCATCATTGAATAAACCAGTTGTTGATTTTTTTGATCAATCAAAAAAATATGTACAATATTATTTCATACATGATGATATTCACAAAGCTGTTGCTCATTACGAATGCCCGCTATATTTAAAAATGCAAAAAGACCCAACTATTGCCAAGTGTGATAGGAATATGTGGAATGAATTTTCATATGAAAATAAGTGCAAATGTGTTTTGGAAGAAGCATATGTGATTGCATTGGAAAGAAAGATACTTCCGTCTTTGTTTGGGAAAGCCAAATGGATTAATTCTAACGATTCTTTAGATTGGGCATTAATGAGAATTTGTACAAATTTGTGCTCTGGGTGGTTTAGAGAATTTGCAACTAACAATTTTTTTGATATAAAAAAATATATAAATAAATTGTATGTTGAAGATTTTTTAGAAAAATATAATAAGAAGGAAATATGCAGAATATAAAATCTAAGATAATAAAAATTGAATCGTTCCAAGAAGAGGATCGTGGGACTACAATTAGAGTTAAAAAGGGTAATGTTATATCTGGATATTTTACGGAATGGCCTACAATTGGTGAAAGATTTGCTATATATGAAAAAATAGACAATTCAGAATTTGGTTGGCCGATATATACTACAAGAGTAGTGGAAATAATAGATGATAGAACATTTAAAACTAAAAATAGTATATATAAGTTAATAACTATAAATGATGAGAGAGATGAAAAAATTAAAACTATTATAGAATGAGACTATTCAAAAAATTTTTTAAAAAAAATGGCTTTGTAGATAAGGTTAAAGATAGAAGATTAGGACTTATTTTCATTAAACAGGAATCATATAGTTACTATATAATTTCAAGAACTGGTCCAAATCCACAAAATTATAATATGATATTAGAAGTTAAAGAAATTTTCAATGATAAAATCTATTCTAAAGTAGATATTGTTAATATTCCTTTTAATAGCAGCGATAAAGAGATTAAAAATTTTAATCCTTGGATAGATAGTTCTAAAATACATTGGCTTTCCCCATCAAAACCTGTAGATAGAGATAATAAGCTTAGCGAAATTTTGAAATGATTTATTTTCTAAGTGTTCTGGCCAAAATTAGTTGTCTATGTTTATTACGATCTCTTTTTGATAATTGAAGCCCTGGTTTGCTTCTATTTTTATCCCTAAGCTTTAAAACTTGCAATTCCGAATCTATTTCTTTAGAAGAAATCTTTTCTCCTTTCTTTTTATTTAATTTTCTCCTTAAAGATCCCGGATTTTTAATTGCGCTTTTAATCCAATTTTTTTCTTCGATTAAATTTTCTTCGAAATTTTCCTCTAAAATTTTTTTTTTATTTAAATTAGAGGTAAGATCTTTTAATTGACCTATTTGATTTTTAAATTGATTATGGAAATCATCTTTTGGTGAATCTTTACCAGTTGGATATAATTGTTGAGTCATATTATTCCATTTTGAAAATGATAGTATGCTACTATTTCCAGAATAGTGTCCACCATTTCCCCAAGTAGATTGGTTTTCTCTCATATTATTAATTCGAGTCCTGATGCCTTTGACCCCTCTTTTTGAAGTATTATATACATTGTAATCAATGAAATATTCTAACGATAATTCATTTCTAAAAAATTTTTCAATATGACTAACAGTTTTAATATCATCATCTGAAAATCCTAACGATACTTTTGCTCCTATCTTTTTGCCAAAATTATCAACCTTTTTTGTAAATTCTTTTAAAGCCTTTTCTTTTCCAACTTCAGGATTTGATACATCTCCCAATCCAAATTTATTTTTACAATAATCCGAAGAAACTCCATAATAATCACAATTATCTAGGTAATCTTTTATTAATTTTGTCTGACTCAGTTTTCCTCTAGCTATTCGATCATAGGAATCGTAATCAACTTTAAATAAATATGCGAATTTTAAACAATGAGAATATAAACTATGTTTTTCATCTTCTGTTAAAACATTATCAATAATATATTCTATAGCCATTCGAATTGATTCTGGCTCATGCCCACGAGCTGTTATTATAGCAAAAATGGTACCTTTTGATAAGTATTCAATAAATGAGTCCCAACTAGGTCCGAATTCATTATTTTTTATTGCCAATTTAACATCATTTAAAAATGCCATTTTACCATTTGGACCATTATCTCGAAATTCACAAAATGTTTGAGTAGCATCTAAATTTCTATATCTCCAATTAGAATCATTTCTAATTAAAGCAAATTTAGATGTTGAAACATCAATTGGTAACCATTCTCCATCTACCAAGTTATCCATGTGTATAACGGTAGGCATGTGTAAAATATTATCATCCCAATCGAAGCAACAATAAGAAAGTTCCATATCTGTATTTGCTTCATTTACAAAATTTCTAAACTTTTTAATCATATCCTATATATTATATTTTTAATTAATAAAAATTATAATAAATTTTTTTAAATAGCATATCAAAAAGGTCCATATATAATAGGGACCTTTAAATATTAAAAATTTTTATTTATCTTCTTTTTCTAATAAAAGAGTTGAAAGATTCTAGTTTTCCGCCTTCAGCATTATCAAGATCTTCTTCAGCATCATCAAGATCTTTTTCAGCATCATCAAGATCTTCCCTAGCATCATCAAGATCTTCCCTAGCATTATCTAGTTCTTCTTCAGCTTCTTCAAAATCATCTTCTTCCTCTCCGAATGCATGCATCTCTTCTCCTTCTACAGTTTCTTCTGACTCTAAAGTAAATTCTTCTACTACTTCTTCGTCTTTTAAAGCGCTTACGGATACTGAACCTTCAAGCTCTTCGACTACAATTTGATAACCATTAACTTCAATTGTCGTTTTCATACTTAATTTGTTATTTTCTTATATATATTAAACTTTTCTTTTCATTTTTTGTAAAAAAGAAAAAGAAAATTATGGATACCAATGATTTTAAAAAATATTTAATAAAGCATAAGAATATCAATAGCTTATTTATACATGATTATTTTAATTATCAAAATAATACACATCATGTTGTTGATGATAATAGTAGCGGTATTGTAATTAATATTTTTTCAAAATTAATAGAGAGTCGAATAATATTTTTATCGACAGACATGGAGGCCGATGTCTGTAATTTAATAAAGGCCCAATTATTATATTTGGAGCAGATATCCGATGAAGATATTAAAATTTATATTGATTCAGGTGGAGGTAGTGTTTACTCAGGTCTTGGCTTATTAGACACAATGGAATATATTAAGCCTGATATTGTTACAATTAATACTGGATTAGCTGCTTCTATGGCAGCAATTGTTTTATGCAGTGGTACCAAAGGAAAAAGGAAAGCCTTAAAAAGATCTAAAACAATGTTGCATCAACCTTTAGGCTATACAGGGTTTGCTCAAGCTTCCGATATCGAAATTGATGCTAAGCATATAAATAGCCTTAAAAAAGATCTATATGAGATAATATCTGAAAAAACCAAGCAGCCTTATAGTAAAGTTTATAAAGATGGAGATAGGGATTACTGGATGAATGCTGTTGAGGCTAAAAAATATGGAATGATAGATAAAATTATTGATAAAAGAAAATAGTAAAATTATTGATAAAAGAAAATAGTAAATTTCTTTTTATTTTAAAGGCTTTTTTACAATTATATAATTATTTATTTTATATATAAAGAAAATAAATAAATTATGTCAAACAAAAAAAGATTTTCCATTATTGAATTCTTATGTGGAATATATCACAGAAAACCAAGAAGGAAGGGACTTATTAAATTTACAACCGGAAATCACGAAATTTTTGTTAAAACACATTTATCCAAAAATGAAAGAGTATGGATACATATTATAAAAGGATGTGATCCTACTTGCGTTAACAGTCAAGATGTAGATTTATTTAATGTTGAGGAATCACACAAAGGATTCATCATAACAGCTAGTGTTAAGTCAAATAGCAGAAAAGTTTATTGGATAATAAGATGAGAATTTATGTCTATGGATGGTATAACCATGAGAATTTAGGAGACGAAAGTTATAAACTCTCATTTAAGGAAACATGGCCTGAACATGAATTCTTCTTTACAGATAATATACTTAATATCGAATATGATTTATGTATTATTGGTGGCGGTGATGTTATAACCGAAAAAAGTCTTAAGATTATCTCAAATTTTAATTGCCCTAAAATATCTATATCTGTAACAATAACATCAATTTCACTAGTACCTAGCATCTATATTTTAGATCATATTTATGTCAGAGACATGTCTTCTTACAATAATTTGGTAAATTATGGATATACCAATGTTACATATATCCCAGACATATCAATTATTTTAAAAGGTAATAAAGAAAATGGTGAAAAATTAATTTCTAATATTTTTTCCATGGGGAAATCAGAAAAATATAACAAAGTTTATACAATTGTTATAAATTCTCATTTGTTGGGCAATTCAATTACCCCATGTAAAAACAAAAATATGTTTTTTAAAATGATCGATGATACAGTAGATATTATAGATAAGACAAATGCTTCATTCCTATTTATGCCATTTTCAACAAGTCTCCCATGGGATGATAGG
>ENA-UOYA01004577-UOYA01004577.1-activated-sludge-metagenome-genome-assembly--contig:-NODE-4577-length-11487-cov-4.180633_pt1 | contig 11487 bp, 22 predicted proteins | sample MGYA00238163_ERZ764804 | MGnify/ENA primary metagenome ERZ764804 (study PRJEB28919, sample SAMN05720223) | activated sludge metagenome | isolation source: Anaerobic digester | place: Hong Kong...
CATTGTCGTGCATTTTAAGAATGACATCCTTGAGGTTCAAAACAATCTCAGTAACGTCCTCTTTTACTCCTTCGACTGTTGAAAACTCGTGGAGTATCCCATCGATTTTAACGGAAGTAATTGCATAGCCAGGCAGTGAGGAAAGCAGCACACGTCTCAGGCTGTTGCCGAGAGTCGTGCCGTAGCCTCTTTCAAGCGGCTCCACAATAAATTTGCCGTAAGTTCCATCCGACAAAAGGTCGGCTGTCTCGATTCTGGGCTTTTCGATTCCAATCATACAAAACCCTCCTTGTTAAACTGCAGCAGTTTTGCTGCATTAGTGAGCTTTCAAATAACACCTCAGGGCTGTTATTTGGAGTAGAACTCAACGATGAGATGTTCTTCAACAGGAACGGCAATCTGCTCGCGCTCGGGCAAATTAACCACCTTTGCAGAACAATTTTCGCGGTCAATATCAAGCCACTGCGGAACAGGGCGTGCGCCGTTAATTTCAAGAACTGCTTTGATTTTTTCTGAATCAAGGCTCTTTTTCTTAATAGAAACGGTATCTCCTGCCTTTAAAAGGTATGACGGAATGTCAACCTTATTGCCGTTGACCTGGTAGTGTCCGTGTGTGACAAGCTGCCTTGCTTCTGCGCGGGAGTTCGCCCAACCCAAAAGATAAACAACATTATCAAGACGGCTCTCGCAAATTCTGAGCAGGTTTTCACCTGTTACGCCGGCTTTGCGCTCAGCCATAAGAAAATACTTGTGGAATTGACCTTCCTGAATACCGTAATAGCGTCTTGCCTGCTGCTTTGCACGAAGCTGCAAGCCATATTCGGAAGTTTTCTTGCGGCTCTGCCCATGCTGACCAGGAGCATATGCACGGCGCTCTACCGAGCATTTGCCGGTATAGCAGCGCTCGCCTTTAAGGAAAAGCTTCTTGCCCTCGCGGCGGCAAATCTTGCAGACCGCACCGGTATATCTTGCCATATTTGGTTACACCTCCAATAAAATAGGTTATACACGCCTTCTCTTTGGCGGGCGGCAGCCGTTGTGGGGAATGGGGGTTACATCCTTAATCATGCTGACCTCCAAGCCTGCTGTCTGCAAAGCTCTGATTGCTGCTTCACGCCCCGCACCCGGGCCCTTAACATAAACCTCAACATATTTCATTCCATGTTCCATTGCAGCCTTAGCAGCTGTTTCCGCAGCCGTTTGCGCAGCAAAGGGTGTTGACTTCCTGGAACCTCTGAAGCCCATCTCGCCGGCACTTGCCCATGAAACTGCATTGCCCTGTGTATCTGTTATTGTGACAATGGTGTTGTTGAAGGTGGATTGTATATGGGCAGCACCGCGCTCAATATTTTTACGCTCACGGCGCCTGCGTGTGCCAGTTGCTTTTTTAGCGGAACCCTTGGTAGCCATATTATCCCTCCTTGACTTACTTCTTCTTGTTTGCAATGGTCTTCTTCGGACCCTTGCGTGTGCGTGCGTTTGTCTTAGAACGCTGGCCTCTTACAGGCAGCCCCTTGCGATGACGAACGCCGCGGTAGCAGCCGATTTCAATGAGCCTCTTGATGTCAAACGCTGTTTCACGGCGCAAGTCACCCTCGACCTTGCAGTTGTGGTCGATGTACTCACGCAGCTTTGCAACTTCATCCTCACTTAAATCCTTGACTCTTGTGTCAGGATTAATACCTGTTGCTGCGATAATGTCGCTCGCGGTTTTGCGACCTATGCCAAAAATATAGGTAAGAGCTATCTCAATCCTTTTATCTCTGGGCAGGTCTACACCTGATATACGCGCCATTTGTCAGTTGCACCTCCATTAAATGGTTTGCGTCATTAACCCTGACGCTGCTTGTGCTTGGGATTTTCACAGATAACCATTACTTTTCCCTTGCGTTTAATTATTTTGCATTTTTCGCAAATTTTTTTGACAGAAGGTCTGACTTTCATAGAATACCCTCCTTAAATCTTCTTTGACCTATTTTGAGCGCCATATTATACGCCCTCTGGTCAGATCATATGGTGACATCTCAATCGTCACCCTATCTCCAGGAAGAATACGGATATAATTCATCCTCAGCTTCCCCGAAATATTTGCCAATATTCTGTGCCCGTTCTCCAACTCAACCGTAAAAAATGCATTTGGAAGGGCTTCAATTACTGTACCTTCAATCTCGATCATATCCTGCTTAGACATTAGAAAACCTCCTTAGGTATCACCTGAGCACTCTTCCCTGATGCTTCTGAGCGCCCTTTTCAAAGCTCGATTAGTCAATGCTGATTCTATATCAAGGCTGAACCCTGTCTGCTCCAGATGCTTAGGGTTCTTGAGCTTTGGCCGCTCGAGCGGCCGCTCTTTACCATCGCAAACGAAAACCCCGTTTTGAGCAACACTTACTACCAGCAAATAACTGCCTTTATCCCGACCGGCAAGTGATTTTACAACACTTCCGTTTTCGAACATTGCCGTCCTCCTCACAGAATCGTAAGAATTTTGGGCCCGTCGGCCGTTATGGCAACGGTATGCTCAAAATGGGCTGACAGCTTTCCATCCCGAGTTTTGACAGTCCAACCGTCCGACAACCGCTTAATATCTGCAGTGCCCTGATTTATCATGGGCTCAATGGCAATTGTCATGCCCGGCAACAGGCGCACACCACGGCCTGGTGTGCCGAAATTTGGTACACTCGGATCCTCATGAAGCTCGGCTCCCACTCCGTGCCCGGTGTAATCCCTGACAACGGAAAAGCCTCTCTCCTCACAATAGCGCTGAATCGCTGCCCCGATGTCTCCGATTCTGCCGCCGGGAACAGCCGCACGGATACCTTCATACAGGCTCTCCCGCGTGGTGTCGCTCAGCCGCTGCGCCTCGGGGCTTATCCTTCCTGCGGCGAAAGTGGCGGCATTGTCACCGACATAACCATGCAGCTTGGCGCCAAGGTCTATACTGACCAGGTCGCCCTCTTTAATAACACGCTCTTTGCTCGGTATTCCATGAATGACCTCATCGTTTATGGAAATGCACGCTGTAGCAGGGAATCCACCGTAATTCAAAAATGCCGGCTCTGCGCCTTGCGCAATTATGAACTCGTAGGCAATCCGGTCAATCTCAAGGGTAGTTACTCCCGGCTTTACCGCCTCGCCCGCTACCTTTAATGCCCCTGCCGAAACCCTGCAAGCCTCACGCATCAGCGTAAGCTCTCTGTTCGTTTTGAGCACTATCATGCTTATTCCTCCGCTTATTGGCAGACAGCAGCTCCGCCGCCCGCCCTGCCCTGCGCCGGCTCCTTAATCAAGGAAGCCTTTGTAATGGCGCATCATCATCTGGCTTTCAAGCTGCTTGACAGTTTCAAGGGCAACACCGACCATAATTATGATTGATGTACCGCCCAGCGAAATGTTCATGCCGCCTTGCAAATCCAGTCCCTTTGTGAGTATAAGTGTTGTAATTTGTGAGAATAAAATGGGGAAAAGAGCAACAACACTCAGAAGCAATGCGCCCAGCAAGGTAATTCTTGACAGTATTTTTGCAATGTAATCAGAGGTGGTTCTATCGGGACGAAGACCCGGTATAGCACCGCCGTTTTTGCGGATATTGTTCGCCATATCAATCGGATTGTATTGAATGCTTGAATAGAAGTATGCAAAGCCGATTATCATGACAAAATACATTATTCCGTATGCCCAGTGCTTGGATGTGAAGATACTGAAGAATTTATCAAGCCTACTGCCCTCTGTAACATTGACAAACATCTGAACCGTAGGAGGCAGTGAAAGAATTGAGCTTGCGAAAATGATTGGCATAACGCCGGACATATTGACCTTAATCGGAATATGTGTATTCTGGCCGCCGTACATTTTACGCCCCACTACACGCTTTGCGTATTGAACGGGGATTCTTCTCTCAGCATTGTCCATCCAGACAATGTATGCAATCATGAGTATCAGAAGTATGCCCACGAGAGGGGATAGGAAATAGAAAACCTCATGACGCATAAGATAACCAACCTTCGGGTTGGGGCTGTATAACTGCGCAATCAAGGTTGGGATTCTTGAAATGATACCTGCAAAAAGAATTATAGAGATACCGTTGCCGATTCCCTTGTCATTAATCTGTTCACCAAGCCACATTATAAGAGCGGTACCGGCAGTAAATGTCAGTATAATGACTGCCGCCTGGAAAACTGCCCATCCGCCTGTAAAAGCGGCGCCGTTTACATCGGTTGAAAGATAATGCTGGTTGCGAAGATACATATAATATGCTGTGCTCTGCATAAGGCCGAGGCCTACTGTAACATAACGGGTGATTGAAGCGATTTTTTTGCGCCCCTCTTCGCCCTCCTTCTGCAATCTTTCGAGTGCAGGTATAGCAACCGTCAAAAGCTGCATGATAATTGATGAATTGATGTACGGCGTAATCGACATAGCGAAAATCGTGCCGTAGTTAAACGCGCTTCCTGTCATCAGGCTCAGGTATTCCATAAATGTTCCTTCTGTACCGGTGGCAAGGCCGCCTTCAATTATGTCAACAAAAGGAACGGGAATTGCAGAGCCGATTCTAAAAACTAAAATTATGAATGCCGTAAAAATCAGCTTTTTGCGTAAATCAGGGACTTTCCATGCATTTACAAAAGTGCGTAACACCTCAAATCACCTCTGCCTTTCCACCGGCTGCCTCAATTTTCTGTTTAGCAGTTTCGGAAAAAGCATTGGCCTGAACGGTAAGCTTCTTAGTGAGTTCACCGTTGCCTAAAATCTTAACACCATCCATTGTCTTTTTTACAAGACCTGCATCGATGAGTGCCTCAATATTTACAACAGCGCCGTCTGCAAAATGCTCATCCAAGGCAGCAATGTTTACGATTGTCATCTCCGTACGGAAAATGTTTACGAAGCCTCTCTTCGGGACTCTTCTCTGCAAGGGCATCTGGCCGCCTTCAAAACCGGCGCGCATACCTCTGCCGGCACGTGCCTTCTGACCCTTATGGCCTTTGCCTGCAGTCTTACCCTGACCTGATGCGGCACCCCTGCCTATACGCTTGCGCTCCTTTGTTGAACCCGGCGCAGGTGAAAGATCGTGCAATTTCATTAATTCGCACCTCCTTGCGTGGCTTCACTGACCTCAATAAGGTGGGCTAATTTTCTCACCTTGCCTTGAGTAGCTGCGTTGTCGGGGTGAATTGCTTCATCCCCTATTTTATGAAGACCAAGTGCATGGGCGGTGGCAATCTGGTCCTTTTTGCTGCCGATCAGGCTCCTAACGAGCTTGACCTGAATCATTGTATCTGCCATATCGTCCACCCTCCTTATCCTAAAATATCACTGGCTGATTTGCCGCGGATGGCCGCAACCTCGTCAACATTGCGAAGCTGTGCCAGCCCGTCAAGTGTTGCTCTGACGACATTGCAGGGGTTGTTGGAACGCAGGGCCTTGGAACGAATGTCCTTTATGCCGACTGTCTCAACAACAGCACGGACAGGACCGCCTGCGATAACTCCGGTACCGGGTGCAGCCGGTTTCATGAGGACAACACCAGCTCCGAATTTTCCGATAACCTCATGGGGAATTGTTGAGCCTTTTAGTGCAACCTTAAAAAGATTCTTCTTTGCGTCCTCAATACCCTTGCGGATTGCATCAGGAACTTCGCCTGATTTACCCAGGCCAAAGCCGATAATGCCGTTGCCATCACCTACGACAACAAGAGCTGCGAACTTAAAGATGCGGCCGCCCTTAACTGTTTTTGATACACGGTTAATTGCAACGACTCGCTCGGTAAGCTCCAAAGTAGAAGCATCAATCTTAGCCAAAAGTATTACCTCCTCTTCTTAGAACTTGAGGCCGCCCTCGCGGGCGCCTTCGGCCAGCTCTTGCACACGGCCGTGATAAATATAGCCGCCGCGGTCAAAGACAATTTTCGTTATATCTTTTTCTGCAGCACGCTTTGCCAACAGTTCGCCCACCTTACGGGCTGCGGTTTTATTTCCGCCGTATTCCTTAAAAACGCTCTCGACAGTTGAGGCTGAAACAAGGGTTTCTCCCTTTACATCGTCTATTAACTGAGCATAGATGTTCTGTAAGGAACGATATACGTTAAGGCGGGGGCACTCAGCTGTGCCGATAACCTTACCGCGCACTCTCTTATGGCGTTGCTGTCTGGCCTTATTGCTGTCCGGTCTGTTAACCATAAGTTTTCACTCCTTTAATTAAGACTACTTGCCGCCCTTGCCGGCCTTGCCCTCTTTGCGGCGGATGATTTCATCGGAATACTTGATGCCCTTGCCTTTATAAGGCTCAGGTGGACGCTTCTCGCGAACTTCCGCTGCAAACTGACCGACCTTTTGCTTGTCGGGACCTGAGATTACTACCTTATTGGGTGTCGGTACATCTATTGTTATTCCTTCGATTTCGGGAACAACCACCTGATGTGAATATCCGACATTCAGAACAAGTTCCTTACCCTGCTTTGCGGCACGGTAGCCGACGCCATTAATTTCAAGCTCCTTGGTATAGCCCTTACTAACGCCCGTAACCATGTTGGATACAAGTGTTCTGGTCAGGCCGTGGAGCGATTTGTTAAGCTTAGAGTCATCCGGACGAGTGACAGTGATTGTGTTTCCGTCCTTTGCAACAATCATGTTGCCGTGCACTGTTCTGGTAAGAGTACCCTTGGGACCCTTTGCTGTTACAGTGCTGCCGTCGATTGTTACATCAACTCCTGCGGGGATAGTAATCGGCATTCTGCCAATACGGGACATTGTACAGCACCTCCTTACCAGATAAACGCAAGGACTTCGCCGCCAACACAGGCTTTGCGTGCATCCTTGTCAGTCATAATACCCTTAGATGTTGAGAGGATAGCAATACCGAGGCCCTTCATAACCTTCGGGATATCCTCACAATTTGAGTAAATGCGCAGACCGGGCTTAGATACTCTGCGCAAACCGGTGATGACCTGAGACTTATTCGGGCCATACTTAAGTGTTATTTCAATAACACCCTGCTTACCGTCGTCTTCAACCTTGAAGCTCTTAACATAACCCTCATCAACAAGAATCTGAGCAATTGCCTTTTTCATGTTGGATGCGGGGATTTTCACCGTATCATGCTTAGCCGAGTTAGCATTGCGTATTCTCGTCAACATATCGGCGATGGAATCAGTGATTTGCATACCGTCAACCTCCTTTGCAATTGCTCTTTTACCAGCTTGCTTTCTTCACGCTAGGGATTTGGCCTGCATGGGCTAATTCTCTGAAACATATCCGGCATACCCCGTATTTGCGAAGATAGGCATGCGGCCTTCCGCAGATTTTGCATCTGTTATATTGTCTTGATGAATATTTAGCCGGCATTGCCTGCTTAACCTTCATTGATGTCTTGGCCACTTAACAATCCCTCCTTATCTTGCAAACGGAGCACCCATAAGTGATAACAGCTCACGGGCTTCTTCGTCTGTTTTAGCCGTAGTGACAAGGCAAATATCCATTCCGCGTACCTTGTCAATCTTATCGTAATCTATTTCGGGGAAAATCAACTGCTCTTTGATGCCCATGGAATAGTTTCCTCTGCCGTCAAAAGAGTTGGGATTAATCCCTCTGAAGTCTCTCACTCTCGGAAGTGCTAGATTGAAGAACCTGTCAAGGAACTCATACATTCTATCTCCCCTGAGTGTTACCTTAACGCCAATTGTCATGCCCTCACGGACCTTGAAGTTTGCGACTGATTTCTTTGCCTTGCAAAGTACGGGCTTCTGGCCAGTTATCTGCATGACATCCGAAACGATGGCATCGACAACCTTTGGGTTATCTCTGGCTTCACCGCAGCCGACATTGATAACAATCTTTTCAAGCTTCGGGATTTGCATGACGCTCTTGTATTGGAATTTTTTCATCAGTGCAGGCGCAACCTCATTCACATAGGTGTCCTTTAACCTTGCCATGTGTCATGTTCCTCCCTTATTCGAATTCTGCAAGGCAATCGCTCTTTTTGCAAGTGCGAACTTTCTTGCCTTTAGAGTTAATTTTGCTGCCTGTTCTTGTGGGCCTGTCGCATTTAGGGCATATAAGCTGAACCTTATCCGCATAAAGCGCACTCTCAGCCTTTATAAGACCGCCCGGCTCGCCCATCTTTTTGGGCTTGACATGCTTTGTGACAATGTTTACGCCCTCAACGATGACCTTGCCTTCCGCAGGACTAACCTGCATAACCTTGCCGCGTTTGCCGCGGTATTTGCCGTTAATGACTACCACGGTATCGCCGGTTTTAACATGAACCTTATTACTCATCTGTGCACCTCCAAATTAAAGGACTTCCGGAGCGAGCGAGAGTATTTTGAGATATTCCTTCTCACGAAGCTCTCTTGCTACCGGTCCAAAAATACGTGTGCCTCTGGGATTTTTATCATCTCTGATGATGACGGCTGCATTTTCGTCAAAACGAATGTATGTGCCATCATCACGGCGAATGCCGCTAGCTGTGCGAACTACAACAGCCTTTACGACCTCACCCTTTTTTACAACGCCGCCGGGTGCTGCTTTTTTAACAGAAGCAACGATGACGTCGCCGATATTGGCATACCTCCTGCCGGTGCCGCCAAGAACACGGATGCACATGATTTCCTTTGCCCCTGTGTTGTCGGCAACCTTGAGGTAACTCTGTTGCTGTATCACAGTGTCTGCCTCCTTACAACTGCACCAAATTACTTGGCTTTCTCAATAATTTCAACGACACGCCATCTCTTATCTTTAGAGATTGGACGAGTTTCCATTACCAGCACACGGTCGCCAATGCCACATTCGTTTTTTTCGTCATGTGCCTTAAGCTTAACTGTGCGGTTAATAATCTTCTTGTAAAGCGGATGCTTTACTTTATCCTTAACGGTTACGACAACGGTTTTATCCATTTTGTCGCTCGTTACAACGCCCACCTGAGTTTTTCTGAGATTTCTTTCGCTCATTGAACTTGGCCTCCCTTTCCTTACGAGTTGGTGCCGTGCAACTCAATATCGCGCTGAATTGTCAATATACGGGCGATATCTTTTTTAACGGCACTGATTCGCATCGGGTTGTCGAGCTGGTTAATGGCTTGCTGGAAGCGCAGTTTAAAAAGCTCGTCCTTCAGCTCAAGCAGCTTAGCATCCAGCTCTTTAGCGGAAAGTTTTCTGATTTCACTGGCTTTCATTATTGCTCACCACCCGTTTCTTCCTTTGATACAAATTTGCACTTAATGGGCAATTTGTTGGCTGCAAGACGCAAGGCCTCGGCAGCAAGTTCCTTTTCAACGCCGGCAATTTCAAACATTACTCTACCGGGCTTAACAACCGCAACCCAATACTCCGGAGAACCTTTACCTGAACCCATTCGGGTTTCAGCCGGCTTCTCCGTAATCGGCTTATCAGGGAATATCTTTATCCAAACCTGACCGCCGCGCTTGATGTAACGGGTCATGGCAACACGGGCAGCCTCTATCTGATTGGATGTAATCCAGGCAGGTTCAAGTGCTACAAGACCGTAATCACCATAGTTTACCTTATTGCCGCGGGTTGCAGCGCCTTTCATGCGGCCTCTCTGAACCTTGCGGTGTTTGACACGCTTAGGTAACAGCATTAGTGATTGCCTCCTTCCCTGCGGGGCTTGCGGGTATCATGAAGAACCTCGCCCCTGTAAATCCAGACCTTAACGCCGATACGGCCATAGGTTGTTTTTGCCTCTGCAAAGCCGTAGTCGATGTCAGCTCTGATTGTCTGCAGCGGGATAGTTCCCTCATGGTAGTGCTCTGTACGGGCAATTTCAGCTCCGCCGAGTCTGCCCGAAACCTGAGTTTTTATACCCTTTGCGCCAAGCTTCATTGTGCGTCCGATAGCCTGCTTAAGTGCACGGCGGAAGGAAACACGCCTTTCAAGCTGAGCCGCGATATTTTCGGCAACAAGCTGTGCATTAAGGTCGGGCTGCTTAATCTCAACGATATTAAGTGATACTGCCTTGCCGCCCAGCTTCTGCTCGCAGATTTTTTTGAGCTTTTCAATTTCTGTGCCGCCGCGACCGATAACCATGCCGGGTTTTGCACAGTGAATATTGATGTGAACACGCTTTGCGTCACGCTCGATTTCAATTTTGGGTACACCGGCGGGAGCAAGCAGGTTGAGAAGATATTCGCGCAGCTTATAGTCCTCAACCAGGGTTTCACCGAAGTTGCTGGCATTTGTATACCAGCGTGACTCCCAATCTTTAATAACGCCTACCCTTAGGCCGGTCGGATTAATTTTCTGTCCCATTTCTATACCTCCTCCTCGCTTATTCCGCTTCCTTGAGTACAAGGGTGATGTGAGATGTTTTCTTGTTAATTCTGTAAGATCTCCCCTGCGCTCTGGGTCTCATTCGCTTGAGGGTCGGGCCCTGGCATACGCTGCACTCGGCAACATACAGTCTGGAGACATCCATGTTGTGATTCGTTTCGGCATTTGCCATTGCTGACTTCAAAACTTTTATCAAAGGTTCACACGCGGCCTTGGGCGTGTATTTAAGAATTGCCATTGCCTTGTCGGCCGGCTGATTGCGGATTAGATCAAGCACTATCTGAACCTTACGCGGAGAAATTCTCACATAGGTTGCCTTTGCCGTTGCTTGCATTGTTTATACACTCCTTTCGACCGATTACTTTCCGTTATTTGTAGTCTTTGAACCTGCATGACCTCTGAAAGTACGGGTCGGTGCAAATTCACCAAGCTTATGACCAACCATATCCTCTGTTACATAAACAGGGACGTGCTTGCGTCCGTCATGAACAGCGAAGGTATGGCCAACAAACTCGGGGAAAATTGTGGAGCTGCGGCTCCATGTTTTGAGGACCTGCTTATTGCCGCTGTCGTTCATGGCAACAACCTTCTTGAACAGTGCCGGTTGTACATAAGGTCCTTTTTTAATGCTTCTGCCCATTATTCTTCGCTCCTTTCTTATTTACCGTTGCGGCGTTTGACTATAAGCTTGTTGGAAGCTTTTTTCTTGGCACGAGTCTTGTAACCGAGAGCCGGTTTACCCCACGGGGTAACAGGGCCGGGACGACCAATGGGGCTCTTGCCCTCGCCGCCGCCGTGCGGGTGGTCGTTCGGGTTCATTACGGAGCCTCTGACTGTCGGTCTCCAACCCATGTGACGCTTGCGGCCCGCCTTGCCGATTTTAACATTCTCGTGGTCAACATTGCCAACCTGTCCTATTGTAGCCATACAGCCCGCCTGAACATTGCGAAGCTCGCCTGAGGGCAGACGAAGGAGCGCATATGCACCCTCTTTTGCCATGAGCTGTGCGGAGTTGCCCGCAGCCCTTGCCAGCTGACCGCCTCTGCCGGGGTAAAGCTCAACATTGTGAATAAAAGTACCTGTCGGTATATTTGAAAGGGGTAGAGCATTGCCAGGTTTGATATCGGCATCAGGTCCAGCGACAATTGTATCGCCTACGCTCAAACCCTCTGGCGCGATGATATATCTCTTCTCGCCGTCTT
>ENA-UOYA01004579-UOYA01004579.1-activated-sludge-metagenome-genome-assembly--contig:-NODE-4579-length-11481-cov-6.249344_pt1 | contig 11481 bp, 21 predicted proteins | sample MGYA00238163_ERZ764804 | MGnify/ENA primary metagenome ERZ764804 (study PRJEB28919, sample SAMN05720223) | activated sludge metagenome | isolation source: Anaerobic digester | place: Hong Kong...
TAATTAAATCTGGGTTAGAAGATGAATAAAACTTTTAGAGAGTGGGATGATACACACTGGCAAAGAGCTTTAGAGTTGATGCCAAAAGGAACTCAGACAATGAGTAAATGTCCTGACCAGTTTGTTGATGGAGTTTACCCTAAATTTATATCCCGGGGTAAAGGTGCCTATCTGTACACCCCCTGGTCTGAAAGATATCTAGACTACATGTGTGGACTAGGACCCATAATTCTCGGGTACTCTAACAAAAAGGTTAAAAAAGCTGTTAAAAAACAACTAAAGAAAGGTACAATTTTCTCCCTACCCACACTACTGGAACAAAAGGTAGCAGAACAGTTAATAGAGGTTGTTCCATCTTTGGAACAGGTTAGATTCTGTAAAAACGGAAGTGATGCTACTTTAGCAGCAGTTCGTATTGCCAGATCCTACACAGGTAAGGAAGTAGTACTTAAGCCTAGGGGAGGGTACCACGGATGGGGGGATTGGCATGCAGTATCAATGAACAGTAACGGTATACCACAGTCCCTATCAGAACTCATTGACACTTTTGAATATAATTACTCAATAACTCTTGAAGATAGGTTAAAACATGGAGATGTAGCTGCAGTAATAATTGAGCCGCAAGCCCTGACCAGTCCAAAACCGGGATTTCTAGAGGATGTTAGAAGACTCTGTACAGAGCATAAAGCTATACTAATTTTTGATGAAATAGTTACAGGATTTAGGTGGAGTTTAGGAGGAGCACAGGAATATTTTAATATTTCTCCCGACTTAACCTGTCTAGGGAAAGCTGTAGCAAACGGCTTACCGTTAGCGGTCATAGGTGGTAAAAAAGAGTACATGAAAGAAATGAATAAAATATTTTTTTCTATGACTTTTGGTGGAGAAACATTATCTTTAGCTGCAGCCTATGAGACTATTAAGCAACTCAAAAAGAAAGATTACACTCACTTATACAAATTAGGAAAGGAGTTAAAGTCTGGGATTTTACGAGTTGCTTCTAAACATTTGTTAAAGGTAGACTTTCAAGGAGACGTTACCAGGTTCAGTATTCAGTTTGATTCGTCCTACCCGGATGCTGACGGAATGAAAAACCTGTTTTTTCAGGAAATGGTTAAACAGGGAATTTTATTTCCAAATGTTATTTACATCCAGTTTTCTCACACTGAAGGTGATATTCTAAGAACAGTAGCAGCTGCTGATGCTGCTTTTGAAAAAGTTTTTAAATACAAAGATTCAGTTGACTCTGTACTGGAAGGAAAAAGAAGTACAAGTATTTTTAGAAAAAATAACTAGATGCCTAAAAAAATTCAAGACATATGTTTGATTGTCCAAGCAAGAACACAATCAACAAGGGTACCGAATAAAATGCTTCGTCCATTTGCGGACAGTTCATTACTTGAAATCTGCATTAAAAAGATTTTAGATTCAAAACTATTACCCAAAGAAAATTTTTACCTCTCTGTTATGGACGAGGAGTTAATTGAACTGGCCGACAAACATTCAATTAACACTTTTATTAGAAGTGAGGAATCCACACAAGAACCTGTTACAATAGAAAAAGTTTTTGAATGGTGGGATAAATTACCATACAAGTACTACGTTATTGTTAATGCTTGCAACCCGTTATTATCTATTGAAACTTTGGATAGCTTCCTAACCTGTTTTACATTATCGGACAACAGAGGAATGTTCGGGGTAATGAAAAAACACACCTTTATGTTTTCAGAACAGGGACAGATGCTTAACCGGTTTAGTGGAGAGGATAAATACCTTACAACACTGGAGACAAAGTTTGTAGAACCCTTCTATGAAGCAGCCCATACACTATATGCAGGAACCATGGAGGATATCGGAAAAGGTGTTTACATGGGAAGTTTTAAAGAACAAAACAGTCCAGAATTTTTTGAAATACCTGAACAGGAGTGTTTTGATGTAGATTTTCCTTGGCAATTTGAGATGGCTGAAAAAATTTATAAATCATGAAAATACTAATTTTAGGTAACGGGTCAATAGGAAGAAGATACAATTCTATCCTAACAGAGAAAAAAATAGACACAACTGTTGTTGATATTCAAGAGTTCCCCCAAATCAATGAGATTATAACACAACCTTTCGATGCAGTAATGGTTTGTACTCCTACCCACCTTCATTTAAACCACATTGAAATGTGTGTTAACAGAGGTGTGAATGTTTTCTGTGAAAAGCCTCTATTCCATATTTACCCAAAAACCCGAATTGACAACTTATTACAAACCGTAACAGAAAAAAACCTCATTACAATGGTGGGGTGTAATTTAAGGTTTACACCTGAGGTTGAATCTATACCGGAAAACACACCTTACATCAAGGTCTACTTTGGGTATGATATCAGAAAGTGGAGACCTTCTCAACCCCTTACAACCAACTACGGAATAAAAGCTTCTACCGGAGGAGGTATTCTACTAGATGCTATACACGAACTTGATTATCTTACTTCAAAATTTGGGGAAATTAAAGACATTTCAATTTCAAAATTAAAAGTATCTAACATTACCGTGGATGTGGAAGATATTGCTACAGGTAGAATTTTATTTGAAAACGGAACAATTGCTGATTTTCACTTAAACTACCTGTCAGAAAACTACCAAAGGTACTTTGAATATCTTGATTCCAATCACACTCTTAAAAAAGTGGATTTTCACATAGCAGGTGAAATGTATGAAAAACAGGTAGATTACTTTCTTCAACAGTTATCCAATAAAGAACAGTGTATGAACTCTTTTGCAGAAGCTACTAAACTACTCTCCAAATTACTTTAAATGATACCTTTACATTGGAAAGATATTGCTAAAGGACATACAGCTGTCTGTATTTTTGGAGGACCCTCGGTAGACTCTTACCCTAGTGTAAATGACCTAGTCCAGACAAACTTTACAGTAACGGTTAACAGAAATATTGAATCCTTCCCGGATGTTGATATGTTTATTACCGGAGACAACTTAATTGCAAGAGAGTATTTAGAGGATGGAGAATTTCATATTCACCCTTTTAAAGGAGGTAAGTTAACCATAAATTCTGCACAATTCAGTTTTAACCCCCAACCTGTGTGGATTTCTGGAAAGAGATCCCTACTCAGAGAGGATCTAATTAAAATAGTTGCTTGTAATACTCATCCATGTTACAATTTTAACTTAGGTACAGGACAGTTATATCTACAACACGGAATAGAATACTCTAAAAAAATTCCAAATTTAAAACTTTGTGTAGAACACAGGGACTTTAACACATCGGAATCCTGGCCTACACTTTCAACATCGATACCTGAAACGGTTCAGACATATGGCACTGACCCGATGGATTTTATTTCCGGAGGAAACATTTCAAGTATTGTTTTCCAATTACTTTTCTACATGGGTTTTGAAAAGGTTGTTACATTAGGATACGGAGATGAAGGAACTTCAAGAGGGTACCAAACTCCTTCAAATTTTGACTGGAGTGTGGAAGAATTACATGCAATGGAAGTCCACTTACTAAAGTGGGGAGATAGAATTGGGTCCCTAACCGGAGGAGAGTATTGTAGAAAATACTTTGATTTTAATTCATTTTTAGATCGGGATTTAGAAAAAACCCCTGTAAAAAAACAACTACTAAAAGAAAAACTGGTTAATGGAAACTAGACCGCATATACTTTGCTTAATACATCTTTTCCCAAGAGAAATTGATGATTTCGAAAATGTTGTTAGACAGTTACATATCAATCATCAGTCTAATCTTTGTTTTGATATTTCCTACAAACTGGTACTAAACCTTAATATAGAAATTTTTGATTGGGAAAAATCAAAAATCCCGAAAGAGTTTTTCATTTCAAAGTTTAACCACCTTGTAGAGCTACTTTCTTCAACAGGGTCCAGTGCTGAAAGTATTAGTACAGAATCTGGGGTTTGGGGACAGGTTGAATTAAGAAAAGACTTACAGTCAGAAACCCGTTACGATGGTTTTCTACTAATTGACCCGGATATGATCTTTCCAAATCATCTACTATTCTACCTTGGAGAGGTTTTAAAAAGTATTACAGATTATAAAAATTGTGTAATTTCCCCTAAAATGTACTCTTTTTGGGACAGTTCTTGGGATGAAGTTTGCACAAATTCCTATAACCCGTCTGTGGATATAAACCAACTAGACCCGTACATTGTTCATATTCCGTCTTCTGAAATTACTTTAAGACAAACGTCTTTTGTAAAATTTGCTGGAGGGTGGTGTACTTTCCTAGGAAGTGAAATAATTGCTTCAGTTCCATTTCCAACCGGAGTTAGAGGTTATGGATTGGAGGACACTTTTATAGGAATGTACTGTAACAAAGTGGGAATTAAACAGTATGTATTGGATGGAATTTCAGTTCAAGAAAATAGAAAATTTTTAAATAACAGTTTATATATGGACTATGTCCCTATGAATATAGATCTATTGAAACAAATTAACGAACAAAACAAGCAACTATTTAGTAAAGAGATGAATTCATGGATAAAATAACCTACTGTATTCCAAGTAAATCAAATTTAGAGTACCTAAAACTTGCAGTCAAATCTATTAGAGAAAATTCCTTTAGAAAGGACCATGACATCATCATTTTTGTGGACTCTGACGAAGATGGGACTGTTCAGTGGTTAGAAACCCATTTCAAACAGTTCGGAATACAATATTTTGTGAATCCTGAACTAAACACAAAACTGTACGGTATTGGGAAAGCTTATGATTTCTGTATTGATAAAGCTACAACAGAAATTGTGAGTGTATTCCATGCAGATATGGTTCTTGGACAAAATGCAGATTTAGAAGCATATAACCTGTTACAGTCTCAACCAAAAACTGTTGTTAGTTCAACTAGGGTAGAACCTCCTTTACATCCAAACGGAGGTGAAAAAATCTTAAGAAATTTTGGACTGTACCCTGATCAGTTTCAACTTCGGGAGTTTATGAAATTTGTAGAAGAAGAGGTCTCCAAGAATGTCCCTCCAACCGACGGGATATTTGCACCTTGGATGGTAAGAAAAGTAGACTTTCAAGAAATTGGAGGACACGATGAAAGATTTCATTCCTGTAGAGAGGACTCGGACCTTTTCAATAGAATGAAGTTAAAAGGGTTTACATTCCTACAGTCTTGGAAGTCCTTAGTTTACCATTTTACCGGAAGAGGTGCAGGAAGTTTTGAAGGGGATGTTGAAAGACATTCTAAATGGAAATTTGATATGGAAAATTCCTCAAAAGAGTTTATCAGAAAGTGGGGGAGTCACGTACTTCACACACCTCTTCTCCACCCAATTATAATTCCTAAATTTAATATTTCCATCTTTTTGGAAAACCCAAATTTTAACCTAATTTCTATTTTGGAGCCTTGGTGTAATTTATTATATTTAGAATCTAAACACTCAGCATTAAGAGACCTGTATATTGAAAAAACCCAATCATACACAAAAGATAATTTAGGTAATAAGGTAAAGTTATATGACATAAAAGATAATTGTGGGATGAATGGGATACATATGGAAATAAATGGGGAAAATGTAACTCAAGAACTATTTAATTATGTTCAAAATTTTTCACAATATTTTAAAGATTTTTCCGATAAAGGTAGGTTTGAAATTTGTGAAGGTTTAATTATAAATTTTTTCGATTTTCAAACACTAGATATTATTTAGAGCTATTTATTCCAAAAATATGTACATAAAAGAGGAATTAAACAACCTTCTAAAAGAAGTTTCAAAAATAAATCTATTTGACCGGGAATTTATCTTAAGGGTGGATGTCAATGAAGATCCCAACAAAAAGGGTATTAAAGTACAATTTGTTCCTGTTAATTTTGATGGAATAGATACCCAAACCCAAAATAACATGGCTATAGAGTTGGCCACTAAATTAAATAAAGGTCTCTCACATCTAGGATTGACAGTTGAAAGGGACAGACAGTTAAAGGATAAATCCATTATCGGATTCTTTATTTATCTGGAGTACGTCAATAAGATTATTGTACAGGCCCTGCAACAAGAAACTAAATAAGTTACTATGATAAAGTTTTGTTTTTACGCAAAAAATGACCCGCAAAGAGAACCGATAGGGTCAACACAAGCTTCAACTATTGAGGAAGCTATTAAGTTTTTCTCACTAACAAAGATGTTAACTACCGAACAGTTTAGAGAATTGTTTGAAGTAAAACCTTTTTCATTCGATGAAAGCTATTCGACAGGCACTAAACAACTTCTTAAAGGTTAACGTTACAATACGTAAAAAAACTGTGCCGAAACACGTGATAGATAAAAAACTTTTTATTGAATCTATTCAACTCCTACAGGAAATAGATGATAGAAGTAGATTCACGGAAGAGGAATTAGGTATTGACCTCAACCTCTACCAGGAAAAATACTTCCAAGTAATTGAAAACCTGTTTAGGATGTACTTTAATAAAGATCAAGTTGAGTTGGTAATATGGTACCTATACCAAGCTCCTGACATGGAGGATTGGGACGGGTATATTGACCTCACCGATTCAAGAGACACTGTTAGAGTCAAATTTAAGACCCCTGAAGATGTTTGGGAGGTTGTTTCAAAATTATCAACAAAAACAAAATAAAGGTTATATGATTAATTCTACATTTCACTGTTCAAGATGCGGGGAACCAACACCCACCCTTAGGTTGGTAAAATACAAATACAACTTCTGTGTGAACTGTTCGGATGTGAAACCGAAAGTAGGAAGAGTAATTGTGTTAGGAGAAGGGGATCACACCGTTACCGAGGTCGAAATAGTTGACCAGGATATTGCTAAAAGACTCCAAGAATTAGAAAACTCTTCAAGAGGTAACAAGTCAAAAATGGTCGAAGTACTGGACCTTGAAGAAGATAGTCTTTCTGACGACCGACACTTTATCGAGGGAGTCAACGAAAAGGTTAATTCAGTTGAAACACCTACCACTGACTTAGTTGAACTACCGGAATTAGATATTGAGGAAGAGGAGGAAAATTATTACGAAGACAAACCCGATTCTTCGGAAGAGGATGAATAAGTTATGGCTAAATTCCTTTCAAGAGAGGACATACTAAGGGCTCACGCCCACACTAAAAGTGCTGCCGCAGCAGCAAGATTCTTACATGCAGATTATTACCTTTACAGACAGTTTGCTAAACTATACCTAACTGAGGATGGAAAGACCTCGTTATTTGAAGCACACAAAAACCAGTGTGGTAAAGGAATAAAAAAGTTACTTAGTAACAAAGGTGAGGAAGCCCCTTTAAAAGATATTATTAGCGGGGTAGCTAGAATTGAAAGCTTTTCACCTGAAAAGATTAAACAAAGGTTAGTTTTTGAAGGTTACCTGAAAGAGGAATGTAGTAGATGTGGTTTCCACGACTCTAGGGTATTTGACGATAAAATACCCCTTATCCTTACTTTTATTGATAAGAATAAGAAAAATTATAGTCTTAATAATTTAGAATTTCTCTGCTACAACTGTTCATTTTTATATTCTGTTTCTCCTATATCTGAACAACAGGTTAAGAATATGGAAAACTATGTTGAAAAAGACCCTAAATCTTACCCTGATTTTGAGGTGGATGAGTTCATGAAAGAACACCTACAGAGTTTAAACCTTTGGTCGGAAAAAGCTGCCAACGACGGAAATCAGTATATTTCAAGAAATTTTCAAGGAAATATTAGGTAATCTTAAATATCTTTCATATCTTTAGGTTTTAAGATTATAAAATGTTTATATTTTTTGCTTGTTATATCATCCTTAACATTTTTGCAACTGTAGGATGGTTAAATTTTATTTCCAAACATTTTTTACATCCCATTGGATTGGATGCGGTTAGATTTTTTCTACCCATTTCTATTGCTTTATCAGTGGGATTTGTTATTTTATGTTTGTTAAATGGAAATCATATAATTAGTTACCTCACAGGAGGTATGATCTACCTAACAGTTGGTATTGTTCTTTGTGGTCAGGATGAATGAGAAAAGAGAAATTAAAGTACGATTTTATCACACACTCTGTTTGTGAAGTCTGTATTAAAGGAAATTGGTACAGAACAACCCCGAGAGAGTTTAGATCTTTTGATGGAGAACGTAGGTTAACCCTACCTCACAGACAGCCTGATAGGGGTAAATTATCGGAATTCCTTGTAGGAGGTCCTTTAATAATGATCACAAAATGGTATGAAGGTCCTTTATATGTTTATGATACAAACATTCTTGCTCCGAAAACCGGTTCCGAAACCATTATAGGAGGAATTAAATCAGAAGTTAAACCGGTATGAAAATTCAAGGAAGTACATCGGATATTTTAAAAATCATTGAAGAAAACCCGGTTGAAATTTTAAAAACAACTTATAGAGGTATTGAAATAGCTTTTAACAATAATCAAAAATCTGCATTTTTGTTTGAAATAGAAGCACAGGAGTTTGTCAATGTCCTTGAAATCTCAATACCTTCTAAAGACTGGGAGAAAGCTTTACTAAATTGTCTGGAACAGTTTGAGAAGTTTGAACTTTTTGATGATGCTTTGGATACGTATCTACTGATTAAAAAGCTTAATCCAAATTTTGCCAGAAATGAAAAAACCTAATAGAGTAAACTTTACTACTAGTTTACATAAGATGACTAATAACCTGGGTGACCTAGATGAAAATGTCAACCTTTTGTATAGGTTCACTTTTGATATTCTTACCAATAGAGTTAGGGACAAAACAAGTTTAACACGAGAACGTTTATGAAAATACAAGACCTTACCTACAAACCAGAATCTCAAGATGGAGTAGCTTTTTTGATGGGATTTTACATCCCAGTGGTTACCTCAACCCTAACTAATGGACTTCTAACTTTGGTACAAACCCCGGAGAATTTTGAGATTTTATTAAAATTAGGATGCTGCCTTGGAATACTGTTTGGATTTTTAGCAATTTTTGTGAATAGGCAATTTGACGAACATACTTTCTACTTAGAAAAGGTAGAGTTTCTTATTGACAATTTTAACGAATTGGAACTTTCGGAAAGTATTAAACAATACAATATTCTTAGAACTAAGATAGTTTCTAACAAACTTTGGGTACTAAGTGGAATGATCAACCAAAAACTCTTAACATAATGACAACTTTAACTTTACTTTCCGTCTATATTATTTCAGGAATTCTTAGTTGGTACTTTATAAGAACCTGCCTTAAGTGTAGTGTACCTCAAAAAAACCCTAATTTGGGGGATGTTTTAGTAGTTATCATTCCTGGGGTTAATACCTTTGTAGGGGTTTGTGGATGTATAGTACTGTTTGTTGTCTTTCTCGGGAATCTACCTTCTCCTAACTACAAAAAATTTTTCAATTTATAACTTTTTATGAAAGCAAACTTCTATCTAATTGGATTAAGTATTATACTTCTTCCAGGAACTTATTTTCTAAACAATTCCCAACACCACTGGTTTGAACTAGTTCCACTTTCCTACCTAGCTTATGCTTTAGTTGTAGGAACTATTTCAGCTTACAGAAATAGAAAATAAATGAAACCTGTACAATCACCAAAAGTTTTGGTGGACTGTCTAAGTCTGTACCGGGGCTACCCTATAAGGTTTCAACTAACCGTTAACAGAGTTATTGCAATACCGGTATTCACTTCCACGTATTCCACTACCAGAGGTAGTGTCCAGTTCTTTACATCAAATTGAAAAAGTTTTTGGTATCTTGAAAAACTTTCAATAAATTTAGGTCATGAAAAGAGAAGATTACATACAAATGAGAAAGACCAACACCCTTTCTCTACCATTACTTTACAAATACTACCTTGAAAAAAGAGATTTGAGTAGGTTCTTAGTTCCATATGAAGTCTTTCTCCAGGTGTTCCCTTTCTACTTCCAACAGTGTAGATTGGAAATATTCAGTAAACTAGACAAAGAGTTTGAAGTTACTTCAATTATAGACCCTGAAACATTACAGGTACTTTACATGGTATAGTAAGGTTCTTGTTACACATTAGAAATGAATTGAAAATGGTCTACAAGAAGGTTTTTGAAAATGAGAATCAATTAAATGATTTCATAAGTCAACATGATGTAAGGATTGTCTCAATAGAGACAAAAAAAGAATCTTATAACACCGGATTACCTTTACCAAACGGTGGTAGTTTCTACAGTGAGAGGGATGTTTTAATGGTGTGGATTGAAGACTTAAAAATTAGTGAAACTTAACGAATTAAAATATGGGACCTAGTTCATTTGATTATATTAGGTTAATTGGAGGAATATTTCTTACCTCCCCACTTACCTTTACTGTGATATATTTAGATTACGGGAAAAAGGTAGCATTTTTAACAACCCTTGGATTTTACCTATTACTGCCACCACTGGGTATATGTCTATTTCATTACCTAGTGTACGGCAAATTTACTTTAAAAATTCCCAAAAATGGAACAAACAACTAACAACACACTTCAAGTAGGCCAAATTGTACAACTGGGAGGTATGAAGTACATTGTAAGGAGTTATGCAGGTTCAGGCCAGTGCTATTTACGTCTCCTGGAGCAAACCGGGGGTAACGACAAGTTTTTTCTAGACCTTAAATTTTTACTAGGGGGAAAAAAATATTACATGCAAACCCAGGTTTTAGGTTACAGTATCAGCGGTCAATTTCCAGAGTGTAAATCTTTGAAGGACCTAACCAAATTTTATCACTATCTTCAAATCTACGAACCTTTATTGGGTAAGAAATTCAAAAAAGTTAACATAGTTCCACCAGAAAAAGCTACCGTGGGTACATGGCACATTGATTCAGAAGGTGTTGCTACATTTCAAAACTCGTGGCAAACAAATCCACCGTCATTGCAACATACTTCAGATAAACAGGTTTCAAACCCGTTACACAAAAATTTACTTCCAGTAACACAAAGATTAGTAATTAAATAAATTTTATCGTTATGTTAAAGATTGTTTCAAAAATTAAAGAAATGTTAAACATTGGAGATGAAGGAAAAATCTCAAATTTCATCAACAAGGTTATTAAAAAACTCACCAGGGACTTACACCTACAGGAAAAAAATCTAGATACCCTAAAGTTTAACCATTCACAAATCCTTGACAGATTAGGGGAAAAATTAGAAGATGTCAAACAGGCTTTTGAGGATGCTTATACAAATGTACAACTTTCTCAAATTTCTACAAGTCAAGATCAAGACAGTTACGTGGAAAATTATCTTACTGGGATTGAAACCAACTATGTTGCTGTACAGAAGGTTGAATCTGAAATAAAACAAGCTATTGAAGAGTTTAATACCGAACAGGAAAGAATTAAAGATCAGATTACCACTATTCAGTTTCATTTAAAGAAACTATCAGAAAAATCTTAAGATGTCTGTTGATCTTAGAATTTGTAAACCTGGAGATATATTAATCTGCAGGACAGGAGCAATCGTAACATATCTTGGTCCCACGGATAAATCCAAACCAGAAGGGTATTACGACCACCG
>ENA-UOYA01004580-UOYA01004580.1-activated-sludge-metagenome-genome-assembly--contig:-NODE-4580-length-11473-cov-10.196970_pt1 | contig 11473 bp, 12 predicted proteins | sample MGYA00238163_ERZ764804 | MGnify/ENA primary metagenome ERZ764804 (study PRJEB28919, sample SAMN05720223) | activated sludge metagenome | isolation source: Anaerobic digester | place: Hong Kong...
ATGGATGAGGAAGTATTAAACGATGCTGTTATAGAGATAGATGATGATGACTTAATATTTGATATAAAAGATGAAATTACCGATGAGGATGATGATATAATTGAAGATATAATTGAGGATGATATTGTATTATCAAAACATGGGGCAGAGGGTAAGCATAGCTTAAAATATGATTCAATATTTAAAGGTAAAAAAGAAGAATCTTCAACAAATGAAGATTTTGATATAATGTTTTTTAATGAAAAATTTGAGGTTGATAAGTCTTCACAATACTGGTTTGAATCAATAGATAATGAAAATTATACCAAAGAAAAGAGAGTTAAAGAAAAGGTGTACGAAGTTCTATCAGCTCACACCGATATAAATTTTTTAAACAACCGAAGAAAGCCATCAAGATCGGATTTTAATCATTATTATTATCTATTAAAAACAAATCTAAAAAAAGAGAATTTCTCCAATATTGAATTATTTAACGAGATATCGGTATATTTTTCAGATAATCTTTTTAATATGTTTAAGCTGTTAGATAACAAATGGAGAAACATGATAATAAATGAATTACAAGATCATATTGGTAAGAAAAATTATCATAATGAAGTAATATCAAGAAATATACATAAAGGAACTGAAATAGAATTTGAATGGATAGATAATAATGAATCAAAAATGATAACAGGGGTTGTTATTGAGGTAGATTATGAAATATCTGAATATAAAGTTGACTCGTATGAAAATATTTATACTATAAATATAGAAAATATTAAAAAAATACTTAATAATAGTAAATTTAAATATAATTTAAATAAACTTAACAATATTGATTTTTTATAATAATATTTTAAAAAATTCTTGGTTTTTTATGATTCGAGAATATATTATTGAAATAATATCAATATATAAAAGACACAAAAAAATTTTTTAGCTAATTCTAGTTAAAAAAATCAAAAAATATATAGCAATTTTAATGAGAAAAAATAACACTAAATTTATTAATGAAGCAAGTGAAGAAATATATCTCCAGACATATAAATTCCATGGAGATGATACTAAAAAATCAGATATAGATATCAATGATACACACCTAAGAATATCAAAAGATCTATCCCAATATGAAGAAAATAAAAATAAAATATGTGATGATTTCTCAATGATATTAGAAAATTTTGCATTTATGCCTGGTGGTAGAATAACATCAAATGCTGGAATTGGACTAAAAGGCACGACATACATAAATTGCTTTGTAGATGGTTTTACAGGAGAATCTCAGGATTCTATGGAAGGAATATTAGATACCTTAAGAAGGCAAGCATTAATATTAAAATCCGAAGGCGGATACGGATTTAATTCAGATGTCATGAGACCTAAAGGGGCATACATTGGTGGAATTGGAAATGAGTCACCAGGATCTGTTGAAATGTTAGATATGTGGGACACACAATCAGCTGTTATAACAAAGGGATCTGGTAAAAAGAGTACGAAGGGAAAAATCAAAATAAGGAAAGGTGCTCAAATGGTAACAAAAAGTGTTTGGCATCCAGATATTGAAGAGTATATAACAGCCAAACAAACAGAGAATAAGTTAACAAAGTTTAATATGTCAATTTTATGCGACGATGACTTTATGAATGCAGTAAAATATAATAAGCCATGGAACTTAAAATTTCCGGATTATGAATCTTGTAAAGAAACATATAATAAGGAATGGGATGGTAATATAAAATTATGGGAAAGTAAAAATCTTCCAATTAAAATATATAAAACATATGATGATGCGAATGAGCTATGGGAGCTAATAACAAAGTCAACATATAATAGAAACGAGCCTGGGGTATTATTTGTAGATACGATAAATAGGCTTAATAATCTATGGTATTGTGAATATATCAACGCGACTAATCCATGTGGCGAGCAAATATTACCAATAGGAGGAGTTTGTTTGTTGGGTAGTTTGAATCTGGCTCAATTTGTCTCAGATGATCGAAAATTTGACTTCAATAAATTTAAAAAATACATACCAACGGCTGTAAGGATGATGGATAATGTGAATGATATATCATATGTACCATTAGATTCCCAAAGACAAAATTTAAAAAATAAAAGAAGAATCGGTCTTGGTATAATGGGATATGCTAGTGCTTTATTAATGATGGGATTAAAATATGGATCAGAAGAGGCCCTTAAATTTACAGATGAAATGATGTCAGTGCTGGCGAATACAGCCTATCAAGCTTCAGCTCTTCTCGCAAAAGAAAAGGGATCGTTTCCTTTATATGAAGAAGATAAATATCTACAGTCAAAATTCATACAAAATGTATTATCTGATGAGACAAAATCAATGATAAAAAAATATGGCATCAGAAATAGTCATTTATTAAGTATTCAACCAACTGGAAATTCCAGCTTCTTTGGAAATAATGTTAGTGGAGGAGGCGAACCAATATTCCTATTTGATTATATCAGAACAGCTATACAACCATTTGCTCCAGAAGGATTGGATATACCAAAAAATGTTGACTACACAAATAAATCATATGACAGTCTAACAGATTGGAAGTGGAAAAAAGAAGGAGATGAGAATATGCTTGTAACAGAATTTAATGGTGTAGTATGGAAATATGATAGGAATAGGGGACTGCTAAAAGAAATAAAAGTGGAAGATTATGGTGTTTGGTGGCTTAGACAAAAAGGATTATGGGATGAAAATCTAGACTACTCCGTAAATGCATACAAATTAAAAGTGGAAGATCATATAAGAACAATGGAAGTCTTAGCTAAATACTTAGATTCAGCTATGAGTAAAACAATAAATTTACCAGAAGATTATTCTTATGAGGATTTTAAGAGTGTCTATTTCAAATGTTGGGAAACCGGTGTTATAAAAGGATGCACTACATACAGAGAAGGAACAATGGCTACTGTATTATCTAAAATAACAACAGATGAAGAATTTCAATATCATAATGCTCCTAAAAGACCGAAAGAATTACCTTGCGATGTGTTTCATATAACAGCTAAGGGTAAAAAATGGACAATTATTGTTGGCTTATATACTGGAAAGCCATATGAATGCTTTGGTGTAGAACATGAGTCTACAGAAGTTGCTGAAAGCTTTAAAAAAGGATTCCTAATTAAAGAAGGTAAAGGAACATATACATTAAAAAATGAAAAATATACAATAAATGATGTTACCTCTAACATGACTGATGAGGAAGAATCTTTAACAAGAATGATATCGACAGCCTTAAGACATGGATCTTCAATAGATTTTATTGTTGATCAATTAAATAAATCAAATGGAACTGTTGTTAGCTTTAACAAAGCTATATCCAGAGTTTTATCAAAATATGCGAAGGAGCTGAGTACAATAAGTAAGATCTGTGACATCTGTGGTGGGGCAAATGTTTCATATGAAGAAGGGTGTTTAAAATGTTATGACTGCGGTGGGGCCAAGTGTGGTTCTTAAGAAAAATCACATATTAAACATATAAAGCAACCATAATTTAATATATAGATTATGGTTGTTTGTTTTATATGTAAAAGCGAATTTAGTAATAATAAAGGCGGTCAATTAACGAATCATTTAAAAAATGATCACAACATCACATTATTAGAATATGTTATATTAACAGAATATGATAATATCCCACCAAAGTGCAAATGTGGTTTATGCGATGAGATACCACATTTATATCGTGGAAAATTTCTCAAATATGCTAAAGGACATGATAGCTTTAAATTTAGACAAGAAAAATATATTAAATTGTTTGGATATCCTAAATGTGAAACTTGTAAAAAAGAAGTAGGATTTTATCGAGAAAGGCCAAATAGATATTGCTCTGCTAAGTGTTGCCCAGATGCTAATTGGAATCAAGAAAAAGTTAAGAATACAGTTAAGGAAAAATATGGTGTTAATAACATTATGATGGTTAAAGAAATAAGGGAGAAATCTGCCTTAAGTATCAAAAATCTATGGTTGAACAATAAGGAAGAGATGATATCAAAAATCATAAATTCTAATTTGGAAAATTATGGCATTGACTATCCAAATAAATTAGAATTTTTCAAAGAAAAGCAAAGGGAAACAATAATGAAAAATCATGGTGTTACTCATTATTCAAAAACAGATAAATTTAAAAAGGAATCTTCCAATAGAATGACGTTAAATAATCCCATGAAGGATCCAGAAGTTGCCAAAAAGGTCTCTTTGAAGATGGTAGGTAACAATAATTTTACTTGCTCACAATTGAAATATAAAAATACTGATATAAATTATCAAGGATCCTACGAGTATGACTTTCTACAATTCTGTGAAAATAATAATGTTCTACATCTTATATCAAGAGCTCCATCATTTAAATATTTAAATAGCAAGGCTAATCATTTTCCAGATTTTTTATTCAACAATGAATACATAATAGAAATAAAATCAAAATGGATATTAGATTTACAAGGAGGAATGGAAATAATTCAAGAAAAAATTAAATCTGTCGAACCAACATATAAATATCTCCTAATTTTAGATAAAGATTACCATCAATTTAGTAAAATTTTAGAAAAAATAATACAATAAAAAGTCGTATCTTTGTATTATGTTTAATAGAAAGCAAATAGAAATATTCACATCTAAATATGTTAATCAAACAGGACTTAAGCATATTTCTGATATGTTAGAAGAAATTCAAAATAGAATGTTTTCTCAAATTCAAGATAAATTGTATTACACCCCAGATAAATTTACAAAAGATAAAGCAGGTAAAAGAAATTCAAAATTTATAGAACTATGTGCCAATGGGAATTGGAAAGATGCTTTATTTATTGCTGATGCCAGGAACAAGGAAATACTCTCTGGAACACCGTTATTTCAAGAATTTATAGATAAAGTAAAATCCTCGCCCGGTTACATAGCCATAAAAAGAAATATGACTCTAAGTAGCATCTTTAGTGATGAAATCGATAAGAAAATTTTCTATTCCAAAAATATCATCACATAATACCCAAATACTAGGAAATACGTCTCCTTTATTAAAAATAGACATTAACCGCCAGTTATCATGTTTCTTATGAATAATCATATCAGTAGTAGTTCCCTTAAGAGAAAATCTAATCGCCATATTACGTAGATTCTCATTTTTAATTAATCCAATATTATTCAATTTTACTATATCGCTATCTAGTATCCATTCTGATTTATGACTATCACTAAATTTAGAAACCTCATCAACAACGCCGCCGTATTCATTACCGACAATGCGCCTAAGTATTACAAATCCATTTTCCATTCTACTAATTGGGTCAGAACTTTCTTTAATTAATTTTTTATCATATTTATCGTTTATAATAATAATCTTTGTATGTGTATTAGCTTTAGCTGTAATGTTGAAATCATTTCTAAGCTGTGAGTTAAAATGTGATAAGATAAAACTTTTTTGATATATTATTTGATATCCATTTGGAATCATAGAATGTAAACCTTCTATAGATAATGGAAAATAATTTTCAGCAACTTCTCTATTCCAATTTTCAATATATTTATATTTTAAAAGGAAATGAATAAATGTTGAGTAGGAATTATCAATTTTACCCCAAATTGACTCATAGGAATTTAGAAGATATGGATCAATATTTTCTCTAACATTTTTAACATCAGATAAAAAATCAAAATTTCCTCTCATTTCTGCAGAAGATGGCATCATATCCCTGATACATATCCATTTAAAATTATTATTGAAAACTTTATTTTTCCAAAAATCTCTTATAGATAATGAATCGGAATAAGAATAAACTTCATGTATAACCGATGATAGTAAAAGAGCTGGCCTCCTATATTTAAATAATTCTTTTGTAATTTCATCCCAATTATCACTTAAAAAAACATCAGTGTTTTTAAAATGATATCTAGCTAAAGATAACATCTTATGATCTGGCTCATACCCTATTAATTTAATATTGGGCCTATTAAGTTTAATTTTAGATATCATTGACCCATCAGCACATCCAAAATCCACTACAACATCTGGATATATTTTATCAATCCAAAAAAGCTTATCCTTCCATCCAATTTCCATCCTCCTGTTATAGACATCTATATCAGATATGGGTATCTCACCTATTGATTCTATAAATTTTTTCCATCCATTTATATTCATAAACTTATTATCTAAATTGATTTATAATATATATTAAAAATATACTATGAATAATGGGTTTGATGGATATAATAAGAGGGCTTTTAATGGAAATAAAAAAATTAGAAATTAATAAGCTTCCATCTCAAGGAATATTTTATAATGATGATTTCAATATTTCAATTAAAAAAGCAGATATGCAAGATATTATTGAATATGAGCATAGATTTGATAAAGATAATTTAATGATTGTAATAGACTGCATAAAGAGGATAGTCAGTAAAAATGTGATATTGGATAATTATTCATACTTAGATATAAAAAGTGTTGATATAATTTTTATATTTTTAGAAATAGTTAAATTCACAACCAAAAAAGAAATAAAAATACCATTTATTAGCAAATCAGGGGAAGAAGAATTCATAGAATTTAATAGTAAAAATTTTAACTACTTTAATTTTGATAAATATATGAAGTACTATAATAAAGACTCAAAAGATATTTTAATAAATGGATATAAATTTTCCCCACCATCTATAGGGGTAGAATCATCTTTAACACAATACTTATCAACGAAAATTAATGATCCGGATATTGAAAGGTTAAATGAAGCATCATATGATTTTATGTTCTTCTTAGGATTCAAAAATAGCTTAACCGCGGATGAGATTGAAAATTTAATACAAATCTTTAACTATGATATAGATGATTCAGAAATAAAGAAAATAAAAGAAATAATAAATAAATTCAAAAATATGACAGGGTATTCGCTAGTTATAAATGGAATGCCGGTAGAAATAAAAACAAAGATTAATCTACAAGATATTTGGAAATCAAATATTCAATAAAAAACATGAGTCATGTTTCTTAATCTATATAGACCATAAAAAATGTTATTCCCCAATGAAGAGGATTCAATCTATTGACCAAATGTGGAACCAATCTGTTGTTTGATAGTTTTTGGATTCTATCAATACAATTAGTAAAGTCTATATTAATTTCATCCCTCCACACATCGGATAATTCAGATAGTTTCTGCCCTTCTATGTTCTCTCTATATTGTTTATTATAAATAGATATTCGATATGCCTTTTTTAAATCTATATTGACTCCTTCTTCTTTAGCCAATTTCATCACATCCTTAATCATTCTTTTACCGACCCAACTATCATTAACTAAATATCCATAATCAATATAAGTATCTTGATTATACTCATCACAAAAATTTAAAAAGCAATCATCTATAATAGCCTCAAAGGCATCTATTTTATAATTCTCTAAAAAATTAAAATTTAACATCATAAAATTAAAATAACTTATTATTTATTTTAGAAAATAAAGAATAAATACAACAGCTAGTGTGGCAATTATAATTATTTTTAATTGACTTTTCTTTGGATAAATCGAAATATTTTTTTGTCAATATTGACAAATTTTTAGATAAATAGTTACTAACTTTATTCATTAATTGATTATACTCGCTATTACTACGACAATCAACAATATGATCCCAATAAAATTCAAAAATATTAACAAAAAAAATCTTTTCCATTTTAAGATCTTCTTCGGATATTTCTAATCCAAATTCTTTACTTTTATTTGCCTCCTCGTCAATTATTGATTCAATGAATTTTTTCTTATCAATTTCTGAAGAAAAATATTCATATTTTTTAATAAGGTAATTCATGATACATTATATATATTATATATATTATATATAAATAATGATAAATCAAATTATAAATGGAAATTGCTTTGATTTCCTGCCAAAGATAAAGGATAATTCGATTGATTTAATAATTACAGATCCACCATATATAATTTCAAAAAAATCAAATTTTAATAAAGGTAAAAAAAGTGTAAAATATAGCAATATTAGTATTGATTTTGGAAAGTGGGATAAAGAAGAGATAGATTTAGATATGCTATTTTATCACTATCACAGAATATTAAAAAGTGGTGGGACCATAATCATCTTCTATGATATATGGAAATCATCAAAAATTAAAAATGCTGCTGAAAAATATAAATTAAAGCAACCACGGGTATGTCAATGGCTAAAAAATAATGCTGTTCCGATAAATTCAAATAAAAATTATCTATCAAACGCAGCAGAATATTTTTTCACCTTTGTCAAAGATAAAAATCCAACATTTAACTCAAAATATGATAAAGGAGTCTATAATTATCCTCTATGTCATGGAAAAGAAAGAACATCACATCCTACACAAAAGCCGATCAATCTAATCAAAGAATTAATTAAAAAACATTCAAATGAAAATGATATTGTATTAGATACATTTTCAGGATCTGGAACCACAGCGGTTGCTTGCAAAGAATTAAATAGAAATTATATTTTAATAGAAAAAGAAAAAGAAAATTATGAATTATCTTTGAATAGAATTAATATATAATTTATCATGAGATGGATTAAACAATATGATAATTTTAGCTTGATATTTAATGATGAGAAAAAAATTGGGGCTGACTATTATAATATTAAAAGAATTATATCTATAATTCAGTCCGGAAAGGAGCCAAATGTATACGAAAAAAAGGTATTAGATGATATATCAGAATATCAAAATTTATATGATGTCACAAAAAATTGGCTAAAAGAGAAATTTGTAATTTTTAAAAAATACAATATTGAAGATACCGAAGATAGGCTTTGTGAATTTTTTGATAAGATACCTAAGTTTAACCCAAGGGTAATGTATTCACTATCAGTAAAAAATTCTTTATTAGGAATAGATAACAATAAATTAAATGATGATTCATATTTAATAGAAGAAATAGGTCATGTTCTAAATGATATATTATGGAGATGTGGATCAAAACATGATAAAATAAATATAGATGAATATTATCACCAAGTAAGGGCATCTTTGTATATTAATTTTAATTTGACCACATTAAATAAAAATAAATATAATCTAGTTTATTTGGAAGACATAGCAGATAAAATAATTAATAGATTTAGATTTTTATATAACATAGATGAATTTGATTATTTTGGGTATGAAAGGGATGGTAGAAGATATGATCCGAATATTGATGTTGATGACTATGGATTGATATTATACTTAAAATAATTTTAAAAACCAATAATTAAAATAAACATAATTGTCCCCAGATAAGCTATAGATATTGTTATCATAATTTATGATGATTTTATTATCAAAGGATTTTATAACCTCAACTTCAGATCCATATAATAATTCTATTAATTCTCCTGAATTCACATCTAAACAAAAAGCATTACTATTAATAAGTTTATAATTTCCATCTTCTGGTTTAAGCCACCTTTTTAAAACTTTAATAATTAATCCTTTAATCTTAATAATCCATTCTTTTGTTAATACTAAGGTATTATCCTTAAACACTTCAGATTTAAAAATTGGATCATCACTTAGTATATTTTCTATGACTCCCCAATATTCATGATCATTTATTATAAACGATATATATGCTGTATAATCTACAGTATTTAATTTAGAAATTCTAATAATTTTTAATGAGTCTATATTTTGATCACTTAAAGATAACTTCGATTTCAAAGAGGCAAATTGTGGACTATTAGATAGACTACGCATTATTCCGTTTATCTTAACGCTAGCAGCCCTTATAGCATCTTCATGTTTATCAAAAGCATTCACTGATAACTGAGGATTATCGACATGAATTGCCATCCCACCCGAATCAGAATTAAATCTTTGGGCATTAAATTCAGTCATCTCTCTTAGTAAGAAGAGATTAAATTTTTTTATAATAGACATTCAGATAATTTATTTTTAATTACATCTTTATTAGTTAGTCTTATTAATTCAATATTGGTCTTTTTACAAAATTTTGTTTTTATTTTGTCTCTTTTTATTCTTTCATTTAATCCGATTTTTCCACCAAAAAATTTAATGTTTTTATAGTGTTGCTCACCATCAAATTCAATACAGGTATCATATTTAGGTAAATAAAAGTCAAATTTCAATGGTTTAATAAATAAACAATTAGGAAAAGAATAATTATAATAATAGTCAATTTTGTTTTCCTCTAAAAAAATTCTAATAGTTCTCTCTCCTTTGGATTCTCTACACTTTGGACAACCAATTCCACTAAGATGTGATCCAGCTCGTTGTTCGAATACTCCATGACTAAAACACTCTATTTTAACCTTTGATCTGTCATTGATATAATTCGCATTTGTATAAATATATTTATTATTATGTATTAGATTTGACTGATTAATAAAATCAAAATTTGTTTTTTTAATACAGTTTGGGCAATGCTGGCCCTTCAGATGATTATTTGGAGTTTGAAAAAAAGAACCATGATTTGGACAAATTATTTCAATTTTTGCTTTATTTCCATTATATTTTACTTTTGAGTAGTCATATTTTTTTCCATGTATTTTTTCAAAATCTAATATACAATTTTCTTGATTTTTAATTTCAAAATAAAAATCACTACATTTCGGACATTTTTGTTTTTTACTTAAATGATTATTAGGAGTCTGCTCAAATACTCCGTGATTTCTACATATAATTTTTACTTTAATTTTATTATTTTTATAATCAACTAAAGAATAATCATATAAATTTCCTCTTAAATCTATACATTCTTTAACAAAAGAACTGGTATTTTTTCTAATCGTGGCTCTTTTCATATTTATAACTTAATATATATTGTATATATAAAAAATCATAACCATTTAAAGTGAAGTTAAAAAGATTTAACGAAGCAGATAAATTAGTAAATATCTCAAATGAAAGGGTTGAAGAGATAATTGATGATCTATCGTTGATATCTGATGAAATTGATTCAAAATCAAAAGATATAAACAAAATACTAAATGAATTAGAAGGATATAAAAGTTTATCTAAAAAGTCAAATAATCAAATAGATGAGTCCGTATTAAATTTGGATTTGATTAGAGTAAAATTAGATGAGTCAACATCTTTGATCGATAATATTAGAATACTTCTAAAAAGCTACCAAGAAGGAGGGTCAGAATTTATTTACTAATTTACTTAGTAAATCTTAATTTATATATCGTTTTATAAATAAGAGCAACGACTTCATCAACTATATTTTGTAAATGTGTGTCCTCTTGTAGTAAAGCCTTGTATCTAGAATCTTTAATAAATTGAGCCAATCCTTTAAAATATTCTAGCATATCCTTGGTCTTAGTGATATTAGTATCAATTGACTCATATCCATCTACGATATCATATTGTCCAGTATATGTTTCAACTAGATCATCAATTAAATCTAAAACTCCATCATAATATTCGTTTAAAGCTACATGTGCGGCATGTGATCCTTCATCACCTTTAACTTGAAGATGATAG
>ENA-UOYA01004582-UOYA01004582.1-activated-sludge-metagenome-genome-assembly--contig:-NODE-4582-length-11458-cov-4.230466_pt1 | contig 11458 bp, 11 predicted proteins | sample MGYA00238163_ERZ764804 | MGnify/ENA primary metagenome ERZ764804 (study PRJEB28919, sample SAMN05720223) | activated sludge metagenome | isolation source: Anaerobic digester | place: Hong Kong...
TAGAATCCTATGCGCAAGAAGACAATGTGGTGGTTTGGGATACCATCAGCGGCGCGCTTTCCAGTCTTAGGCTGGTCATGAACGATGAATTGCTTCGCGATAACATGAAATCATACGTCCAAAAGCTCACCGCCAAGCAGCTGCGGCGGTTGGGCTGGAAGGAATCGGCTACAGATAGCCACTTTGACAAATTACTGCGCCCAACCATTCTGGCGCTGGCCGCCGCAGCCGATGAGCCAGCAGTTGTAGAAGAAGCATTAAAACGCTTTAACTCTATGCAAAAACCGGAGGATATCCACCCGGACATCCGTGGCATCGTCTACGGCACTGCCGCGCGCCTGGGCGGCCAAAAAGAGTTTGATAAGCTCTGGCAAATGCACAACTACAGTACCAACAGCGAGGAACGAGTCACGCTGAGCGCTGCCTTGACCGGCTTTGAAAAGCCCGCACAGATTACCCAAGCGCTAGAGAAAATCATCAGCCCAGATGTCCGTCTGCAAGATGCCATGTACTGGGTGGCGTACAGCTTCATGAACCGTTACGCGCGCGCAGAAACCTGGCAGTGGGTACAAGACAACTGGCAGTGGCTCAAAGATAATCTGGGCGATGATTTGTCGTTCCATAGAATGCCGATGTATGTGGCGCGTGTGCAGTCAGACCCCAAATTCCTAAATGAATACAAGACGTTTTTTGACCCCAAGCGCACGCCGGCCATAAACCGCACCATAGACCAAGGCATTGAGACCATTCAGTGGCAATCTGCTTGGCGCCAGCGCGACCTGAGCGCCGTTAAAAAATACTTTCAATAAAACTGAGCACCGCAAACTCTTTGCCGCCCACCTCTATAGCGGCCAGCTGGTAATCACCGCGCCACTTGTAATCATCCACCCAGGTTTCTGCCGCAAACTGCATTTGTCGCAGCTTAGTCTGAGTTATGGCCTCTAAGCCGCCGCCTTGACTATCCGATTTTCTGTATTTAACTTCCACAAAATATACAACGTCGTTTTTGCGGGCCACTAGGTCGATTTCACATCTGGGGCGCCTATAGTTACGCTCCAAAATAGCATAGCCCCGCATCTCCAAATAATTGGTAGCGGTCAGTTCTGCTTTTTGCCCGGCGGCCGTGGTAGTCATGACTTACTACTATACACTGGTTTAAAACTAAACCGATGCACTCCTTGCAGCGGGCCATGCTGCCTTAGCGCCGCCGCGTGCTGCGCCGTGCCGTAGCCAACATGTTTTTCAAAACCATACTGCGGATACTGCTGGCCCAGCTTGGCCATGAAGCTATCGCGCGCCTGTTTGGCCACAATGCTTGCAGCGCTAACTGCCGGCACAGTTTGGTCTGCTTTTATCAGCGTTTCCACCTCTGGCATATCTGGCAAAAAGTTGTAGTTGCCATCAATAATAATTTTGTCCGCTGTGTGGTTTAGTTGCTCCACCGCACGGCGCATCGCCAGGCCCACCGCCGCTGTTAAACCCAGCTGATCGATTTCTTCTGCCTGCACCCAGCCTACGCCTACATAACTGTAGGCCAGGATTTCATCTGCCAATTGTTGCCGACGCTTTGCAGTGAGCAGTTTGGAGTCCCTGAGGCCACGAATCGTGTCGCGCAAGATAACAGCCGCGGCTACCACCGGCCCAGCCCATGGCCCACGGCCAACCTCATCGATTCCCATAACAATCATTAGTTCTATTGTACTGCATGTCTGGAGCCCGATTTCTAGAAGCCCACGCCGTGGGCCCTCTATGATACACAGCGGGGCCGTGCAATGGGCTTCTTGATTTTGGCCGTTCCTTGCAGAACTATAAAAAGTCCTGACCGCGCAATGGATCAGGACTTATTCAAAAAACTAAAAAACTTAGGCGGCAGCGTCGTGGCGGGCTGCAACTTCTGCGGCCTTGGCGTCTAGCTTAGCCTGCTCTTCTGCCTCTGCGGCAGCCTTGGCTTCTGCCTCCTTGGCAGTTGCTTCTTTAAGCTTAGCTTCTTCTGCTTCTGCAGCGGCGTCATGCACGTCGTTTACGGCGCGGCGATCAAAGTCCAGGCCCGTCATGCGGGCAGCCTTACCGGTGCGGTCGCGCATGTAGCTTAGGTAGTTACGGCGCACCTTGGAGCGCTTGGTAACTTCTACCTGCATAACAAGTGGGCTGTGCAGCAAGAAACTCTTTTCTACACCAATACCACCAGATAGGCGGCGCACGGTGATGCGGCTCATGTGACCACCCTTTTGATCCGTGCGGATAACCAAACCTTGGAACACCTGCACGCGCTCTTTGTTTCCTTCTTTAATTTTTTGGTGCACGCGAACGGTGTCACCACTGCGGACGTCTACAACGGCCGACTTCTTAAAACTGTCGTTTAATTGCTTAATTGTGTCGCTCATATCCACGCTATTGTAGCCTAAAATGACCTCTGTGGCAAGGGTTTAATTTGCAGACAAAACAATCTAATGATCTTCAGGCAGTGCAAGTTCGCCCGCATAGGCGGCAAGATTTCGGGGGCTTGCAGGATTTAATGCTTCCATTTCTGCGTCTAAGTCCCAGCTTCTGCCGTCAGGGTTATTATCTGGATTATCTATTCTTTGTTCGTAGCTCATGTCCTGTATCTCCCTTAATAATTTTAACTATGCAATTCCATTGCTTTCTGAACAGCTTGGCCGGGCTGAACGAACTCCACGTCAACTTCTGCTTCGCTAGTGACAGCTTTGCCTACCTTTGGAGCAAAATCTTCTGCTCGGTGCGGTCCCCAGCCTTCCATGTAAGCGCTACGGCCATATAAATCTTCCATTCTTCTGTCTCCAAATTAAAAATAAGCTTCCTGGTGAAGCTCTTTGGTTTGCCGGACTGCGCTGTACGATTTTTAGATCGTGGCTTCAACCATGCTGAAGCGCAGCCCCGAAAGACATAGAATCTTGACGATTGCGCACATCATGGTTGTCATTGCTAACTATTAAAGCATAGTTGTGCGGTGCAGACAACTCAAAACAATCTTTGAATTATATAGCAATTAGTATATAATATATTTATGTCTGCGGAGCTTTTATCAACAACACCACTCGTGGATAAATTCCTGGAATCCCTCAAAAATTATGAGGGAGCTGAATTCATGAATCACGCCGGTGAACTACACTGCCGGGGCGGCGCAATGCAAAAACCTGAATGTTTTGAGTATGGAGTTGGACCATCTAGGTTTGACTGTACGGGATTACTAATTAAGGCAGCTCTGGAAGCCACTGACGCTCATATAGATGACTGGAATAGGCGCCGGCGGCACATCCGGGAGTTACAGCCTTTGCAAATTTGGCGTAATGCAAAGATTAGCGCAGTTCCCATTGGCGCAGTCCTTTTGAGCGGCATGCGAACAGATCCAGCAGCAGGTCATATTAGTGTCTTTTTGGGGGATAATGAACGTATTCACGCCAATAGCATTTCTATGCGTGTCTCTATCGATACTATATATTCCCCAAATGTTACCTATATGCCAGCTGAAGACTTTATAGATTTAGGGTTAAGTCGCCAATAGGCCGTATACTAGGGGTATGACAGATTACGCCAACCTTTCCCTGGAAAAACACAAACAATTGCGCGGTAAGCTGGGTCTACAGCTCAAAGATGGGCTGGACACGCGTGAGCAGCTCAGCACCTATTACACGCCCGGCGTGGGCGCGGTTTCAAGTCTGCTCGCAAAGCAGCCAGAGCTAACGCGGGACTACACCTGGACAGGCAACAACGTAGCCATTATCAGTGACGGCTCGGCGGTTTTAGGCCTGGGCAATATAGGTCCAGAGGGCGCTTTGCCGGTTATGGAAGGTAAGGCCATGCTGTTCAAACATTTTGCAGATATCGATGCTGTGCCCCTGGTCTTAAATGTCCACACAGCCGATGAAATCGTGGCCACTTGCGCCGCTCTGGCCCCCAGTTTTGGCGGCATTAACCTAGAAGATATCGCCGCACCGCTCTGCTTTGAAGTAGAAGACAGACTCAAAGAAATGTTGCCAATCCCCGTCTTTCACGATGACCAACACGGCACAGCCGTAGTCTGCTTGGCCGGCCTTATAAACGCCGCCAAAATCACCGGCCGCTCCCTAGCTGATTGCCGCGCTGTTTTGGTGGGCGCAGGTGCCGCCGGCAACGCCATAGCCAAACTGCTTAACCTGTACGCGCCAGGCATAGAAATTATTGCCGTGGACAGCAAGGGCATTATTTCTGCCCAACGTCCGGATTTAAACGACAGCAAGCAGCGTTTACTGGAGTTTACAAACCCGCGCGGTGTAACAGGCTCCCTAGTGGATGCCCTGACAGATGCAGACATTTTCTTAGGCGTCTCCCAGCCCGGCCTGTTAACGCCAGAGATGATTAAAACTATGGCCGCGGACCCCATCATTTTTGCCATGGCTAACCCGGTACCAGAAATTATGCCTGACCTAGCCCTGGCAGCTGGCGCCGCTGTGGTGGCAACTGGCCGCAGCGACTTCCCAAACCAAGTCAACAACGCTCTAGCCTTCCCTGGCATTTTCCGCGGTGCGCTAGACAACCGCGTTCGCGCCATTACTGATCAGCACAAGATTGCTGCCGCTGAGGCCATTGCCAGTTTGGTGGCGGAGCCGTCTGCGGAGCAGATTGTGCCGCCAGTTACGGATTCGCGTTTGGTGCCGACTATTGCCGCGCTTATCGTATAGACTATACGAGCGCCAGGAAATGTTGCGTAAATAACTAGCCTACTGCGCGGAAAATTTCTTCTAAAGTGGTCTCTCCGGCCACCACTTTCAAGACAGCGTCTTGTAGCATGGTGCGCATGCCGCTGTGCACGGCGGCGGCCTCTATTTCCTGAGAGCTCAGGACAGCCTGCGGACGCTCTAGCAGTTGGCGGAGCTCATCGGTCATCATAAACTGCTCGCGCAGGGCGATTTGGCCCTTAAAGCCGTACGGATTTTCTGGGGATGAACCCGGTTTATATAGCGTCAGCTGGTTGTAGTCAATCTGCGGCTGCTGGCCGGGCGGCAAGGTAGACAGCACAGTGTGAATTACCTGCAGTTCTTCCTGCGATGGCTGATACGGCTGCTTTAGGGAATCATCTAGCCGACGCACCAAACGCTGGGCCATTATGAGTCTAATAGCGGACACAAACAGCGGGTTTTGGCCAATTACGTCCTGTAAGCGAGTCAGGGCCGCGGCAGCGGACGAGGCGTGGAATGTAGCCAGCACCAAGTGGCCGGTCATGGCCGCCTGTAGGGCCGTTTTGGCGGTATCGTTGTCGCGGATTTCTCCCACCATGACAATGTCCGGGTCTAGGCGCAAAATGGCGCGTAGCTTGTCGCCAAACTTACCATCGTTGCCGCCTTCTGTGGATTTGACCGGAATTTGCACAATGCCCGGAAATTGATACTCCACCGGGTCTTCCACGGTGATAATTTTGCGCTCTTCAGAGTTCAGGGTGTTAAGCACGGAGTACAGCGTGGTGGTCTTGCCGGAGCCAGTGGGGCCAACCACCATAACCAGGCCGGTAGGTTTAGAAATAATGCCGTCCAGCACTGCTCGCTCTTGATCGGACAGGCCCAGCCGGTCCAGGGTGTAGCGGCTGGCATCCATGTTAAACAAGCGCATCACCACGTCAATGCCGTTCATGGTGGGCACCGTTTCTAGACGAACGTTGACGTCAACTTCTGATTCATCGGCCATTTTAACTTTTTGGGCAATATGGCCCTGCTGCGCTTCATCAGCACTGGTAGAGACATTGCCGGCGCTAGCAATGGCGCCCAAAAGAACCCGATATTTATCATACGGCAAACGCGCAATGGGGTGCAGCACGCCATCTATGCGGTACCTAATCCGCACGTCCTCGCGCTGGCATTCAATGTGGATATCGCTGGCGCCCAGGTTGTGCGCCTGGCTGACCAGGTAGGCCAGCATGTCGTCGGCCCGGACCTGGCCAAGCAACTGACTGACCTCTGCTGTCTGCTGCTGTGCCGCTTGAGTGAGCGCAATGTCTTTATAAACTACCTGCTTGGGCGGATCGTACAGCTGCATGTACTCGCGGTACCCGGCATAGCTAATAATACTAAAGGTGGTGCGCACATCTGTAAAACGCTGCTGGAGCTGTTGGATTGTCTGCTGTGACGTGGTGGTGGTTATGCCAAAATGTAGGTTGCCTTTGTAGGACTCAAGCGGAATAACGCGCAGTTTGTAGAGCTCATCATTGGTCAGAATATCGCGGAAGAGCTGCTTGTCTTTGATTTGCGATGTGTCCATGTACGGCAACTGCAGCACGCCGGCGCGGCGCTGCGTTGCAACTTCTTCATCTAGACGAGCATCGTTGGACATTTGCTTTTAGTATAAAGCATAAGCGGGTTCAAGCGCTAGCGACGTATCGTAAACGAAACTGTTGCCTGGTTTCCAGTAAGTAACCTGTCGACAGGCACCCAAACTTGTCCAAACGCATTATTTTCTGCCTGCCAAGTTTCTCTGCGCCGATAATCATACGGAATAAACTGCTGCTCATATTCATACGGGATTGGACCATTTCCTAAAAGCGCGTTGGCGTAATCGTCCTCTGTAAAACGGGTTGCCTCATCTTGGGCATACGCGGATAAACTGGGCCATTTTATCTCTGGAAACTCGACAATTTGAGCAGTCATGGGCCTGCCGAGCTGTTCAAATTCATCAAAAAAGTTGATGCCTGCAGCATTATAGGAACTGGCAGATTCTTTTGCAAAATAACTACCGTTTTGACTTTGAATCCGGCAGGTTGTTGTGGCACGGCTATCTAAAACTGGCTGTAATTGCACAGTCATTTTGCATCTTTCTTGGTCAAGAATTACAGGCATGCCGGTGGTATCGATTTCTTCAAACGGATACATGCCCGGCGTCCAAAAGGCCAGACCACTCCGCAAAAATCTGACGTCACCGTAGTCGTCATGCTCCTTTGCCCACTGCCTATGCCCTTCCGCCCAAAACTTCCAAACTCCGTTACCAGCGATTTCTATTTCTCTTTCCGGGACATAAAAGCTCAGGCTACCGTCTAACTCTGTAATTTGAACGTCATTAAACAGATTAAACTCTGGCGTGGTAATAGGGTTAGGAATTTCAGACACAGCAATAGTATGACTTAGGTGTAAAATTGATGCTAGTTATGTCTAAATTGATTGTTATCGCCCACAATCTCCGCAGTGCCCACAACGTGGGCTCTCTATTCCGCACTGCCGACGGCCTTGGCGCGGCGGAGGTCATTTTGACCGGTTACACGCCCTACCCTGCTATGCAAAACGATTCCCGCCTGCCCCACCTAGCCGCCAAAATAGACCGCCAAATACAAAAAACCGCACTACATGCTATGGTGCCCTGGCGCCATTCAGAAAACCTTACGCCAGTCCTGACCCAGCTGCGCGCTCATGGTTACACCATTGCTGCGCTGGAGCAATCGCCAACCAGCATTCAGCTGCCAGACTTTAAACCACCAACCAAACTAGCAATACTTTTAGGCCGCGAAGTAGAGGGCGTTGAGCCAGAAGTTCTGGCCGCCTGCGACCTCCACCTGGAGATTCCGATGTTTGGCTCAAAGGAATCATTTAATGTGGTGCAAGCCGCGGCTATGGCGATATATCATTGCACGTTTTACAAATAGCTCTTAAAGTGTTATAGTTGCTGGGCAAACATCCGTTCCGTTCTTTGGAGGAGCTCATGTTCATTTTGCAAGTGCTGCTGGGAGTGGCGCTGGTCTACATCACTGTTGGCGGGCTGACCGTGGTCTACGATGTCATCCGCGACATCATTAAGGACCACGCAGACATGCCTGCAGAGTATTTTGCGGTATTGACCGTGTCTTGGCCGGCATACTGGCGCATGCGCTACAGGCGCCGCAGCTGGTAGCAGGGCCCTGAAGCAAAGATACGGCTGTTTGCGTATCGGTCTGTTCTGAACCCCGCCTGCTCGGCGTATGCCGCAGCAAAAGTCAGAACGCCCACCCCACTCCAGTAATCGCGCTGCCCCTTTAGGTAGTAAAAGTTTTTTGATTATTGGTTTGGGGTGTTTGCATGTATGGCACAAGTTTGACAAGCGTGTTATAATTCTTATGTTAATCAAAAACTAAATGGCAAACAAAAAAGCAAAGCCCGCTACCAAGCGGAAGCCCATTTCCAAAGTTAGCTACCCCTACCTGCCGTAATCTATTGGTGACGCAGGTTATCCTGGCCGACTAACTGACCTAGCAATTCCAGAGCCTCTTTAGAGGCACTGCAGCCAGTGGGTAATTTTATAGCTTGGCGGGACTCTCCCGCACCTAGTACTAGCACAACACCGGTCTTTCCGGGATTAGCGTCTAAAATCTTTTTCAGGTCTACCAGTTTTTGCTGCTCTTGGCTGCTAGCCAACCTAAGATATAACGTTTTACTCTCTGCCTTCTGACTTCCAGAATCTACCTTTTTCTTAGTGGGCTTTGGCACTTTGGCTTTCTTGCCGGTAGATTGGTAGCCGGTGGCTTGGGCCACGGTGATTTCACGTGCGTCATCGGCCATGACTTTGACTTCATCAGATGGCTGACCGTCGCGGCCGCGGGTGCTGACCCGGCCGCGCACCAGCACCACGCGGTCTCGCTCCCAAATGCCAATGGTCTGCTGCAGCGCATTAGGGAATAAAATGATTTCCATTTCCCCGGTTTGGTCCTCTATTTTTACAAAGGCCATTTTGGCGCCGTTTTTGGTGGTGATTTCGCGCACATCTAAAATGCTGCCGCCAACCGCCACTTGTTTGCCGTCGTGCTCTGGTTTTAGACCGCTGAGCGGCACGGTTTGTTCGCTGAGATACGCTTCAAAGAGCTCTAGGGGGTGCTGACTTAGATACAAGCCCAGTAGCTCACGCTCCCAGAGGAGTTGTTCCCGGGCGTCGCCGCCAGAGTGCGGCATTAGCTCTAGGGCAGCACGCTGCACGGCTGTGTCGTCGCCACCAAATAAATCAGCTTGGCCACTGGCGGCCTCTTTGTGCAGGCGCTGGGCATAGGCCTGCAGCAAATCTACGTTGGCAAGAAGCTGCTGGCGGGGTGCAAATCTGTCAAACGCACCAGCTTTGATTAAACTTTCCAGTGCCTTACGGTTAACAACCCGTGGGCTGACAGCGCCCAGGAATTGTTCTAGGTTTTCAAAGGTGCCAAGTTCTGTGCGGGCCCGCAGAATTTCTTCTACTGCGCCGGTGCCCACGTTTTTAATGGCGTTCATGCCAAAGCGGATGGACGGCTTGTCTCCCGGTACTACAGCAAACTCTAGGAACGATTCATTTACATCTGGCGGCAGCACGTTAATGCCCATCTTTTTGCATTCTGTAATTTCTATAGCTAGGCGGTCTGTGTCATCGTAGTCACTTGTCATAAGAGCGGCCATAAAAGCGGCCGGATAGTGGGCTTTTAGGTAAGCGGTCTGGTAGCTAATCATGCCGTAGCAAGCAGAGTGCGACTTGTTGAAACAGTAGTCCGCAAAGCCAAGTAGGTCCTTCCAGAACTTTTCTATGACCGGACGCGGCACGCCGTTTTTTACGGCACCTTCTTCAAATTGAACCTGCATTTTTTTCATGACATCGTGCTTCTTTTTGCCGATGGCTTTGCGCAGCGTGTCTGCTTCTCCGCCAGTAAAGCCACAGACGTCGCGGCTAATCTGCATGACCTGTTCTTGGTAGACCAGCACCCCATAGGTTGGTTCCAAGGCGCTTTGCATGAGTTCGTGCGCGTAGGCCACGCTTTCGTTGCCGTTTTTGCGCTTGATATAGCTGTCCGTCAGGCCAGCGCTTAAGGGGCCGGGCCGATACAGGGCACCCATAGCAATGACATCGTCAAACTCTGTGGGTCTAAGCTCCCGCAAGTAACGTTTCATGCCGCTGGATTCAAACTGAAAGACGCCGGTGGTATCGCCCTCGCCAAGCAACTTAAAAGTCTTGGCATCATCTAACGGGATTTGGCTAATATCTACGTCCTTGCCGTAGACCTTTTTAATAATTCTGAGCGCGTTTTTAATGATTGTTAGGTTAGACAGGCCTAGGAAATCCATTTTTAAGAGTCCCAAGTCCTCAATTTGGGTCATCGGGAACTGAGTGGCAATAATAGCTTCATCGTTAATCTTGGATTTCTTTTGGGCGACTTCTAGCGGTACGTACTTAACAAGTTCGTCCGGCGCAATCACCACGCCGCAAGCGTGCACGCCATGGCTGCGCACGGTGCCTTCTAAAATCATGGCCATGTCTATGACCTCTTTGGAAGTGGGATTGTTCTCATACTCCGCTTTAAGGTCATGGTCTTCCTGGATAGATTTTGCCAAGGGGATATGCCGACCCTGCACCGGCGCCGGAATCATCTTAGCCAGGCGATCAGCATCCGCGTATGGCACCTGCATAACGCGCGACACATCGCGCACTGCGTTACGGGCAAACATCCGGCCAAAGGTGACAATGTTGGACACGCGGTCATGCCCGTATTTGTCCGCACAGTACTGAATTACTTCATCGCGGCGGCTATCCTGGATATCTACATCTATATCCGGCATGGAAATACGGTCTGGATTTAAGAAACGCTCAAACAGCAGGCCGTACTTAAGCGGGTCCAAATCTGTTATACGGGTGGCGTAGGCCACAATAGACCCTGCCGCGCTGCCACGACCCGGACCAAAAATAATGCCCTTCTCTTTGCCCCAGTTAATAAAGTCCTGCACAATCAAGAAGTAGCCGTTAAAACCCATACTATCCACCACGCCCAGCTCGTAGTTGGTGCGGTCTAGCACCTCTTTGGGCAAAAGTTTTTGGGCTTCTAGAATGGTTAATTGGTTGTCATACTGAGCATTGCCGTAGCGCCAGGCCAAACCACGCCACACTAGCTGGTCCAGATACGATTTTTCTGTCTGGCCCTCTGGCACCGGAAACTTTGGAATCAGGATTTTACCTAAGTCCAGCTCTAGATTACAGCGCTCCGCAATGGCGGCCGTATTGGTAATGACCTCTGGATGGTCTTTACCCCACCTACCAATCAGCTCTGCCGGCGGAATGACGTGCAGCTCAAACTCCTTGAGCGACATGCGTTTTTCATCAGATAAAAAGGCGCCGGTGCCCACGCAGAGCAGAATCTCGTGCGCGTCTTGGTCGGCGTGTTTTAGGTAGTGCGCGTCGCAGGTCAGTGCTACCGGAATGTCCAGCTCTTTCCCTAGCTTAAGGACTTGGTCGTTCACTAATTTCTGCTCCGCGTTATGCGACGGCGCGTTGGGGTGGCCGTGATCCTGAATTTCTAAATAATAGCGGTCTCCAAAGACCGATTTATACCACTCTGCAATCTGGCGCGCTTGGTCGTACTGATTGTTCTTGAGCGCATCGCCAATTTCTCCACCTAGACAGGCGGACAGCGCAATAATACCCTCATTGTATTTTTCCAGTAGCTCACGGTCCACGCGCGGAAAGTAGTACATACCGTGCAGGTTGGCTTCTGTAGACAGCT
>ENA-UOYA01004587-UOYA01004587.1-activated-sludge-metagenome-genome-assembly--contig:-NODE-4587-length-11453-cov-7.708633_pt1 | contig 11453 bp, 10 predicted proteins | sample MGYA00238163_ERZ764804 | MGnify/ENA primary metagenome ERZ764804 (study PRJEB28919, sample SAMN05720223) | activated sludge metagenome | isolation source: Anaerobic digester | place: Hong Kong...
TTCCGAATCCCTCAGGGTATTTGTCACCAGTATTTGGATTCCCTGCTTCCTGCAAGCTTCGATGTGCTTTCTGCATATTTCCTGGACTACCGGGTGAAGATCCTCTATCTTACGGCTATTAATCATTGTTTCACCACCTGATATATGAATTGGAGCATGTACACCTCCTACTTCATATATATGAGAATAAAAAAGTTTTGCAATCAATCTGACTGCAAAACCTTTAAGTTAATACCGGATCTACATATCCGATATCAGACCTGCCACTCTCAAAATATCCTCTGCGGATTTCTCGATATCATCGTAAGTAGTCTTATATGAGCATACGCTTATCCTCATGACTGATTTCCCTGACCATTTTGAGCCCCCCATCCAGCAGACACCGGATTCCTGGACTCCTTTAATAAGGGCTTCCGTTTTCCGATCATTATCGAAATAAACCAATACCTGGTTGTAGACTACATCATTCAAAACCTGAAGTCCGCCTTCCTTAAGCAGTTTTGAAAAATACACAGCCTTGCAATGAAGTTCTTCCACCAGCTCGGCTGCGCCTTTCCTGCCCAATCCCTTTAATGTCGCCCACAAGTCTATTGCTCTTGCCCTTCTTGACATCTCGGGAGTATATAGCATTCCATCCCTGTTTTCATTATATATTATGTACGACCCTGTCATATGCATTGCATTTACCAGTACATCCTTATGCCTGCAAAGGACAATCCCGTTATCGTATGGAGCATTTAAAGTCTTATGGGCATCTACCGACCAGGAGTCAGCCAGTTCCATGCCTTTCGTCAGGTGGTTCATTTTTTCGCAGGCAGCAGCCCATAATCCGAAGGCACCGTCAATATGAACCCATGCACCGGCAGCATTGGCCTTCCTGCAAACAGAATCAAAATCATCAAAAGCCCCTGTATTGACATTTCCGGCTTGGAGTATCAATAATGTCCTGTTGTCCGGCTCAGGGATTTCATCAGCTTTAATGCGTCCCTGCCCGTCAGTGGGAACCCTGATAAGCTTTGCGTTTCCCAGGCCAATTATGGACAACGCCTTAAATACGGTTGAATGGGCTTCTTCACCTACAACTACCTTTATCTGAGGAGCATTGAAGAGCCCTTCCTTGGTGACATCATATCCCAGATTGTTGAGCAGGTAATTCCTCCCTGCCAGCAGTCCGCAAATAGTGGCTGTGGAACTGCCGCTGACAAAGCCTGCAACTGTATCATCAGGTAATTTAAAAAGCTGTTTTAACCACTTCTCACATACCTCTTCAAGCTTTGAAGCAATAGGAGACAGAACAAACAGGGCTGAATTCTGGTCCCAGGCATCAGAAAGCCACTTTGAGCATAATGCTGAGGGAAGGATGCCGCCGCATACAAATCCGAAATACCTTCCCCCCGTCTGGGCGACTGTTGCAGGAGAACCGTATTCACCCAACATATTCAATATATTCTTGGTATCCTCCGGTTCCTCAGGAAAAGCTTCCTCAAACACTGACAGATTGCTGACAGCCTTTTTATCGGGGAAAACCCTCATGTCATCGACCTTCTTCACATAGCTTAAGGCCAGGTCATGGGCTAACGCCATATCCTCCTCCAAGGTTTGCTTTCTGATTCTGTCCAAAATCGGACTGACATAATTTTTTTCTTTCATATGACGGATGCCTCCTTATTATTTTTAGTGTATATACACACTTTTGCCAAAAAAATATTACTCTACTAGCTGTTCTAATATCTCCGACAGCTGCTCCAGCTTTTCTTTTCCTACTTTTTGCTCCAGCTCTGTCTGTGCCTTTATCCAGAGCAATTCCCCCTGATTAAGGATCTGCTGCCCTGCTTCCGTAACCTTTAGCTGACGGCTGCGCCGGCCCTTTTCGGAAACGTCTTCAATATATCCCAGCTTAAAAAGCGGTTTCAGTGAGCGTACAAGGGTTGTTCGTTCAAGCCCGACATAGATTGCCAGATCGCTGACGCTGCAAACCTTCAGCCTGTTGATATTTTTTAAAAGGGAATATTGGCTGGCTGTAAGCCCTATAGGCTGAAAAGTCCTGTCATATAAGTCCGTTACGGCATTTGCAGCCCGTCTTAAGTTAATACAATAGCAAAGGCTCTTATGTCTTTTAATCATGAGTACAATATTCCTCCCGTTTATAGTGTATATACACTATATTAATACTCATTTACTGATTTGTCAATGTGGCTGCCCCAAACATTCAAAACTGATTAAATCTTACCTTGCTATGATATAATAATTGTAAGTAACTGAGCCTTTTAAGTGAGGTGCTTATTTTGAGCATTAAAGTGACTGGAATTTATAGGAGACTTGCCATGAAGAAAAAAATAGATTTTATGTTAGGGATGTTATTTTCAGTTGCTACTATAGTATTCATCGTATTATTCCTGACTAATGAAACGTTTTTTAATTGGGCATTTGAAAGACATCACAATATATTAAGCTGGTATATCAGACCCTTCTTTATTATACCAATTGTCATATTTGCATTTAAGAAAAGTTTTGCCGGCATATCCGCTTCAATATTTGCTTTGTTTACAAGTATGTTCTGGTTTCCAGTTCCGGCTTCCAACAGTCCTCAAGTTTTAGAATTTCTAGCTTTTGAAATGGACTACTTAAAAGGTACATGGACCGTTCCCAAAATAGTAATGAGTTTAGCCGTACCCTTATTTTTCCTTATACTTCTTATAGCAGCATGGAAAAGAAACTGGAAATGGCTTTTAGGCGTTATCATAGCTGCGGCTGTTCTAAAATTTGTTTGGAGTATTGCATTCAGCGGCGAAGCAGGCATGTCCATTCTAAAACCTGCATTAATAGGCTTGATTGTCTGTATCGGTGGGCTAAGTTATTTTATTAAGAAGCATAAGCGAGCGGATTAGAGTCAGCCAAAAAGCGTTCTATCCTTGCATGACCTTCATTTCTAAAATTTGATTATCTTCGGCTCATCGATAAATGAAAAGAAAGCAGCTGTCGCATCCTTAAAATAGAGAACCTCAGTATTGTCATCCTCCGCTGAATAAATAGCCTGAAGCTCCGGATAATTATCAAGCATATGCTTTTTTGCCTCTACTCTGTCATCCCTGATAAGCTTACCTGCCACTCTGAGCCACTTCCCATCAGCAAAAGCACAAATCTCTGCTTTTGGATTCTCCTGGAGCTGCTTAGATACTTCTTTTACCTTGCCTGTCTGGATATAGAGCTTACCTTCAAAAATATCCACTGTGCCAAATGGCCTGACTCTTGGCTGGTCTCCTTCTACTGTAGCCAAATAATATGTTCCGCATTTTTTCAAAAACTCATAAACTTCCTGCATTTTACTTTCCTCCTGTTTATTACATAATATGCCAGGTATCAATATTCAAATTCATTATAGTATTTTTCATTGTTAAGTTTAGCTTCTACTTAACAATTTTAGTTGGAATTTAATCCAAAAGCCCTTGTCCCTAATTTTTCCTTTGTTACTTGCTCAAGCTGCATCACTTGTTCTCGCAATGAAGAATTAGGAAGAACGTTCAATATGCTAAATTGAAATTTTTTATATCTCTCAGGGTAGTTGCTCATTAAATCAATTAGAATTTTATTCCCTCCATGTTTTGTTTGTACATAGTAGCTCCACCTACTCCAAATACCTTCCTTGCCATAGGCAGATCCAATATATTGTTGTCCATCAGTTGTATCAAGTATTAAATATATGCCATATATGTTTGATAGCATCATTTTCCAATGTTTATTTGCATCTGGATTTTTCACTATTTTCTCCAATTCATTGAACATTAAAACAATATTGTCATATCCAGGAAATGTCTTTACAAACCCCTTTGGTAAAATTTCAATGATCTCTTTATCAAGCTTACTCTGGCACCATTGAACTGTAGAACTACCCCATTCAATGACTAACCGCCCTTCTAAGTCAATTAATGAATCATCTCTTATAAGATCATAGTAGTAATACGGGCCTGTCCCCCAATTCTCTGGGCCAATGATTGTTTTAAGCTCATCAGGAAGTTTAGTGACTTGTTGCACTTGATTTACTTTGTATACCCCTTGCAAAATAGCCTTCCTACCTTCTGAAGCAAAAAAGGTAATCAAATATTGCGTATCTTTAAAAACATTATTTTTTTGGTATGATTGATACATTTCAAAATAACCCGAGTCAATTAGAGGTTTTATATATTTTCGGTCAGTCGTATGTCTAATAACTTTTACATTTTTTTGATCAAATCCTTTTAATTGAAGAATATCAGATAGTTTCATGCTATTACCTCCTTGATGGTTTTGCTTGCCAAAGTAAAATATCCAACCAGGGTAGGCTCGTCCTTTCTAATATATAACCTTCTTCTCTGATGCAAGATCCTCATGAAGATTTGTGCGGACTATACCAATCCAAAATACTTTTCAAAGAATTTAAGCAGCTTTTCAATAACACTTTGCTTTTTCGCGGCCCTGCCGCCTCCAAAGCGTGATACAGGCGGCATGATCTTATCAATAGCTGTACCGGTTGTTTTCAGCATTCCGTCTCGCAAGGCGTTATCAATAAATCGACGGGTTTCTTCAGGCTTTAATTTTTCTTCTTCTATAATTGCTGTAATATCCGCTTCCTTGCGCTCATGCAGGAATTTGCGCCAATCCTCATCTATCTTTGTCGATACATTGACTTGCTCAATAAAACGCTCGATAAGCTCTTTCTTGCTGCGAAGCTCGATACTTGAATTAATAGCTTTATCGATGGTTGTAAGAATAGTTTTATCCTTGCAGTTTGATTCCTGATATTTGGCTACAAGCATAAGGATGTAATCAATATTTACCTCTATCTGCCTTATAAGTTCAATCTCGAAAATTATATCATCGTTAATGGTTTCCTTGTCACCATCTGCACCTTTCCTATACTCCTGATATAGGTCAATATAAATGCTCTGATAATCCTGAAAATCTCTTTCAGACAGAATTTCATTCCCTTCAAATTCATCGAAGGATGTAAGAATATTTCTGAGCCGAAGAATTGATCCATATAGTCGGATAAATTCTTTTTCTGCTTTTTCTCCGAGAATAGGCTGTCCAAGGGGATATTGCACAGTAAGGTCAGCAATCAGTTCTTCATAGCCCGGTTTGTGCTCGCCTTTTTCATCATATCCCTTATAGTATTCATCGTATGTTTTAAGCAGTACTATACCGCCTGCATCTTTATTGCCGAAAAGAGCAATGGCTTTGTCTGTTTCTTCTTTCAAATCCCTGAAGCAAACAATATTACCATAGGTCTTTACGCTGTTTAAAATACGGTTTGTTCTTGAAAACGCCTGAATCAGTCCATGCTGTCTCAGATTCTTGTCCACCCATAGTGTATTGAGAGTTGTAGCATCAAAGCCCGTCAGAAACATATTGACCACAATCAACAAGTCAACCTCCCGATTCTTTACACGAAGGGAGAGGTCTTTATAGTAATTCTGGAACTTATCCGAGGAAGTATCGTAATTTGTGTTAAATGTCCCATTGTAGTCCTTGATCGCTGCTTCAAGAAAATCTCTGGAGCTCTGGTCAAGGTTTTCCATATTAAAATCCTCTTCAGGCAACAGTCCATCCGGCTCTTCCTCATTTGCACTAAAACTGAAAATGGTTGCAATGGTAAGGTCACGGTTCTTTTCCGTTATCTGCTTCTTAAACTCATTATAGTACTTGATTGCCATTGGGATGGAGGCAACGGCAAATATTGAGTTGAAACCTGCAACTCGCCTTGTTTCACTCTTTTCTATCATTTTCTTAGGGTTATGCTTATCTGCTTCTTCCCATTTGGCAGAGAATGTATAAAAGCTGCTGCGCTTTGTCTTCTGGTCGAAATGTTCAAGAATGTAAGAAACAATTTCACTGATACGCTGTGGATCTGCCAAGGCTTTTTCACGGTCTATGCTATAGACTTTTTTATCATTAATATAATCAGGCATCTTGATGGTATTGATAAAATCTATTCTGAAAGGCAGTACATTTCCGTCATTAATGGCATCCACAATGGTATAGGTATGCAGCTTTTCTCCAAAGGCCTGCTCTGTTGTACGGAGCAGAGGGTTGCCACATGAACCCGCATTTGCAGCAAAAATCGGCGTTCCTGTAAAGCCAAAGATATGGTAATTCTTAAAACTCTTGGTAATAGCCTTATGCATATCACCAAACTGGGAACGATGGCACTCGTCAAAAATCAATACGACATGTTTCTTATAAATATCATGCTGTTTATTTTTACGGATAAATATATCCAGTTTCTGTATCGTGGTTACAATAATTTTGTATTTATGAGGGTTCCCTTTTTCGTCCCTGTCTTCCAATTGTCTTTGAAGAACCCTTGTAGATGTATTTCCGTTGGCTGCGCCCTTTTCAAAGCGGTCGTATTCCTTCATAGTCTGATAGTCCAGGTCTTTACGGTCAACAACGAAAAGTACCTTGTCTATGTAAGGCAACGCAGAAGCCAATTGCGCTGTTTTGAAGCTGGTCAGGGTTTTTCCGGAGCCGGTTGTGTGCCAGATATACCCCCCTGCAGCGGTTGTACCCATTTTCTTGTAGTTGGTTGATACTACAATTCGAGATAATATTCGTTCCGCAGCAGCGATTTGATAGGGCCGCATAACAAGGAGCAACTCCTCAGACGTGAAAACACAGTACTTTGTTAGTATGTTTAAGAGAGTATGTTTTGCAAAAAAAGTTTTTGTAAAGTCTACAAGGTCAGGAATGATTTTGTTATTTGCATCTGCCCAAAAGCTTGTGAATTCAAAGCTGTTGCCTGTTTTCTTGCTTCTTCTGCGCTCACTGATGTTTTGTTCTTTGATATTGGCATTTCTTGTAGTGTTGCTGTAATACTTTGTATGGGTACCATTAGAGATTACAAAAATCTGCACATATTCAAATAAACCCGAAGCAGCCCAAAAGCTGTCACGCTGGTATCGATTAATCTGATTGAAAGCTTCACGAATGGCAACACCCCGCCGCTTCAGCTCCACGTGGACAAGGGGCAGCCCATTTACAAGGATTGTTACATCATAACGGGTTTCATGCTTACCGCCTGTTTCTTCGTATTGATTTATAATTTGCAGGCGATTATTGTGGATATTCTTCTTATCCAAAAGGTAGATGTTCTTTGTTGTTCCATCATCCCGTTTTAATATCTGTATATAGTCATCTTGAATTTTTCTGGTTTTTTCAACTATACCCTCGTTAGTATTGGCGATGCACTCTGTGAAAAACCTGTCCCACTCACTATCTGTAAAGATGAAGTCATTAAGTATTTCAAGCTGATTTCGCAGATTTGCTATCAATTCAACTTCATTATTTATATTTAGATATTCATACCCTTGCGAAGTCAATTGTAGGATAAACTCACGTTCAAGCTCCGCCTCGCTCTGATACTTTTCAGAGCGGACATTATATTCAGCTGAATATTCGGCAACAACCGTAGCTTCGTCAGTGCTTGCAACGATGTTGTATATACTCATTTTATCACTTCCCCTAACACAGCATTCATGGCTTTAAAAAGGTCAATTTGATCATCTAATTCACTATGGCCTTTGAGACCATGAAACATATTATTACGAATGCGATAAATTGCTAATAATGCTCCTATCAAATTCGTTTCCCCAACAGAATTTATAAAATCAATTACAACAGGTATATTCTTTGTTCTATATATATCGCTGATTCTCGCACCATTGGCAGGATAAAGATAACTGTTCACATATGTATCAACATCGGAATTTAATTTGACGGCCCGAGTTCTTAATTCTATAGCAAATTGCTTAAATGATTTTTTTCCTAAATGTTCTAATGATTTTTCCATATTAATAATTTTATCACATGTGCAATTATTATCACATTTTATATTTTCAAAAATATTCCATAGAATAGCGAACTTTCCAATCTCAAAAATTGTTTCGTTATTTATGTTAACATATCCGATTTGGATTGTGTTTTTTCCCACGCTTATTCCTCCATTATCTTATTAAATATTAAAAGCCTATCTCTGTAGTATTCATATTGCTTTTGCCGCTCTTCAACTTCGGCAGTCAGACCACTGGTTAGGTCATTACACAGGGCATCAAAACGGTCAAGGATAGCGACAATGCGCCCTTGTTCTTCGAGGGGAGGAACGGGAATTTGATAATTCTTAACATTTGTATCAGATATAGCAGGATAACTTGCACCTTGTTGATATTTCTCAACATAATAATAAAAAGAGGAAGATGCAATGTGATATAAAATCCATTTTTGAAGCACAATATTTGTATTTGCCCTTAATACACAAAATCCAGTGCTACATATTTGCTCATCATACTCACTATCAACTAGACAATATCTTTTTAATAGAGGTCTTGTAGTAGCAAAAAGAATATCACCTGTTTTTACGATTTGTTGCGCTCTACTTGGTGCATTATTCTTATTGATTTCTTGCGTTTCAATAATGTAATGTAAATCCCTATCAACTGATGTCAGGTCAATATACTTATAAGATGTTAATTCATCTTCCAAGGACCATTTTATATTTGAAGTTGGTAGAGTGCATTCTTTCAGTGAAATCCATTTAACAGTATCTTCGTTAACGTAAGTCAAGAGCAAATCCCTATAATACTTATATTGTTTTCTTCTCGCTGTAAGCTCTGCTGTAAGCTCTACTGTAAGCTCTGTTTTAAGCTCTGTAAAATTGTCCAAAATACGGACTATTTCTTGCTGCACAGGTAGTGGCGGGACGGGGATAACTAGCTTTTTAAATTCTGTTTTGTTGAACTTTGTTTGTCCCGTTGATGAAGTAATTTTGTTTAGCTGCATCTGAAATTCCCTTGTTCGAAATATATAGCTTAAAAATTTGTTATCACAAACATTACTTCTAACTAATATAGCATTTGGTCCTAAGACATTATTTTCATATGGTAAATTTTCAGGTACAACATAATATACTTCTCCGCAATTACCGATATTTGGCAGGATAATAGATTCTTCATTTAGATTTACTCGCCACAAAAAATTAAATGCTCTCTCAGAGACATAAATACTTTCTCCCTTTGAAAAATTGCTTTTTAAATCCGTAGTGCGAATTAGCTGAGCAAAATCTGGTTTTAAACTATAGACAACATTTTTACGTAAATCAGCAAATGAACCAGCCGCCACATAATCTGTTACTGTTTCACAAATATCGCCAATATTTTTTAACTCCACCCCATCCGGGCAAAGCTCAGCAATTAACTGTTCCAATCTACTCATTTGCTCACCTCAATTTCCAAGATGATCTTAGCAATCTCATCCCGCAGAACCTGCTCCCTGGCTACAATTTTTTCTATCTCAGCATTGAGGGTTACAATATCAATCTTCTCCCTTATGTCCTCCTGTTCCACGTAGGTGGAAACGGAAAGATTATAATCCTGCTCTGCAATCTTGCTGTTTGGCACAAGTTTAGCAAAATGCTTTTTATCTTTTCTATCAATAAATGCCTTAAGAATCGTATTAATGTTTTCCTCTGTTAGCTTATTGTTATTTGTAACCTTGGCGAATTCCTTAGATGCGTCTATGAACAATGTGCTGTTTTCTGATTTAGACTTTTTCAGTACCATAATACAGGTAGCAATGCTAGTACCATAAAACAGATTATCCGGCAGTTGAATTATACAATCGATATAGTTATTATCAATTAGGTACTGTCTGATTTTCTTTTCAGTGCCACCACGGTACATAACTCCGGGAAAACATACTATTGCTGCTGTTCCATTTGTTGCCAGCCAAGAAAGACTATGCATAATAAAAGCAAGATCTGCCTTGGATTTTGGTGCTAATACTCCTGCTGGAGAAAAACGAGGATCATTAATAAGAATTGGATCACTGTCACCTTTCCATTTTATGGAGTAAGGCGGATTTGAAACTATGACCTCAAAGGGCTCATCGTCCCAGTGCTGAGGATCAGTCAATGTATCGCCAAGAGCGATATCGAACTTATCATAGTCAATATCATGCAGGAACATATTTATTCGACAAAGGTTATAGGTGGTTATATTAATTTCCTGTCCAAAGAAACCCATACGTACATTTTCTTTTCCAAGTATCTTGGCAGATTTCAATAACAACGAGCCGGAACCGCAGGCCGGGTCATAGACCTTGTTGACTTCAGTCTTTCCTACTAATGCAAGGCGCGTGAGCAACTCGGACACTTCCTGCGGTGTAAAGTATTCACCGCCGCTCTTACCTGCGTTAGAGGCGTACATACCCATAAGGAATTCATAGGCATCACCAAAGGCATCGATTGTGTTATCCTTGTAATCTCCCAGTTTCATTTCAGCAACGGAATTTAAAAGCTTGACCAGCTTCTCATTACGCTTTGTTACAGTGTTGCCCAACTTGTTACTGTTAACATCAATATCATCAAACAAACCTTTAAAATTATCTTCACTTTCTGTTCCTTGCGCAGATGCTTCTATATTGCTAAAAACTCTCTCAAGAGTTTCATTCAGGTTTTCATCATCCTTTGCACTAGCTCTGACATTTTCAAAAAGCTCGCTGGGTAAAATAAAGAATCCTTTTGTCTTAACCAAATCCTCCCTAGCTTGTTCTGCTTCTTCGTCTGAAAGCTTAGTATAATCGAATTCAGTATTACCAGCTTCCCATTCCCCGGCATTAATGTAAGCAGTAATATTTTCAGATATGTAGCGATAAAACAGCATACCTAGAACATATTGCTTAAAATCCCAGCCATCTACGCTGCCTCTTAGATCATTTGCCATATTCCATATCGTGCGGTGCAATTCCGCCCGTTCCTGTTCTTTCCTGCTATCCATTATTAATCCCCTCGCTCGTTATATTCTAAACGCGATTACTATTTCACACGTTCAAGTTCAGAAATAATTTCATCCGATACGCCTTTTTGGGCACAATAATCCAGCAGCCTCATTCTTGCCAGTCTGCTTGGAATGGCATGACAATTCTCCCAGCGATTAAGCGTGGAAAAGCTGACGTTTAAGTCGCGGGCAAGCTGCTCTTGTATAAGGCCTAGTTCTTTTCTAATATTTTTTAGAATTTCATCGAGCATCATTTGATTACCACCCCCTCTTATATGTAGATAATTATAGCATACGCTATATCACACTACAATAAAATGCAGGATACCTTTATTACCTTATTAATTCCAACAATAAGAGCGGGCCTCCCCATCACCTTTAACATCAATTTAAATGGGATTATCAAAGCCAGATTGTCCACTGTGCCTATGATTAAAATCGCTTTGCAGACATCTATGCAAACAAGTTTAGCAAATAGTAGTAACTTTTTGGATTAATGTTATAGCATGAAATTTACATATCAGGTTCTCACTCATGACATCGCTTCCGGTGAATGGACGTGGTTGGCCTGACTCTGCTCCAATGTAAGTGCGTTCGGTAACCCAAGGCAAGCATACTGCTTATCTTTACCAACGTGCCGTCGCTTGG
>ENA-UOYA01004590-UOYA01004590.1-activated-sludge-metagenome-genome-assembly--contig:-NODE-4590-length-11448-cov-32.239621_pt1 | contig 11448 bp, 11 predicted proteins | sample MGYA00238163_ERZ764804 | MGnify/ENA primary metagenome ERZ764804 (study PRJEB28919, sample SAMN05720223) | activated sludge metagenome | isolation source: Anaerobic digester | place: Hong Kong...
TGCTGAGCTTCCCGGAACTAAAAGACCCCTCTACCGGCCGGCCGTTAATGGAGAGGACAATCATCATTGCCAACACTTCCAATATGCCGGTGGCGGCCCGGGAAGCTTCGATTTATACCGGCATAACGATTGCTGAGTATTTCCGGGACATGGGTTATTCGGTCGCTCTGATGGCCGATTCCTCTTCCCGCTGGGCTGAAGCTCTCCGGGAAATTGGCGGCCGGATGGAAGAAATGCCTGGCGATGAAGGCTATCCGGCTTATCTGGCCAGCCGCTTAGCTGAGTTCTATGAACGGGCCGGCAAGGTGGTTTGCCTCGGTTCTGACCAGCGGGAAGGAGCTCTGAGCGTCATTGGCGCCGTCAGCCCGCCTGGCGGTGATTTATCTGATCCGGTTGTTCTGGCGACACTCAAAGTGGTTAAAGTTTTCTGGGCTCTCGATGACCAGCTGGCCAACATGCGTCATTTCCCGGCTATCAACTGGTTGCAGAGCTATTCGCTTTACCGGGATTCACTCAAAAAATATATGGCCGAAAAGGTGGCCGAAGATTTTACCGATCTCAGCCAGGAAGCTTTAAAACTCCTGGAAATGGAATCAGAACTCCAGGAGATAGCCCGCTTGATCGGGGTGGAATCGCTGTCTTTTAAAGACCGGCTGGTGCTGGAGACGGCCCGCTCCATCCGCGAGGATTTTCTCCATCAGAATGCCTATCATCCGCAGGATACTTATACACCCCTGCGCCAGCAATATCTGATGCTGCGCAACATTCTTTATTTTCATCAGAAAGCCAATCAGGCCCTGGATGAAGGTCTGGATTTTAAAGCGATCGTTTCTCTTGATGTCCGCGAGCAACTGGCCAGGATGAAATACTTTGAGCAGGGTGAACTGGCTCTGCTGGAAGTACAAAAGCAAATCGACGCTTCATTCCAGGAACTTTCCAGTCGAGGTTAGAAATCATGGCGAAAGAATATTTAACCGTTTCCAATATTGTCGGACCGCTGATAATCGTCGAAAAAATCTCGGACGTCAAATACAACGAACTGGTCGAAATTGAAGATGCTTCCGGCCACCGCCGGCGGGGGACGGTCCTCGATATTTCGACCAACCAGGCTATCGTTCAGGTCTTTGAAGGGACGGTCGGCCTGGATGTCAACCGTTCCCGGGTGAGGTTTCTCGGCCGGTCGCAGGAGCTGCCTGTTTCGGAAGAAATCATCGGCCGGGTCTTTGATGGTTCAGGCGAGCCGCGTGATGGCGGCCCGCGGATCATCGCCAGCAAAATGCTGGACATCAATGGCAGTCCAATTAATCCCCAGGCCCGTGATTATCCTTCGGAGTTTATTCAGACCGGTATTTCAGCTATTGACGGAATGAATCCCTTAGTCCGCGGTCAGAAGCTGCCCATCTTTTCCGGTAGCGGTTTGCCTCATCCCCAGATTGCCGCTCAGATTGCCCGGCAAGCTAAAGTTCTTGGCAAGGAAGAAAAATTTGCTGTTGTCTTTGCCGCTATGGGCATCACCTTTGAAGAAGCTAACTTCTTCATCGAAGATTTCCGCCGGACGGGTGCTCTGGAGAGAGCCGTCCTCTTTCTCAATCTGGCCAATGAACCGGCCATTGAAAGAATCGCCACTCCCCGCCTGGCTCTGACCTGTGCCGAATACTTAGCTTTTGACCTTGATATGCACGTCCTGGTTATTCTGGTTGATATGACTTTTTATGCTGAAGCCCTGCGGGAAATCTCAGCCGCCCGGAAAGAAATTCCGGGCCGCCGCGGTTACCCCGGTTATCTTTACACCGACCTGGCTACCATGTATGAGCGGGCTGGCCGCATCAAAGGGAAAAAAGGCTCAATTACCATGATCCCGATTTTAACCATGCCCGATGATGATAAAACTCATCCGATTCCTGACCTGACCGGATATATCACTGAAGGTCAGATCATCCTCAGCCGCGAGCTTCACCGCCGTGGGATTTATCCACCAATTGATGTTTTGCCATCGCTGTCCAGGCTTAAAGATAAAGGTATTGGGGCTGATAAGACGAGAGAAGACCATGCCGATGTTTTGAACCAGCTCTTTGCCTGCTATGCCCGGGGAAAAGAAGCCCGTGAGCTGGCTCTTATTCTGGGCGAAGCTGCGCTGAGCGATCTCGATCAGCTTTACCTCAAGTTCGCTGACCGTTTTGAAAACGAATTTGTCCGCCAGGGAGAGCTGGAAGCCAGAGGCATTACTGAGACTATTGATATCGGCTGGAAGCTGCTCCGCCTCCTCCCGGAAAAAGAGCTGAAAAGAATCAGACCGAAATATCTTGAGAAATATTACCGGAGTTAAGTTGAAACAGCGGAACCAGCTGGAGTTTTAGATGAAGCTTAAAGTTAACCCTAACCGGATGGAGCTGATGAGGCTCAGACGTCGCCTGACTCTGGCCGAAAGGGGGCATAAACTTCTTAAAGATAAACTGGAAGAACTGATGCGGAATTTTCTGGAAGCAGCCCGCCAGTTCAACCGGATAAAAGAAGAAGTTGACGGGGAATTCAAAATTATTACCAGAGCCCTGGCTGTAGTCCGGGCAACCCAGGCTCAAGCGGAACTGCCTGGTTTCATTAAGGACGGAGAGCTTCAGCTTGAAGTCAAAGCCGGACGGCTGCTCAATCTGGTTGTTCCGGAATTTGAAACCAGCCTGTTTCAAGCTGGCGATTATGATTTTATCCGGACTGAAGGTGAACTCGAGGTAGCTCTGAAGCATTTTAAACAGCTCTGGCCAAAGCTCCTGGAATACGCCAGCCTCTGGAAAAAACTTGAGCTGTTAACGGCCGAAATTGAAGTAACCAGAAGAAGAGTCAATGCCCTTGAATATATTTTAATCCCGAATCTTAAAGAAACAATTCAGGCCATTTCTTCCCGGCTGGAAGAAATAGAACGGTCCTATCAAGTTCAGCTGATGAGAGTCAAAGAAATCGTTCGACACCACTAATAGTGCCTTTTTTAAATAAAAATACAAAAAAAAGTATATAAATATGAAAAAAACTATTGACATCACTAAAAATTGCTGTATATATACAAATGAAAATGAAACTTGCATTGCTCTTCAGTTCGAAACAGGGCATGGCCCGGGCACTCGCTTCCTGCCTTTTTGACGAAAAGCTGGAAGAGGGCGAAGAACCTCCACCTGATTTGCTTGCTGAATGTGACAGCGACGAGACGATCGAAGCCGTTCAGCAAGCGCTCGAAAGATATCACCAGGTAATCCCGATTGAAGCTGATGAACTGGCTTACGTCAGGCTGCTCGAAGAAAAGCCGGATCTAGTTTTTAATATAGCCGAAAGATTATACGGCCCGAATCGCGAATCTCATATTCCGACCATCTGCGAAATTTTAAATATTCCTTATACCGGTTCTGATCCTCTGACCCTTGGCCTTTGCTTGGACAAAGCCAGGGCCAAAGAGGTCATGGCCTATCATCGAATTGCTACACCAGCCTTCCGGGTAATCGATAAAGAAAATGATCTCCCCCCTAATCTTAGTTATCCTTCTATTGTTAAGCCTTTGTATGAAGGTTCGAGCAAAGGCATCAAAAATGATTCGGTTGTTTTTAACCGGAAGGAACTGAAGAAAAAAGTCAGCGAGATAATTGAACTATATCAGCAGCCAGCGATTGTGGAGAAGTTTCTAACCGGCCGGGAATTCACAGTCGGAGTTCTGGGCAACTATCCGGAACTCGAAATTTTACCTATCGTCGAAATTGACCACAGCCAGCTCCCCAGCGGAGCCAGGCCGGTTTATTCTTATGAAGCCAAATGGGTCTGGGACACACCGGAGAAGCCGCTTGATATTTTTCGCTGTCCGGCCGACATCCCTTCAGACCTTCAGCAGAAAATAGAGCAGGTTATTGTTAAGACCTGCCGGCTATTCCGGTTGAGGGACTGGGCCAGAATAGATGTCCGGCTGGACGAAAAGGGCGAGCCCAATATCATTGAGATCAATCCGCTGCCGGGCATCCTGCCGAATCCTGAGGATAACTCCTGTCTGCCCAAAGCTGCCCGGGCCGCCGGTTATAGTTATGAGCAGCTGATCAACCGGGTGGTCTTCGAGGCTTCAAAACGCTATGGTTTGCTCCGGACGGTAGCGGCCAGCGAGACTTATGACCTGGCCGGCGGCAATGGAGGAGACCATGGCGGCTGATAGTCTTAAAGTCGGCGTGGCTTTTAACACCCACGAGCCATTTATTTATCGGCGCGAAAAAGTCTCTGAAGATTCAGTCGCCAAGGTGGCTGAGGTCGTCTGCGAAACCCTTAACCGCTCCGGCCTGGAAGCTATTCTAATTCCGCTGCAGCGCAGCATGGTTAATTTTCTGCGGCGGATTAAAGAGTTGAACGTTCAGGTCATTATCAATCTGTGCGAAGGCTTTTTCGGGAATCCGCAATGGGAATCAAATGTGGCGGCGGTCATGGAAGTTCTCCATATCCCCTTTACCGGCAATGGAGCCAGAACTTTAGCCCTCTGTCAGGATAAGCATCAGGCCAAGGCCATTCTCAGCTCTTTTAACCTGCCGGTTGCTCCCAGTCAGTTGATCACTTCGGCTGAGGAAGTGGTCGAACTGCACTTTCCGATGATTATTAAACCCAACTCGGAAGATGCCAGCCTTGGGGTTCATCCGGAATCTGTGGTCTATGACCGGACATCTCTGGCTGAGCAAATAAAAAGGGTGATTGAAACTTATGATCAGCCGGCGATGGTTGAAGAATTTATTGAAGGCCGGGAGTTTAATGTGGCCATTCTGGATGATGGCGAGCCAAAAACCCTGCCGGTCTCCGAGATAGATTTTTCCACCATGCCGGAGGGTTATCCTCATATTTGCAGTTATGAAGCCAAATGGTACTCAGAACATCTGTTATATCAAACCACCTGTCCGGTCTGCCCGGCCAGAATTGAGCCGGAGCTGGAGGCCAGACTGCAAACTCTGGCCATCAGTGCTTTCAAGGTCATGGGCTGCCGCGACTATGCCCGGGTGGATTTCAGAATGAATGACCGCGGTGAATTGTTTATTCTCGAGGTTAATCCCAATCCGGATACCAGTCTGGATGCCGGCTATGCCCGCGCCCTGAAAGCGGCCGGAATAGATTACGCTGATTTCTGGAAGTTGATGATCAGTAATGCTTTAAAAAGGAAGGAAACCGATGGTCCGGCCACTGACAAACGCTGACCGTGAACTGGTTATGGACATAATTAAAGCTACCCGCTTTTTTGTTCCTGACGAAATAAAGGTGGCGGAAGAGCTGATTGATATTTATCTCTCTCAGCCTGGTCAACAGGATTATCAGATCGTGGTGGCGGAGGACGGGAAGGGGAAAGTAACCGGCTATATGACTTATGGCCCGACCCCGCTCACTGAAGGCACCTGGGATCTCTACTGGATAGCAGTTTCACCTGAGGTCCAGGGCCAGGGCTATGGCCAGCTGCTGGTTCGCTATCTCGAAAACGAGGTTAAGAAAAAAGGCGGCAGGCTGGTCATGATTGAGACCTCTTCTCAACCCAAATACCTGCCGACCAGAAAATTTTATGAAAAATTAGGTTACCGGGAAATGGCCCGCATTCCTGACTTTTACCGGCCAGGAGATGACCGGGTCATTTTCGGAAAATATCTCGGGGAAAAGGAGTGAAACAAGGAGAAAATGGACGATTGGCAACAAATTTTGCGTCACAGTTTGAGAACTCCAGAAGAAATTGCTGAACGTTTTGATCTGGATATTGAGGAGGTCAGAAAAATAAGTCAGGCTTTTAAAATCCAGATTACTCCTTATTATGCCAACCTGATCAAAAGGAAAGGCGATCCGATTTACCGTCAGGTTGTGCCCGATCTGGCCGAGCTGGCTGAGAACTCCGGCGAGGACGATCCCTTAGAGGAAGATCTCGACTCGCCGGTGCCCAGCATTGTCCACCGCTATCCCGACCGGGTTCTTTTCCTGGTAGCTCATAGCTGTGCCTCTTACTGCCGTTTTTGCACCAGGAAAAGAAAAGTCGGTGATATTTCGAAAATTCACCCGCGTTACATTGAGGATGGCCTGAACTATATAAAAGAACACCAGGAAGTCCGCGATGTAATTATTTCCGGCGGCGACCCGTTGATTTTAAGTGATGACCGGCTGGAAAGTATTCTGAGCCAGCTGCGGTCAATTCCCCACGTCGAAATTATCAGAATCGGAACGCGGATGCCCTGTTATCTCCCGCAGAGAATCACGGAAAAATTGACTTCCATCCTTAAAAAATATCACCCGCTTTATATGAATGTTCATTTCAATCATCCGGATGAAATTACCCCGGAAGCAGCCAGGGCCCTGAATCTGCTGGCTGATGCCGGTCTCCCGCTCGGTAACCAGACGGTCCTACTCAAAGGTGTCAATGATGATGTCGAGACGATGAGAAAGCTGATGCAGAAACTCCTGACAGTCAGAGTCAGACCCTATTATATTTATCAGGCTGATTATGTCCGGGGGACCGATCATTTTCGGACCGCGGTTGAAAAAGGGCTGGAAATTTATCAGGGCTTGCGCGGCTGGACTTCCGGTCTGGCTGTTCCCCAGTATGTGATTGATGCTCCTGGTGGCGGCGGTAAAATTCCGCTTATTCCTGAATATGTCCAGTCAATTTCTGATGAGAAAGTTGTCCTGAGAAATTATGCCGGCGAGCTTTTTGTTTATCCTCAGGTCAAGACTCCCAGACGGAAAAGGAACCGGCCCCAGCCACCCTGTTTTGTGGCGGATAGCCAGCGGGTTTAGAAGTCATTACCGAAATCCTTAAAACCGGCTGAAAAGCGATCAGTCTATTCCCGCCAGGTAGCCTGCCAGACCTTGCTGCTCAAGGATAACCAGGGCTTCCTCGCCGCTTATCCCCCTTTTCTGCCGCAGCGATTCGAGAATTCTAATGATGGACAGGGCCACTTCGGCCGTCTGGCCAGCTACCTTTTCCTTATCTTTAAGATAGGTAATGGAGTCAAACAACACAGCGTTGGCTTCGCCATAACTAATGGGTTCACGCCGTCCATATTTTTTTATCCAGCCTGGCTTTTTGAGGCCGTCGTTAACATGGGATTGAATTAAATAGGTTGCCCGCCCGATTAATTTTAAATTACTCGGACTGACATTGGTCATGGTGTTGCCAACGACCCGGCCGAGTTTAGCCATGACGGCTGTCGAATGAGCATTGAGGACCATCTTTAAGGCCATGTTCTGCTTGAGCTGGAGAGGGTCATTGGTTGAGTCAACCGGCAGCCAGATTGGCAGGAGTTTTTGACCGGCTGGCCAGTCTTTAGTCTGGTAGAAGCTATCAAGTTTTTTCTGAGTCTCAGCAATTTGCTTCTGTTCAAGGCCAGTGACATTGACGGTCACGACCGAAGCTTTACTTCCCGAAAAGAGCCGGACAAAGCGGCTCGAAGGCGAGTTGCCATCGAGAAGCTCGTTTTCTTCAGGGCTCAGACTGGCCACCACTCCCAGATCCCCCGGCTTCGGTCCTCTTTTTTCAAGATTAAATTCTGAGAAAGAAAAATCATACAGGTCCTGCTGGTTCTGGCCGGCTTTTTTGAGGCTTTCCAGGGCGGCCTGCTTTAAATAGGGATCATCTATTTGTTCTTCAAATGGCTGGCGATAGATACTTTCACTCAGGCCGCGGAAAGGACGGCCCAGGAAAGACTGCCAGGCCTCCCGGCCATTAGCGGCTGCTGTCCAGACCTGAATCCAGCAACGCCGCTCAGGCAGATTAACGGTATCCAGCGGATAAAGCCTGAAAGTCGGGCTTCTTTCCGTGCTGTCAATAAAAACGGTAATCATCGCCTTTTGGGCAAAGTAAGTTGAAAAACGCCCCTGGCGGTAAGTGCTTGCTTCCAGGTCAGTCCAGGGAGCTATGGCTGGAACAGCTTGTTTTACTTTAGTCAGAACCGGAGCAAAAGCTTTTAAATTATCAGGGATTGAATAAGGGCGGTTGAACCCGGCCTTCAGCAGCTCTTTTGAGTTGAGGAAATCCTTCAGCAAATCATAGATGGCAGCCTGCAGGCTAACTCCCAGGACATAAGTTTCGATGGTGGTGGCTTGCATTCTGGTCGAACCGGTGATGGCCATCGGTCCGGTGGTCAAATTGATTTTAGTGATCCCTGGTTCGTCTATGACCTGGCGGCTGCGCTCAAAGGGACGAAGTTTATCATCAGGGTTATTATAGACAAAATAAAGCTTCTGCCGGCTTTCGGCCGGTGAATAGCCTGGCTGCTGCCGCCAGTCATCGAGGGCCCCGAGAATGGTCCCGATAACTGAGGAAGTTTCGCCGCCTTCAGTGACGGCTATGACCAGATCGCCTTTTTCTATTCCGCGGTCTTTTAGCTGTAGCCGGCCGATCAGTTGCAGATCCTCAAATCCTTCCAGCGAGGAAATCAGCGCCCGGTCCCCCCCGGTCATTTCCCCGATGAGCTTTTCGCCAATTCCGGCGCCCAGGTTTTTTTCAACCTTCGGCCAGAGCTCTTTATCAGTCTTTAATGAAGTCCAGAAAGGCCGCCAGAAGGTGCTTTCCATTTGTTTGGCCAAGCGCCCGGTCGCCCCGCAGCCATAGAAATAAATCTTATGACCGCTAAGAATGGTCTTTTTAATTTCGAAAGATAGTTGCTTGAGAACTTCGGGTGAGGAGGCTAATTCCTCGAGCTTAGCCACAATGTCCTCATCTACCGAAAAAAGCAGGTGGAGGCCGGCGGCCGTGTCCGTTTTTATTTTTTCACTCAAATTCCAGGTCTTAGGGTGACGCTGTTCAGTGAGAAGGGTATGGAGTTGAAACTGGGTTTTATTCTGCAGGTAGTCGAGGGATTCAGGCGAGACCTCAATCCCCAGCAGCTCCAGCAGGCTGGCTGGCTGGCTTTTAGCCGCTTCCTGCCCGGGCGTTTCCTGAGCGGCCATAAATACTACTAAAATAGTAGGGATTAAGGCCAGCCCGGCAGCTAACCTGAAAAGTTTAAAGCCCGGTCGATTCTTAGTCATGATTTCCTTCCTCTGTCTTTCCATATTGATGAGTATCGTCCAGAATATCATTTTCCCGCCAGTCTCGAGCCCACTGGTCAACCGAAAAAACCTGACACCGGCCGTCAGCTGTCGAGCAAACAACCCGCTTCAGACCGGCATTGATAATCATCTTCTTACAGATAAAGCAGGGGAAGGCATCAATGGGCTGGCCGGTTTTTGGCTCGCTGCCAAAAATGAACATATCGCCCCCCAGCAGGCTGACTCCGGCCCGGGCCGCATTGATAATGGCATTCTGTTCGGCATGGACCGAGCGGCAGAGCTCATATCTCTGGCCGTGAGGAATATTTAATTGATCCCGGAGGCAAAAGCCGTGCTCCAGGCTATCCTTGGTTTTCCGGGGAGCCCCGACATAGCCGGTAGAAATAATCTGGTCATCGCGGACAATAATCGCTCCGATAGCCCGCCGGAAACAGGTGCTTCTTCTGGACACCTCGCGGGCTATACCCAGATAATATTCATCCTTAGAAATGCGTTTGTTCTGTTGGTTGATTTGGCCAGGCTTCTCGTTCATCCTAATTTCTCCAGTTTTTCGTGCAATTCAGCTAAGCTGCCGTCATTGATGATTAAAAGATCAGCCAGAGCCAGACACCGGTCAAGCTGCTGGTTATTCCCGCCAGTGGCTTTTTCCCTGTTTTCCTGCTGAATAAATTCCTCCAGGTTTGAAGCTGATTCGTCCCGCCCTCTTTTTTTTACCCGGTTAAACCTCATCTCCACCGGGGCATCGACGGCGATGAGAATAAAGCTTCCCAGGCTGCGGAGATATTCAATTTCGGCCGGATGACGGATACTGTCAATGACTGCTGGTCCCGAAATCCTGGCCGCTGCCCGGCGGGCCAGAATGTCGGCTCCAAATGTTTCTCTAAGTTCATTCCCGCCGGCAATCAAATTCTCGCGACTGGCCGGCAGAGAACGGCTTTTGAGCTCTTCTCTTATAATGTCTGAAAGTGACAGGTAACCATAGCCTTTTTTCTGATAGAAAGAAGCTACCTCACCCTTACCAGCTCCATTGGTGCCGGTGAGTCCAATCAGGCGATAATCAGTTACTTTAAAATCTCTTTTCATTTTTACTACGGGCTCAAAACAATTCAGCCAGATAAATCAGTAGAAAACTTAACTAACCTAAAATTGACTGTCCTCAGGACATATCTTAAGTAAGAATATATCTAAAGCTCGGGAAAAAGCAAAATTATCAGAAGTCCGTCAGCCGGCCAGATCGTCTTTTTCTCCGTCAGCGACCGTTTCTAAGGCCGTTTCCTGCTTCTGCCTCTGTCTTTCCTTGCTCCGGCCGACGACCAGAGCAATTAGAATACTTAAAGCATATAAAACTATCATCGGCACAGCTACCACCCCCTGGGTAATAATATCGGGAGTCGGAGTGATAATGGCCGAGATGACAAAAGCAGCCAGAATCGCATAAGGAAAATTCTTGGTCATCCAGCGGGCGGTAACCAAACCCATCCTGGCCAGGAAATAGACTAAAGTCGGCAGTTCAAAAATCAGGGCAATGCCCAGCAACACCTTTATAGAAAAATTAAAATACTGGTCAACGGTAATGACCGGCTGAAAATCCTTGGCCAGCCCCACAAAAAACCGGCAGGCCCAGGGGAAGACAATAAAATAGCCAAAAAGTGCCCCCAGGATAAAGAAAAAGGTGGTAAAGAAAACAAAGGGAATGACATATTTCTTTTCTTTTTGATAAAGACCTGGAGCAATAAACATCCATAGCTGGTAAAAAACAAAAGGCGAGGTGAAGAAGAAAGCAGCCAGAAAAGAGATCTTCATATAGAGCATAAAGGGGGCGGTCAGAGTGGTATATGCCAGCTTGGTGCCTTCTGGCAAATATTGAGTAAGCGGCTTGGCCAGAATGCCATAAAGCTGGCGGCTGAAGATCCAGCCCGGAGCGACAGCCAGAAGAATAGCGATGGCCGAATAAAAAAGCCTTTTCCTCAGGTCTTCCAGATGCTCAAGAAAGGTCATTTCATCCGGAGACTTTGTGGCCTTCCTCGGGCTCATCGGCTTTCAGGTCCTTTTTTATTGAATCTTGAAGGTTATTAAGGTCAGTGGTGACACTGGTCAGGTCTTTCGCGACATCCTTAATCTCATTTTTGATTTCAGTGGCGTTAATTTCGTCCTCAACCTTATTCCGGAGTTCATCTGAAGCTTTTTTAAATTCCCTGATGGCTTTACCAACTGATTTTCCGACTTCGGGCAGCTTTTTAGGCCCAAAAATGAGCAGGGCAATAACAAAAATAACAATTAGCTCCGGTACGCCAATACTGCCAAACATCCTCTCTCCACTTACTCCCCTAAACTATAATCTTAAGGGCGGTCTGAGTCAAGTTAGCTTCGGCTTTACTTTGGCTGACCCCTCTGGTAAGATTTATCCTATCCTAACGGGAG
>ENA-UOYA01004592-UOYA01004592.1-activated-sludge-metagenome-genome-assembly--contig:-NODE-4592-length-11446-cov-5.120007_pt1 | contig 11446 bp, 10 predicted proteins | sample MGYA00238163_ERZ764804 | MGnify/ENA primary metagenome ERZ764804 (study PRJEB28919, sample SAMN05720223) | activated sludge metagenome | isolation source: Anaerobic digester | place: Hong Kong...
CGTCGTCGAACCGGTAATCCGATGAAGCCGCATCCTTGGTCTGCACTCTCTTGCTGTACTGCACCGGTTCATCAGGCTCTGATGAGGATTCTTCGCGAAAAAGAGTCCTTGTCGGAAGCCAGCAAACCTCTGTCCTGCCCGTGCCGCCATGGCGGTTCTTCGACAGATATATGTATGCAGGAAAAACCAGACTGTTATCTCTGTTTAATTTCTTTTCTTCTCCGGATGAATCTTCGCCCGAAGGCTCTGATCCGGCCTTCTTGTAATAGTCAGGTCTGTCGATAAACAAAACGGTATCGGCATCCTGTTCGATTGCACCTGAATCTCTGAGATCCGTCAGCTGCGGAGTGTGATCGTTATCATCCTTCGCCGCGCGTCTGCTCATCTGAGACAGTGCAATAATAGGAATATCAAGATCCTTTGCAAGCACCTTGAGACTTCTTGATATTGCGGAAACTTCCTCATTCTTTGATTTGTTGCCGAAACCCGGCATTGTCATAAGCTGAAGATAATCTACAATCACAAGCCCCGGGCAGCTTTCAGGATTATTCTTGAGTCTGTTTATCTTGGCTATCATTGTAATCGGATTTGTTCCGGCGTTATCGTCAATATAAATCGGCAGTCTGGTAAATTTGTTGGCAGCTTCGTTTAACATCGCCCTTGTAGAATCATCATACGCCTTACTGCTGATAATACTGCTCACGGAACGGTTCATTCCTGATGACATTATACGGTTCGTTATCTCCGTCTTTGACATCTCAAGCGAAAAAATGGCAACAGGTATATCAAGGCTTGCAACATTTACCGCCATGTTTACAGCAAGCGCGGATTTACCCATACCAGGTCTTGCTGCGAGAATGTTGAGTGAACCCGGCCTCAGTCCGCCAAGCATCCGGTCCAGATGAGGAAATCCAAGATTAACTCTCTTCTCGTCACCCGATTTAATCTCATTGCTTATATCGACAAGGGCATTTTGAAGAAGTCTGTCAATCTTCTCAAAGCCCGCGGTGTTATCTTCAGTATTTAGTTTTGTCAGATTTGACAAGGCACTGTCAAGGCACTCACTTGACTTATACTCCCCGTCAAGGCACATCTTCCTGGCCTGATCAAGTGCCCCGACAAGCTTACGCCTGCTGCTTTCTTCAATAATCTGCGCTATATAGGTGTCCGTGTTTGAGGTTACGGCAACCTGTTCTGCTATCCTGAATATGTATTCGGAATCGCCCGCCTTGCTCAAAATATTATGATTGGTAAGATATCCGATGACTGTAAATCTGTCTATTCCTGAGCCTGAATAGTAAAGCTCCTTAATGGCACCGTATATCGTTCCGTTTCTGGTATCGGCAAAATCACTCTCTTCAATCTTCTTTGTTATAGTGTCGACAATTACCGCGGTTTTACTGAAGCAAAGAGACAGAAGTGCCATCTCTGTTACGACATCATTCCTGGAATCACCATCGCGGCCAAGCAAATTGGGACTCATATCCATCTGCATAATCAGACCTGCTCAGAACAGACTTCAACATTTATGTTGCATGAAACTTTAGGGTGAAGCTTAATCCTCACCTTGAAAATTCCGACATTCTTTATAGTATTTGCAATAACTATCTGCTTCTTGTCAATCTCAAAACCTGAAGCCTTCAGGCTTTCAGATATATCTCCGGCGGTAACGGCACCATACAGCCTTCCGTCTCTTCCGCCCTTTGCCATAACAGTATAAGACTTACCCTCAAGAGTATTCTTTAACTCATTTGCTTCAATTAACGCGCGACGTTCGTGTTCTGCCTTCGCGCCTGCCTGAAGCTTGACGTCGTTGAGATTCGCGGAGGTTACCTCTTTGGCAAGACCCTTCTTAATAAGAAAATTCTGAGCGTAGCCATCGCTTACTTCAACAACAGCATTCGCCTTTCCGACTTTCTTAACATCTTCAAGCAAAATAACCTTCATTTCTTTATCCTCCGCTGATAAAATAAAAACCGGGCACCCCTACGAACATATTATATGCCCGAAGATGCCCGGCTTGTTAAAAACTTTTACCGATTTGACTCTCTGGTCTTACATAATCGTTATTACTGAACTGTGTAAGGCAGAAGGGCAATCTGACGAGCGCGCTTGATTGCTGTCGTAAGCTCTCTCTGGTGGATGGCACAAGTGCCTGTCATTCTCTTGGGGAGAATCTTTCCTGACTCGGAAATATTCTTCTTGAGAGTAGCCTCATCCATAAAATCAATTGACTCAACCTTGTTGGCGCAGAAGTAGCAAACCTTCCTGCGGTTGTGTCTCTGTCTCATGCCGGAAAAATCTTTTCCACCGGCCTTGGGTCCTCTGTTCTCAGCCATGCTGTGATCTCCTTCAATAATTAAATCTCAAACGGAAGATTGGAATTTCCGTCTGCACCAAACCCGTCATCGGACTCATCCATATCAATGGGTGAACGAGGTGCCGCTGGGCCTTCGGCTGTTGCCGCGCCCTGTGCCGGCGGTGTAAACGAGGATGAAGAAGAGCTGCGATCCTGATTCCTCTGGTAATTACCGGAACCGGAATTGTCGCCGCTCCTGGAAGATGACTCCACAAATTCGGCATCATCGATTACAACTTCAGTAACATATCTCTTCTGACCGTTTGAGTCTTCATAGTTTCTTGTCTGAATTGAACCGGTGAGTCCTATTCTGTTACCCTTGTGGAAATACTTTCCGATAAAGGTAGCGGTCTGTCTCCATGCGACACAGCTGATGAAATCAGCCTGTCTCTCACCATTGGCATCCTTAAACTTGCGGTCTACCGCAACTGTGAAGTTGCAATACGGCGTCTGCGTAGACGTCATCTTGACTTCCGGATCCTTTGCTAATCTTCCTACTAATTCTACTTTGTTCATCTTTTACCTTCCTTGAACATGTCTCAGGTGATTACTCACCGACACGAACAACGATAAAGCGAAGTATACCGTCGGTAATCTTGAGAACACGCTCAAGCTCCTTCGGGAAATCACTCTCGGCAGTAAAGTTAGCCTGAACATAATAGCCGTTCTTCTGTCTGTCAATCTCATAAGCAAGTTCCTTCTTGCCGAGCGAATCTAATGAATTAAGAGTCGCACCGGATTCAATCTTTGCTTTGATTGTGTCAGTAAGAGTAGCTGCACCCTCATCACCTAAAGCAGCGCTGAGTACTACGATCAAACGATAATTGTTTGCCATGTCATTCACCTCCTTTTGGACTTAAGGTCCGGATGTTGTCCGGACAAGGATGCTGTACCTGTTAAATAAAATACAGCAGAGTGAAGAATAACACAGCAGGCGCTTCAAAGTCAAGTCTGTTCATGTCCGTTTCCGTTTCTTACAAGATGTATTTTACAATCTGATATTACAAAAGTCTATAACATAAGAACATATGTTCTTGAATTTCGTCAGATTGAGACTGCCGCAGATCAGCACCTCTCGGCTCCGACAGCTTTGAGAATATAAGGGAAAATCAGCTCCAGCCATGCCTTGAGTGCAGCGGCGGTATGGGCATATGTCGACTCATTCTCGCCGCGCGGATCAGGTACAGATATTGATGCGACTTCACCCTTCTCACTTCTGAACACAATGCCGTTCGCAGCCGCAAAAGTTGACAGTGAATACACCTTGTCATTAATCTGCGGAAAAGCACTTACGATGCTGAACGCCTGCTCATCCTTCATGGTAATTATCAGATCGTTTGCATCGTATACCGACGGGACCGCACGAAGACTTGTGTGTGATGACATGTTCGTTCTGCAGATTGACCTGACGCACCGGGTCATTACCGGATCGGGCGACAAACCGTCCTGCGCCGTCAGTCCGGCAGATTCGCAGTATATCTCGCATCCTATGTCTTTATGTCCCTCAAGCCTGTATGGTGCCTGAGAGTCAAGGATTCCTCTCATAATTGCCTCCATTGCCGGCGACAGACAGGTATTGTCGTCACAGACAAAGAGAATTGATTGCGTTACAGTATCGCGAAATGCCTCAAGCGGAAGCACATGTCTCGCCGGTCTTGCAGGTCTTGGCATGCCGGGTGCAAGCTCTCCTGTCTTGCCGCTGGCTTTGGTAAGTCTGTTCATATAGGCGCGGCTTAATCCCCGGCCGTCGAGCCCCTGTGCAAGAATTATGTCGACCTCCTGCATGTCAAGGTGTCTCAGACCTTCGAAAAGTCCGTGAGACGCGGCTCTGACATCGCCCGCCCGTCCATACTCATAGATATTTATGTGTGCGTTGAATATCCGGTCGTTCAATCTGCCTATCAACTGTCTTACTTCAGTTCCGCAGTAAATACCTATTCTGATCAGAGGCTTTTGCTTCAGCAGCTCCTGTACTCTAGTAACATAAGGAGTCGCAATATCAACCAGCGCCTGCTTCTGAGCTTCATCAAGCGAAGAAAAATCAACATCTTCAGACGTCACGCATGTCACGGAAGTAAGGTCTCCAGTAAATTCGTCGTTAGTCAGGGTGAAGTTCTCCGGCATATCTACAATCTCGACCTGTGAAACCGGAGCGTAGTGACGGTACTTCATTCCCGGCGCTTTGGGAACACTTCCGGCTTCACAGGTTCCGGCAATCGCAGGCCTGACATTTGCCGCAAGTTCAATGGCAGCTTCAGTAACGGCCCCGGGTCTCAGAATCACCGGTGACTCACCGGTGCAGTCGACAACCGTAGACTCCAGTCCGAACACGCTGTCGCCGCCGTCGATAACCGCATAAGTGTATCCGTCCATATCCTCAAGAACCGATTGCGCATTTGTCGGAGAAGGACTTCCGGACAGATTTGCCGAAGGAGCCGCCACCGGAACCGCACAGTATCTCAGGAACTCGTTTGCCGTCCTGTCAGAAGGCATCCGCACACCGACGGTATCAAGTCCCGCAGTTACTTCATAAGGAATGTTCTCCGACTTGTGCATAATTATCGTAATCGGTCCCGGCATAAAAGCGTCAATCAGCTTTGCCGCCAGAGGCGTTATCTCACTAACACAATCGTCAATCTGCGATTTATCCGCAATGTGGCAGATGAGCGGGTTGTCGCCCGGTCTGCCCTTTGCCTTGAATATCTTCCTGACAGCTTCGGCGTCAAAAGCATTCGCTCCGAGACCGTATACCGTCTCGGTAGGAAAAGCGACCGTACCGCCTGCTTTGAGATGCTCTCCTGCAAGCCTTATTGCATCGGTATCACCGTTGCCGATAAGCAATGTTCTGTCGTACATTTTCTCCCGTTCCATATTATGCCTCCCCTGCCGCCTGAGCCAGTGTCAACGCATCTATTATCTCATCAAGATCTCCTGCCAGAACGTCATCAAGTCTGTATAATGTCAGTCCGATTCTGTGGTCTGTTACTCTTCCCTGATGATAATTGTAAGTCCTGATTCTCTCCGACCTGTCGCCTGTACCGACCTGCGACTTACGCTCGTCGTTCTCCCTGCTGCTGTCGGAATTTCTTGCGAGCGCCCAGAGTCTGCTCTCAAGAACAGCCATTGCCTTGTCTTTATTCTTTATCTGGGATCTCTCGTCCTGACACTGCACCACCAGACCTGTCGGCAGATGCGTTATCCTTATCGCCGAAGAAGTCTTGTTTATATGCTGTCCGCCTGCGCCCGATGCGCGAAAACGATCTATTTTAAGGTCTCTGTCGTTAATATCAACATCTGTAGGATCCGCTTTCGGTAGCACCGCGACCGTTGCAGTCGATGTGTGCACCCTTCCGCCCGACTCTGTTACCGGAACACGCTGCACTCTGTGTACTCCGCTCTCGAACTTTAGTCTGCTGTACGCGCGCGGTCCTTCAACCTCGAAAACAATTTCCTTAAATCCGCCAAGCTCCGTATCAGTCGAATCGATTACATTGACCGTAAAACCTCTGATTGCGGCATAACCTCTGTACATCTTAAGAAGATCCGCAGCAAACAATGCCGACTCTTCCCCACCGGCACCGGCTCTTATCTCCATTATTACAGAGCGCATATCACGCGGATCCTGGGTCATAACATACAGCATAATCTCATGCTCAAGCAAATCTCTTCTTGCCTTGGCATCAGACAGTTCGGCATTCGCGAGCTCACGCATCTCACTGTCCTCAGACCCCATATCCGACAGCATCTCAAGAAGCCCGTCAATCTCGGTCTCACAGGACTCATATTTGCGTATGGCTTCAACCTGCGGGGCAATCGCGCCCATCTCCTTGGAATACCTGAGATAGACATCGGGGTTGGAAGCAACGGCAGGATCACTCATGGTTCCTGTCAGCTCCTCATATTTGGCCAGTATCTGGTCTGTTTTGCTTTTATCTATAGACATAATTAATTAAGTTAACACAAGATCCCGGTAAATTCCATTTTCTACCCGACCGTAATGCAGCCTGAGATATAATCAACTATGGCTTTTGCCGCAGTGACTCCGCCTGCCTTGATAGACGAGTTGTCGATACAATAATCTTTGTAGCCTTCACCGAGATGGTAATAGAAGGAATCGTCAGGTGCAAAACTTCCCTGTGAATACATCAGAACCGATCTCACCAGAGCGATTGAATCAGAACCTATGGCAAGCACAGGAACGCCGTTGCGGGAAATGCAGTCTGACAGGACAGATTGCTCATCCGCACTGAGGCCTGAAACATGATAGAGCACAATAATCATGCTGTAAGAGTAGTCTCGGGGCACGGCTTCACCCGTGACATCGCCGTTCTGGTTATAGTCCACAACATGAAAGCTCGAGCTCTTGATCGGCATATTGTCAGAATTAACGCTGCCCGGGCTGATAACCGACATTACCGGAGATAATGCCGACAGTTCTGAAGGGACGTCACCTATCCAGTATATAGTCAGATCCAGATTTGTGAGCAGGCTTATCTGGCTGTCCACCTCCTTCTGTTCGGCTCTTGAAGCCATCTCCTTCAATTTGCCGTTCATCCAGATTCCGCATCCCAAAAGGAAAAACGAAGCTACGGCAACAACAATGACAAAACCAAGTTTGCCCTTACTCATCAGTGCTTGCCCTTTCCGGCGAACGGTTTGACTCCTGCAATCACCTTCGCCGCAAAATCTTCCTTCTCCGAAACAACGATGGCATCCATTCCGTCGAGATACGGCTTAATGTAATTCTTGAGGTTCTCAAGCTCATAGGTCAGTCCGTCGCCTTCAAGAGATGAATTCGCAATAATCATCCAGCGAAGACGGTCGGTAGAATTTTCACGCAGAAGTCTCACCCATATCGCACCGCACGAATCGTCCGTCTTTATGTATTCTTCGAGCATCTCCTTAAGTTTTGGCGGATAGTGGTCAGGTTCTCCGACTTTGGCTGTGTCGTCGCCTCCGTGCATCTGCGTCCATATCATCCTGAGCATATCATGTCCGAAAAGCACCTCTTCTACACCCGGGTTGATTACAAAACCTGAAAGTCCTAAAGACGGCTCTACGCACGAATCGACAAGATCTCCGAAACCTGCGACAACTCCGTTCTGCTTCTTGTCCCCGAACGCGACCTCGAAGCTGTCCGAATCTGAATATGCAACCATATACCGTTTGCCGCTTTTGTCCGATACAGCGTGAAAACTGTAAGAACCCTCAGAACCGTCAACAGGAACGATGAATTTTGAAGTCGCCGCAACACGGAGCAGCTCAATCATGTTCTGCTCATTGTTGTCATCCCTCACAACTCCGAGAAGCCTGACAAGCTCATCATTTTGTATTTTCTCGTTGATAAACGGATTATCTGCCACTTTTTATCACCTCGGATACTAAATCAGAATAGAAGGCTTGCGAGCCAGGACCAGAAGAGCATTGTAAAAAGCATGAAAATCATAGACAGTGCAACTGTCCTCGTGGCAAACTGCGGAGCTGTATCATACTGCTCCGCATAGATAACGTTCATTGAACCGCAGGGCAACGCGCTCATAAGAAGCATCGTGTATTTTGTTACCGGAAGAATCTCGAAATGACGGCTCACAAGAATCAGAAAGATAAAGACGACGGCAGGAATAATTACCATTCTTATCACTACCGTCACATAAGATTTGCTGTCTGTGAACAGCTTCTTCGGATTGATTGACGAGAGCATGGAACCTATTACAATAAGCGACAGCGGAACAGTCATGTTGCCAACCAGACTGATTGTGTCCTGTATAAAAACAGGCATTCTCCATGGAATAACGAACAGTATCAAAGCAATTATCGAAGACAGTGATACCGCGCTCCTGCACAGATCTATCGGCCTGAAAGGCTTTTTCGACAATATAATCACGCCTGCTGTATAGAAAAAAACATTGTAAAGAAGATTAAACACGGCCGCAAGAAGCAGTCCGTATTCTCCAAACAGTGCCTGCATCAGAGGAAAACCTATAAAACCGGTATTCGCGAACACCGCGCTTGTAGACATAATTCGCTGTTCATCATCACCAATCTTTGTCAACCTCAGGCCCTTGCACATAAGAAATAAAGACAGCGCATAGTAAACCGCCGCAAAAACAGCGACCGCAATAATTCCCTTTACCGCCGCAACTGAATATACATACTGTGATGAAGAGATGATTGTGAACGGAAAAACTGCTTTGAGAAGGATGTCAGAGAGTGTCTTCTCTGTCCTTCTGTCAATAACCCGCGTCTTATTGAGAACAAATCCCAAAGCTATGCAGACGAAAATTTTGAAGAATACTATGTATATCTGACTCATTTTTTACCTGTAATAAATTCTGTTAAGCGATCTGTACCATTCGTCGTCAATCGACTCCATGTCCTCCCGGGTAAATCTTACTACCCAGTTGCCGGATGCGGTTCCGGGCACGTTCATCCTTGTATCACCGCCATAACCGAGCATATCCTGCATAGGAATAATCGTCACGCCTGCATGACTCATCCACAATGTCCTGATGATAGCTCTGCATGAAGCACTGTGTGTTCCTCCGTCGCCCCAGTTGTCTCCGCTGAATCCGCAATATTCAAAGCAGAAATTGCGCGTCGATTCCGGTGCATCCCAAAGCCAGCCGAGAAGAGTATTGTTGTCATGCGTTCCGGTGTATGCTACACAGTTTCTTGAGAAATTATGCGGCATGAACGAGCTGTCTTCTCCCGGATTGAACGCGAACTCCATAACTCGCATGCCCGGAATTCCGACTTCTCTCATGAACCCCTCGAGGTCAGGAGTCATCTCGCCAAGGTCTTCGGCAATCAGTCTCGAACGGTCGCCAAAATTCTTATCGACTTCCTCGAAAAACTCAAGTCCCGGACCTTCAAGCCATTCGCCTTCTCTTGCATTCTCCGCATTGGCATCAACTTCCCAGTAGGATGAAAACGCGCGGAAATGATCGATTCTCAGATAGTCATACAGCCTGTAATTCATGGCGATTCTGTTCATCCACCACTTATAGCCGGTCGCTTTCATCTTTTCCCAGTTGTAAATAGGATTGCCCCAGAGTTGTCCGTCTGCCGAGAAATAGTCCGGTGGCACGCCAGCAACTTTCTCGAAAACGAGCGCATCTGTCTTTGGTTTTCGAGGCTCACGAAGCATCGAATCGTCAGCACCTGAAGTGTTGCCGTCAAAATTCTCCGTTATTTTCTTATACTTTGCCATAGCCATCTCGTAATCCGCGAGAAGCTTGTTCACACGCTCAGGACCCGCCATCTTGAACAGGTCGCGCGAAGCCCAGACATCAGCCGAATCGCCGGAAACATAGAACGGCATATCACCGATAATTGATATTCCGGCCTCATTGATTTCTTTTTTTACGGCAGCCCACTCAGTCATAAACAGATACTGCACAAAGGCGTGATATCTATAGTTGGGACTGTCTGCAAGATCCTGAAGGGCTTCCATGTCATAATTCTTCAGTCGCTCATCGGACCATTCCCACCACGGCTTGCCGAAATTATCATCTTTTATCGACTGATACATTGAAACATCCGAAGCCCAGACATTCTCTTTGAGAAACAGATCAATCTGTGCGGAAGTCTCGGCATCAACTCTGCCGAAAGCCTTGCGAAACATCTCCTCTCTGTTTGTCCTCAGATAATCGTAATCAACTCTCCACTTATTCTGATTATATTCAGCATCAACAACTTCGTTAGGTGTCAGAAAGCCTCGTCTCATAAGCCGTCTCGGATCAATAAACAGCCAGTTTCCGGCAAACGCGGAGAAACTCTGGTATGGTGAATTTCCCATTCCCGGGTACGAAAACGGAAGTACCTGCCAGTACTTCATACCCTGTCCTGCAAGTTGCTTTGCGAAGGCTATAGCTTCTTCGCCGAAAACGCCGATTCCGAAGGGTCCCGGAAGAGACGCGATGTGCATTAGCACTCCACCGCCACGTTTCATTTGTATTCCCTCTCAAACTCTATTATAATTATTTGGCTTTTGAAAAGCCTTTTACAATTATACACTGTTGAGGTCTAAAATGAATTACTCTACGGAAGAAGAAATCAGAAGACGCCGCACTTTTGCAATCATATCGCACCCTGATGCCGGCAAGACAACCATGACCGAGAAGCTGCTGTTATACGGCGGCGCCATTCATATGGCAGGTTCGGTCAAAGCACGCAAGGCTTCACACCACGCCACATCAGACTGGATGGAAATAGAGAAGAAGCGTGGTATCTCTGTTACATCTTCCGTCATGCAGTTTGAATATGACAACTACTGCATCAATATACTTGATACTCCTGGTCACCAGGACTTCTCTGAGGATACCTACAGAACGCTCTGCGCCGCTGATGCAGCGGTCATGCTTCTTGACGGAGCAAAAGGCGTTGAGGCTCAGACCATAAAGCTGTTCGAGGTCTGCCGCAAGAGAGGTATTCCGATTTTTACATTCATCAACAAGATGGACAGAGCCGCAAAGAATCCTTTTGACCTGATAGATGAACTTGAGAAGGTTCTGGGAATCCGTTCATGCCCGATCAACTGGCCTATCGGAACCGACGGTGATTTTGAAGGCGTATTTGAACGCGAGACCTCAAATGTGCTTCTTTTCGACAGGACCACAAACGACCACGGTGCCTCAATGGTTACTGAGAAAGTCACCGGAATAGACGATCCCGCGCTTGAATCTTTGATGACGGCCGGGCACCTGGAGACTTTAAGAAACGACATAGAACTTCTCGACATGGCAGGCGACGACCTTGATATGGACAAAGTGAGCAAAGGACTTCTGACACCTGTTTTCTTCGGATCGGCAATCACGAATTTCGGCGTCGAACCGTTTCTCAGGACATTCCTCAAGATGAGCCCTATGCCCCAGCCACACCACACAAGTGACGGAACAGTTGAGCCGTTGGACTCGATGTTCTCTGGTTTTGTCTTCAAAATACAGGCCAACATGGATCCGAATCACAGAGACCGCATGGCATTCATACGCGTCTGCTCAGGTAAATATGAGAAGAATATGACTGTAAATCACATGCGTACAGGCAAGAAAATTACACTCGCTCAGCCGCAGCAGTTCATGGCCCAGG
>ENA-UOYA01004593-UOYA01004593.1-activated-sludge-metagenome-genome-assembly--contig:-NODE-4593-length-11444-cov-4.646764_pt1 | contig 11444 bp, 12 predicted proteins | sample MGYA00238163_ERZ764804 | MGnify/ENA primary metagenome ERZ764804 (study PRJEB28919, sample SAMN05720223) | activated sludge metagenome | isolation source: Anaerobic digester | place: Hong Kong...
CCGAACGAGACATGGCACATATGCTGGGGGTCAGCCGGGCCTCGGTCCGCGAGGCGGTAGTGGCCCTCCAGGCTATTGGCATACTTGATGTGAAGCCGGGAGAAGGAACGTTTGTAAGCGCCACCATGAACGCCGAGACCATAGAGCCACTGGCTATGGTCCTGTCAGTGGAAAAAAATTCCCTGGCTCAGCTGATGGAAGTAAGAAGGATTTTGGAGGTCGAAGCCGCCGCTCTGGCCGCATTGAGGGCCACCGCCGAAGACCGCGACAAGATGGTGGAGTTGCTGAACGAAATGAGGGCCACCGCGGAGCGTCATGAGCAGGGGGTGGAGTTCGATCTCTTCTTTCACTATGCTATTGCGGAAGCCACCAAAAATCCGCTGTTGAGGAGGATAATTAAAACCCTGGACAACATGATGCACCAGACATTTTTAATCAACCGCAACGAGATGTACGCCAACCCCAAAACCGCCGAACGGATCCTGAATGAGCATCAGGTAATCCTGGATGCCATCCTGGCGGGGGACGCCGCCTCCGCCCGGGAGGGAATGCTCCGGCACCTGGATCATGTTGAAATGGGGCTGACCAGCTAGGTTCACTACTTAACGCCTGACCACAAAAGAGACGGGTGATCACCCGTCTCTTTTATTCCTACAGGCTGTTAAGCACTGGCTGATGCAAGTTGCCCAATCAGAGGAAACACAATTCGCCACTCAGCCGGATCATAAGAACATCAGTTTCTTGGCTTGATATCGCAGTTCGTCTCTAAAGTCCGGATGGGCTATGCTGATCAGCAACTCCGCCCGCTGTCTGATATTCTGTCCTTTCAACTGCACGGCGCCGTATTCGGTGACAATCCAGTCAACCTCAGTGCGCGGGGTAGTTACAAAGGTGCCTGGAGCCAGCATGGGCACGATCTTGCTCTTTTTCTGGCCTGACTTGTCGATGTAGGTCGAATGCAGCGCGATAAAGGACTGTCCGCCCTTGGACAGCCAGGCACCCTGTACGAAATCGAGCTGCCCGCCGGTCCCCGTATACTGCACCGGGCCAATCGACTCGGAGGCGCATTGCCCGGTCAGGTCAACTTCAAGGGTGGCATTGACCGAAACCATATTATCGTTTTTGGCAATGATGGAGGGTCGATTTACAAAACCGACGCTGTAGAAATCTATCATCGGGTTCTCATTCACGAAATCATACAGCCGCTGTGAGCCCAGGGCAAAAGAGGCCACCCATTTATACGGTATGAAATTCTTCTTACGGCTGGTCAGGACCCCGCACTCCCAGAGATCAAGCATGCTGTCGGTTATCATTTCGGTGTGGACCCCCAGGTCTTTTTTGTCCTTCAGGAACGATCCCACCGCATTCGGTATGCCGCCGATCCCCAGCTGCAGGCAGGCCCCATCTCGGATGTGTTCTACAATGTACTGGGCTATCATCTCATCCTCCGGCGTAACCGGAACATGGGGCAGGGTCTTCAAGGGCACATTGTTCTCGATGATCACATCGACCTCGCTGACATGGAACAGGTTAACCCCGTTGGTCCTGGGCATGTGCTCGTTGACCTCGACCACCAGCAGTCTCTTCCCCGGATGCATCCGGGCCAATCCGTAACCATAGTCCACATTAATCCCGCAGCTGAAAAAACCGTGCTGGTCCATGGGGGATACCGTCATCGCCATAACCTGCCCGGGGCGGAGGTGCCTGCGCGCTATCATGTCGGCATCCCCCAGCTTGACCGGCGTATAGGTATACAAACCTTTCTGGACAAAGAAGCGTTCCACCGGACCGAGATAGGGGCAATCAAAGGTCACATTATTAGCCACTTCCGGGCTGTTTAACAAAGTCGGACTTAAGCCCAAGCCTGCAAATATGTTAAGATTTTTCAGTTCGCCGGCCATGACCCGCTTCCCCAAAGCATTGGCAAAGGCCACAGGCTGTCCATTGGCCAGTGAAAATCCCACTCCCTCTCCGTCCCGAATTTGGGCCACGGCTTCCTCCGCGGTCTTGAGTTTGCTCTTGTACATCTCCCGCCATCTCTGTTCCATGCTCTTACCCCCATTCCCTCTGATTTCTACCTTAAGTTTAGACATGCTTCGACAACATGGTCAAGCATTCTTTCCCGGAGAGCCATTTAATAGCCCTCTAACCATCTTGCCCCATTGTTGTCCCTATAATGTCTAGCTCAGGCAAAAAGGTCGATCATTTGGATGCTACCGGCCGATCCGTTATCACGAAGAAAAATCCCCGTTCTCCGGACCTTTCCCTGAGCATGGTTGGAGTCATCTTTGAAGGTAAACGGGGTCTCCTCACTACCTAAAAAAATGGCACCAATGTTTGTCTATGCTCCAGTGTAAAAAGGGATTCTTCCCCCCGTTCGTTTCGGGTCCATAGCGACTGGCACTCATCTCAACACCGGATTGGCAAATGATCACATCGACCCCTCCTTGGTCCTTTTCGCTCCGGCTTTAGCCAAAGCTCATCGTACATCCTTGTACCTTGCTATTTTACTGTCTCTGTCAGTAGTAACGAACTTGGGAGGCTTTTGCTTAAGCGGAACATACACTGGAGGCCAGAGTGACACGCTCGCCCAGAAAGGAATCCATCAAAAAAGCACCCTTTCCGGGTGCTTTTAAGCGGAACAAGTATGCGCCTCTTTTTTACTCCTTCTTGTTCTCATCCTGCCTAGCGAGGTACTCTCTTATAATCATGCGCACCAAGGCGCTGCGCGAGATCTGGTTATCTTTTGCCAATTTTTTAATTTGGTCTACCTGAATTTTGGTCAGGTAGAAGGTTGCATGTTCAAATTTATCCGTAGCCATTCTGACCCCCTCCCCTGCTCTTATTGACACCTCCAAGCTGGAAGATTATCCAATTCGTTACCTAATTATATGTTGGGAATCAAGCCCGGGTTACTGAATTGGGCAACAAACCCTATTCCCGTGGTGCATGTGGGCCTCCTTTTCCCCGTCGGCAGTTTCAGATCTTCTCAGCCAATGGAGCAGGAGACGAGAGCACGCAAGGTAGCAGTTGCGTCGCCAATCATTCCAGCGCGGAAGTTGGTTGCGTCATTTAAGTCAGTGGGAGCAGGTTAAGACCTGGAAATCTCTTTACCCTCCGCCAGAGGGTTAATCTACCTTCAAGTAGCACATTTCAGTGCCAGTAAACGGGAGAGTTTATGAATGTTTTCCTGTCCCCGGCTGGCCAATTCCCTCAGGGTTCGCTGGATATCAGGATCACTGGTTTCCTGGCTAAAGCGGTATACCTGTTCGTTGAGCTCCCTCTGTGAGTGGATCAATCTCCTAACCCGATCCCTGACTTGGATCCGATCGTTCTGGCCTAAATCCAAAATCTCATTCCTCCCAGGCTAACAGGGGAGACTTAGAGTAAGCCCCCCCTCTTCCTAAATAAATGCCCGGCATAGGGGGCTAGCAGTCTTCAGGGTCCAGTTCCCCGAATACCACGATATCGTGGAACTTAGTCAGCTTGTCGATGATGTCGACAAATACCCTGAGCAGGATACAGGTTCCGGGTACGGGAGTCACCACGAAACAGGGGCTGTTGGGGTCTTCGCAGTTGCCCAGGATTTCACCTTCGAAACTCCAGTTCTTGAGGATTATCTGGGACCTCTCAACCTCTTCCTTGAATTCCGCAGGACTCAAGGGCGGACTGAACTCATCCAAGGGGATATTCTTGTTGAAGGTGAATCCTTCCAGGGTTACGATTTCAAAGACACCGGGGTCTTCTCCTACAACTACGATGAGTATTACGTTAAATGCCAGAGTTATTTTCACCCTATGGTTGCCGACAAAGGTTTCTTCCGCCGAAATCAGCTGAACTTTAATATCGTCAATCTGGGATATTCTGCCTCCGACATCCTCGGCGGGGATACAGATGATCTCGTCAAGCACCTTTTCCTGGCGCTGGATGTTTTTGGCCTTGACAACCTCTGCAAAAAGATCAAGCCGGCAGGGGTATTCACAAATCAATCCCATTTCTTCTTCCCTCCTTTTACGTTGAAATCCTAGACCTCCTTGCTTACACCGGGAGGGAACCCTATGCTGTTGAATTTCTAGGATATATTATGAAAGGCAGGAATGAAGTGTGCTTGCGTTGCATCTCCTTCTTTTAAAAAAGATAACGTTTATTATTCTTTTGTATCCCCCGTTTCCGGCTTCATCAAGTGGCGGCATTCTATGCCGGTGTGGCACCACAGTCCGATCCCCTTGCTTCGGGCATCGTCGCAGAAACCGGCATCCTCCCCCTGGAGGTGGAGATGGTATCTAACCCCTTTATCTTCAATTACCCACCGCTGAATAAGGTAGCCCGCCCCGGTACAATCAACCGGAATTACGTAGTCCCGCGGGAAATTTGTAAGCGGACGGTAATGTCCGTTCTCCAGCCGGCAAATGTTGTAATAGCCGTAGTCGCCCAGATGCAGGTCGTTTCGCACCAGGAATGATACCACCGGCAGATTGAGACACATCAATCGGGGTAGACTTTCGGGAGAAACCAGTATGTCGCTGTCTACCGAAAACAGGTGGCTGCAACCGCTTGCCAAAAATAATGAAAGCAGGATGTTGCGCAGGGTGACCAGATTGCGGATGTTATACGCTCCTCGTTCAGATGATTTGGGATGATCCATATCCTTGATCGCGATAATTACCGGGGAAGTCACCTGACCTGCAAATTCCTGGAGAATTCTCAGCGTGTCATCGGAGCTGTTGTTCACCACAAAGGCATACTGAATCAGTTCCTGCGGGTAATCCAAATCCCGCAGGCATCGCAGATAACGCGGGAGAACCCAGCCCCGGTTTCTCACCGGACAGCCTATCAAAACCCTACCTTCCACCAGATCACCTCTAGAAATCATAAGAGTTACTATTTGTTATGCTCTTTGGATGCAAAACGCCCCTTTGCCTTCCGATTCGAAGCTACCCGTCACTCGCATTTATAACCCGAGGTATATCAGGTACTGGAGGAACCGGAGCACTTTAAGCCCCCATCAGGAATAGTATTTATTAGCTTTCCTGGGCTCAAAAGGAGGGCTTAACGTGCGGATATTGTTCACTAATGAGGCACCCCTAATCAGGTTCGGGCTGGCCGAAGGTTTTCGCCAGTTGGGATGTCAGGTTAAGGTTATTCAAGGGGAGGAGGAACGGCTCTGGGGATACCCGGTGGAGGAGCAGAAACGAAGATTAAAAGCGGCCGTCAGAGAATTTGATCCGGACCTGGTCTTTTCCGAAGGACATGCCGGTTTTGACGGCCCGGCCATTTGTCAAACCGTGAGAGAGTTATCCCTCCCGCATTTTTACTGGGCGATAGAAGACCCGGTATCGACCGATTACCTATCCATGATTTTTGCCCCGCTGGTTGATTATGTTTTTACCACTACCGCCGAGTGTTCACCCCGGTATCAGGCGATGGGCAAGGGCGGGGAACTGCTATTGTTCGGGTGCAATCCTGAATTTCACCGCAACATGGGCCCCCGTTCCGAGTACCTCTACGATATAATTCTGGTGGCCAGCAATTACTCTTCCCGTTTCCGTGAGATCCAATGGTTCGTCCTGCCCCTGGTGGAGCGGGGGCACTCCATCAAGATATGGGGGCTATCCTGGGATGATCCCCATCGGCCGGTCAATCTCCTGCGTTATCCGGAGGTGTACGGCGGTCTCCTCCCTTACGAAGAGCTTCCCATGGCTTATAGCTCGGCCAAAATAATCCTGGGTGTAAACTGTGACGACACCTCGGTCACTCAGACCTCTATGCGTCCTTTTGAGGCCCTGGCCTGTGGCGGGGGGCTATACCTGGCCCATTACACCAAAGCCCAGGAATACCTGTTTGGAGATCTCATTTTCCAGGCGAGGAACACCGCGGAGACCTTGCAAGCGGTAGACGCAATTCTGAAGATGAGTGAAAGCGAGCGTATGTATCGGGCCCGGAAGGCGCAGAAATATGTTTACGAGAGGCACAATTACCAGCTCCGCGCGGAGCAAATCCTTAAGGCTTTCGGCCGGCTTTAGCCCGCCATTAACGCATGTTCCAAACAACCCTGTCCTTAATTTGTCGTCTGAGTGTCCATGCCCCCCACAGAGTGCCTATCTTCACGGGTATCACAATCCACATCAAACAGTATCGCTCCCTTTCAGGCGTAACCTTCCTCCTTTTCCAGCCATAGCATGTTAATGCCATTCAATTCCATTTCCAAAGCGAGGTGAATTCATGCCTGTTCAGCTCAGCCCTGATGACTACGTGTCACTTCCCCAACTGATTGATCAGATTGGGTACTGTCTATCTTCCAGGACTCCCTTTTCCCTGATTAGGCTGGGAGACGGAGAACTTATGGTGCTGGCCCAGGAACTGGTGTTCGACCTGGAATGGATATCCCGCAATGTTCCATGGGGCAACTCTAACACCTACTGCGGGGTCAGTCTGCCTAACCTTACCCTGCGGGACCGAATGATGGATGCGATAGCCGCGGCTGACGTGGTGGGGGTTTTTGCCGACGATGAATTTACCCACCAGGTCTTGAATGCGGTCGATATACAGCCCAAATCAATATGCTACGCCTTTCAAAATCTTTACATGCCGATGTTCAAGCCTTTTGTGGACCTGATCCGGTACTGTCCTCCCCTGCTCGTCGGCCGACCGGCCGAACAGTTTGCCTTGCTTCTTTATGAGAAGCTGGGGGTGGTGATACCGGGCACCGTAACTATCAATGGTTATGAAGAGATTGATACCTGCATTGATCAGATGTCCGCCATCCCCCACACATGGTCCCTGGTTTCCGCAGGCTGCAACGCAACCGTCATCTGTACCGCAATGGCGGAGAGGTTTGGCAAGGTATCAATTGATTTCGGTCACGCCCCGGACAACGCCATGAGGCCCGATTATCCCCAGTACTGGCTAAATACCGATTGAAACAGACAGGAGGTGCGTAAGCTGAGATTCTTATTTACCGATACCAACCCCATGATCACCTACGGATTAGGGCGAACCCTTGCCGAAATGGGTGAAGAAGTAAAGATAATTGATGCGGGAGCTTTGTACCGCCAGGACCCGGCGCTGCTCGATCAAGCGATTGCCACCTTCAGTCCTGACTTCGTTTGTTCGCAAGGGGGATGGGGAGGGTTGGGGAATATGATCTTTCCTATTCTGGCCCAGAGAGGCATCCCCCATGTCTTTTGGGCCAGCGAGGATCCGATATTTATCAGCGATCTCTCCCTGCCTATGGCGCTCAAATCCAGATTCGTTTTTACGACCGCCGAGGAATGCATCCCCCAATACCAGGCCCGGGGTATCAAGGCTCATCTTATGATGTTTGCCTGTACGCCATCTTTTCATCATCAGGTTGAACCTGACCCGCGCTTTCATCATGACCTGATATTTATCGGCAATAATTACAGCCAGTTTCCGGTTCGACTGAGGGGGATGCAGACGATTTTGAAACCCATAATCGACCACGGCTTTGATCTTAAGATATACGGCCTTGATTGGTGGCTTAACCGCGACAGCGCATTTTATATTGAACCAGCCTTGTATGGAGGGGGTTTAAGCAACGAGGAGATGCGACAGGCATATTCCTCGGCCAAGATCGTCTTGGGACTTCATTCCGTAGATACCTCCTCCACGATGATGAGCATGCGTACCTTTGAGGTTCTAGGTTGCGGGGCCTTCTATCTAACTCAGTGGACTCCGGCCATCGAAAGACATTTCCGGAACCACGAGCACCTGGTGTGGTCCAAATCAGCCGCTGAAACGCTGGATCTGGTGAATCATTACTTGGCTAACCCGGAGGAGCGCTTGCGAATCGCACGCAACGGTCAGGCTGAGGTTTATGCCAAACATACCTACCATCATCGTACCCAGGAATTTTTGCGCGTAATAAGATCATCCGCCAATTACATGCCAAAGCCCGGAACCCGATTCTATTACTCGGTGGGCGAGTCGGCATCACAAAACTGGAGCCCAATGCAGGTCAAAAAACACATAATCAGGCCAGTCAGCGCTAAAACATTATAGGCCATTTATCACCTTCCCTAACACCACCGAATAGACTGTGATGAGGTACACTTAGAAGCATTCTTCTCTGTTTCATTAATCTTTTTAAATCTACCGCTGACAAATCATTTTGTGGAGGAGATTCATGGCCGTTCATACCATTCTTTATCCCCCGACCATTGATTATGACTGGTTGGTACAGCGCCCGCAACAGTTGATGAAAGCTTTCGCTGCTTTGGGCATCAAGGTCTTTTACATGAATCCAGGGACTCACACTTCCAATAAAAGAGGGGTAACAAGGTTATCTCCTAATCTTATGATCCTCAACAACGTGGACCCCAAGGTTTACATGAAGCAGCGACCGGTTTTTTATTTCAGTTCCCCGGCCCATGTGGACTTGATCCCAAGATACAATCCGTCTCTGGTGGTTTTTGATTATCTGGATGAACCGGTGGAGGAGTTTGTCTCCCTGGCCCCCTATCTCAGGCGGGCTTTGACTTCGGCCGATCTGGTCATTACCTCTTCCAAAAAGCTTTACCACCATAGTCTGGCGGTTAATTCCAATACCATCCTGGTACCCAACGGATGTGACTTCGACCACTTCGCCCGGGCCCAGAAGAAAAATCTCCCGATTCCCGATGATGCCAGGCTCTTTTCTCGCCCCATAGTGGGGTATCATGGCGCCATAGCCACCTGGCTCAATTTTGAATTGATCGTAAGAGTTGCCGACTCCATCCCTCACGGTCATGTGGTCATGATTGGCCCCTTTTACAACGTGAACAGTGTCCCCCAACGCCCCAATCTGCACTGGCTGGGCTACAAGAGATTCGAACTGCTTCCCAACTACACTCAGCTCTTTGATGCGGCTATAATCCCCTTCCGCGTCTCACGTCTCACCGAAGCGGTCAACCCCATCAAGATGTGGGAATACATGGCCGCCGGCATACCAATCGTCACCACTGCTCTGCCGGAAACCAGCGGAATCAGAGAGCTGTATTACTCCACCAATGACGAGGAGTTTATAGCCAACATACGTCGGGCGTTGACTGAAGATTCGGGTGAAACAAGGGAAGCCCGCATCAGAATGGCTCAGCAAAATACCTGGCAGGCCCGGGCCCAGCAGATTCTGCAGGCCATGGAAAACACCATGCGCTCACTGGTTCGCATCAACAGCCCAAGGGCCGACACGAATTCGGAGGCTCAGGAAATCGCCTTTTCGGGCCGCAGAAGACCGAGGATAGTCATCAAAAGGTCCGGAACCAGCAGTTACCCCGTCCCGGGCGGACAAAAAAAACCGGCATCCCGTTCGTCCGGGATACCGCTTAACTTCGGCTCTTACTCCATCAATGTAAGAAAGCCCCTGGTTATATCAATGTAATTCTAATATCGTGACACGAGCAAAAAAAAACCGCTGATGCGGCTATTTGTGACCACTTGCTATCCTGATCTCTTCGTCCTGGTCGTAGACGAACAATTCTACGGTCTCGGTCAAAACATCAGCGTAACTGTATGAAACTCTTCTTTCGACTTTCCGCTCATTAATCTTGATAATAAAGATATTCGGGTAGGTGGACTCCAAGACACCTTCTCTTTCTATGATACGGTTCCTTCCCCGGTTGGCCTTCAATCTTATGCGGCTACCCACAAAAGACTCGAGGTCCTCTTTTATCTGTGATATCGGCCTGGGAGAGTCCAAACATATCACCTTCTTATTCATTTTTCTAATTAATTGTATAATACTCGGGTAGTCCAAGTCAAGTTAACGTATTATTTTATATAATAGTTTTTCGGTTGTCAATGGCATAACGCCCAAAATATCGGATTTCTCAAAATTAACTGCCGGCATATTAATCCCCGATTTCCTGCCTTTTACTTTGTATAACGGTCAGCCACCTTGCTGGCTCCGCAGGCATAGGGCTTAATCTTGGCATCAAATCCGCTGCCCATGACCATGCCTATGATATCCTTCACCAGTTCCTTGGTCTCGCCGTGGGTGCCTACGTCAAGATGAATCTCCACCTTTAGATTCTCCTGTCCCCGCCGGGAAAGATAATCGGACAGGCGGTCAGCCATTTCCAGACTGAGTGAGGTTTCATAGAATATGCGCTGGCGAAGGCTTGTTATCTTGCGGTCGTACCGCTTGGTGTAGTAGTAGCGGGCCCCTTTGCCCACCCGGTGCAGAATGATGGCTGTCACAAAACAGGTCCCTTCCCGGGACTGTGAGTCTGATCCCACTATCAGCTTGTATTGATAGTTGAGATCTTCAGCGATATATGATCTGATGTCGTCGACCACTTGCTCCAGATCCAACCGGCCGTGGGTAGGGCTGAAAAACAACATGGATCCATCCCCCTTTACTATAGTTTGTTGGCAATCCGGGCAATTTCTTCAACGCTTAAGGTCTCTCCCCGTCTCCGGGGATCAATTCCCAGCGATTCCAATACTCTGATGGCCGTATCCCGTCCAATCAAGCCGTTGTTAACCAGCGAATTCAGTAACGTCTTGCGCCGGGACTGAAAAATGGCACGAACCAGGCGGTTGAATACCTCTTCGCTTTCAACCCCAACGCGGGGAGCAATATACGGAATCAACCGTATCACGGCCGAATCAACGTCCGGGGAAGGATAAAAGCATCTCCTGGAGACCCGTGTAACCATCTGCACCTCGGCCAGCCGGGCCACCATCACCGTCAACAAGCTGTAGTCTCTGGTCCCCGGAGCAGCCACCAGCCTTTCGGCCACCTCCTGTTGAACCATTAACACCGCTTGCCTGACTCGATGGCGGTTTTCCAATATTTTAAATATGATGGGACTGGTTATGTAATAGGGCAGGTTTGCACATATAACCAGCCTATCCCGAGGGTCATTCAGGAATCTTATGAAATCGTGTTCCCAATCAAACTCCAGCACATCTCCGGGTAAGAGAGTGATATTCGGCCTCTCCGCAAAGATGTCGCGCAGAATCGGTATGAGCTTTTTATCAATCTCCACGGTTATGACCCGGGAGGCCACGTCCGCCAAGAATAAGGTTAAGGCTCCAAGTCCGGAGCCTATTTCTAAAACAACATCATCACCAGTTATCCCCGCCGCAGATACTATATTCTGCAGGATGTTCTTGTCAATCAGGAAGTTTTGGCCCAGCCCTTTGTGCGGGCGCAACTCCCTAGTCCCCAGCAGATCCAGCACCCCTGAAAGCGTTGCGTTGTCCAATACATGCGCCCTGCCTTATAATAGACTAACTTCATTTTACTATATTAATAAGCACAATAAAAAACCCGGGAGAAATTCCCAGGTTAATCAAATCTTGATCTATTTGATGGTCGGAGCCATGCGCCTGGTCAACTCGGCGATCTCGTCGGCAAAACTCTGAACGGGCCGGCCTGCCAATACCCCGCGCGCGATATCTTCCAACCTTCTCACCAGATCGGGGTTGGTAGTCACCAA
>ENA-UOYA01004594-UOYA01004594.1-activated-sludge-metagenome-genome-assembly--contig:-NODE-4594-length-11440-cov-6.123935_pt1 | contig 11440 bp, 12 predicted proteins | sample MGYA00238163_ERZ764804 | MGnify/ENA primary metagenome ERZ764804 (study PRJEB28919, sample SAMN05720223) | activated sludge metagenome | isolation source: Anaerobic digester | place: Hong Kong...
CCGTAGACCTCGTAGCAGCCGTTGGTCTTCAGGAGCTTGCGAACGGCCCAGCCCTGCTTCTGCAGATGCTTCTGGAGCTCGACCGCCGGGCGGCGCTCGGCGCGGGGGACGTCGCAAGAGATGTTTCCGTGGGCGAGGGCCGGCTCGGCGGCTGCGGCGGCGAGAAGCAGCAGGCCTGCTGCGAGGAGGATGCGCATCAAGGGTCTCCGGGTCAGTTGGCCAAGGCGGCTGTCACGGGCGTAGCGGCGGGGCGGGACGGATTGGTGACGAAGCCGATCCGGGTGAGGCCGGCCTTGGCCGCCTCGCTCATCACGTCGGCGATCACGTCATAGCGGGTCTGCCGGTCGATGCTCAGGTGCAGCTCGGGCGCCGGAGCACGCGCCGCGGCGGCGGCCATGCGCTGCACCATCTGGCCGCGGTCGATCTTCTGGCCGTCCCAATACATCTGACCGGAGCCGTCGATGGCGAACTGGACGCTCGCGGCCTGGCTGACGTTCGGCGCGCTGGAGACCTTGGGCAGGTCGACCTTCACCGAATTGGTCAGGAGCGGCGCGGTGACGATGAAGATCACCAGCAGCACCAGCATGATGTCGACCAGCGGAATGACGTTGATGTCCGCCATGGGCGTGCTGTTGCGCGAGCCGCCGAAGCCTCCGAACGCCATGGCTCAGGCCCTCCGCGCGGCGGCTTCGGCCGCAATGCTGGCGACGGGTTCGGACTGGGCGTCGACCTTGGCGCCGGTCACCAGGAAGGAGAACAGGTCATGGGCGAAGCCGTCGAGCCTAGCCTGGACCACGCGGTTCTGACGGACGAGGAAGTTGTAGCCGAGCACGGCGGGGATCGCGACCGCCAGGCCGATGGCCGTCATAATCAGGGCCTCGCCGACCGGACCGGCCACCTTGTCGAGCGTCCCCGACCCGGACATGCCGATCGCCAGGAGGGCATGGTAGATGCCCCAGACCGTGCCCAAGAGGCCCACGAAGGGCGCGGTGGCCCCGATGGAGGCCAGGATGGTCAGGCCGGACTCCATCTCGGTGGTCTCTTCGTCGATGGCCCGGCGAAGGGCGCGGGTCAGATACTCGCCGAACCCGCCCGCCTCGACCAATCGCGCCCCGGCGTGGCGGTCGTGGTGGCGGCTGGCCAGGAGACCCTGGTGCGCAAGGTTCGAGAAGGCCTCGTCGGGGACGGTCTGCTCCAGGCGGCGGGCGACCTGGTCGAGCGAGGTCGCGTTCCAAAAGAAGTCGAGGAACCGGGCCGCGCGCAGGCGGTCGCGTCGGGCGGCCAGCGCCTTGGTGATGATGATGAACCAGCTGGTCACAGACGCCACGGCCATGATCACGAGGATCGTCTTGGCCAGGAGGTCGGCCTGGGTGATGAAGTGGCCGAAGCCGAGGGCGGGTTGCATGGCGAGGCTCAACGATCCTTCAACTCGAATTCGAGGGGCACGACGACCCAGGCGCCGACGGCCTTGTCGCCCTGCTTGGCTGGGGCAAAGCGCCAGCGGGTCTTCACGACGTCCTGGGCCGCCTGGTCGAGCAGCGGAAAGCCGCTGCTGCGTTCGATCTCGACCTGCTCGGGCCGACCGGCGGCGCTGACAAAGACGCGCAACTTGACGAGGCCCTGCTCGCGCTTGCGACGCGAAGCGTAGGGGTATTGCGGCCCGGGATTGTTCAGGTAGGCGGCCGTGAAGTTGGGCGGCGTGGTGGGCCCGCTGGGCGCGGCGCTCGGCGCGGGCGGCGACGGGGACGCCGGCGCGCTCGACGCCTGGGACGGGGCGGGGCGGACGGGTTCGTCCGGCGACGGCGCCGTCATGGGAGAGGCGGTCGGACGGGATGCGGCGACCATCTTCGGCTGCGGCGTCGGCTCGGCCGGCGTGGGCTGGGGCGGCGGCGGCTCAGGCTCGGCCGGCGCGGCGACCGGAGCGGCCTGCGGCAGCATGGAGACCATGATGGTCGGCGCGGGCGGCGGGGCCTCGGACCGGACGCCTACCAGGGCCAGCGCCGCGACCAGGGCGGCATGGAGCGCGGCGACGGCGCCCCAGGCCAGGGCGCGCCGGGCCGGCGTCATCCCTCGCGCCCGTCGATAGCCGAGGGCGGATCCCGCGGCGGGATAGGTCGCAGCCAGGCTCATCTCAGGTGACCGCCCAGCGCCGCAGGAGGTTATGGTAGACATAGGTCAGCTTGAGGAGCTGGGGATCCGTCGGTCCGACGACGGGGGTCAGGGCCTGGATGCTCTGGTCCAGGTCGTACAGCAGGGCCCGCTCGCCCTCGTCGGCGACGAGGCTTTCAATCCAGAAGAACGAGGCGACGCGAGCGCCGCGTGTGACAGGCGTCACGCGGTGCAGGCTGGTCGAGGGATAGAGCACCATGTCGCCGGCGGCCAGCTTGGCGGTCTGGACCCCGAACGGCCCCTCGATCTCGAGCTCGCCCCCATCATATTCGTCGGCTTCGGCCAGGAACACGGTGGCCGACAGGTCGCTACGCAGCATGGCGCCGTCGCGCGGACTGATCATCACGGCCCCGTCGACATGGGCGCCGTAGGTTCCGCCGTCCTGATAGCGATTGAACTTCGGCGGAAAGATCCGCTTGGGCAGGGCCGCCGATACGAACTCCGGACGGCCTTGCAGGCGGGCAAGCAGATGATCGCCCAGATCGCGCGCGCCGGCGTCGCCGTCGGCGACCTGCAGGTTGCGCTTCTGGTGACGCGCGAGCGAACCGGCCGTCTCGGCCCCGTCGCGCCAGATCAAGGCGTCCAGGCGGGCGCGGTACTCGGCCACCTCGGCCTTGGTGAGGACGTTCTCGATACAGATCAGCACGGCGCCACCTCTGCGCGTCGGATGTCGGCCAGGGTGGCGGCCCCGGCCAGCGCCATGCAGAGCTCGAGCTCCTCGCGCAGCAGCTTGACCATATGGCCGACGCCGAGCGCTCCGGCGACGCTCAGCGCCCAGGCCTGAAGACGGCCGATCAGGACGGCGTCGGCGCCGCAGGCGATCGCTTTGAACACATCGGCGCCGGACGAAATCCCGCCGTCCACGAGGATGGCGGCGCCCTCGCCCAGGGCCGCGCGGACGCGGGGCAGCACGTCGAGGGGCGCGGGCGCATCCTCGAGGGCGCGGCCGCCGTGGTTCGAAACCACGACCCCGGCGGCGCCCCGCTTCATCGCCTCGACCGCGTCGTCGGGATGAATGACGCCCTTCACCCAGACCGGCAGGCCGGCGGCCTCGATGACGGCCGATAGATCGTCGAAGTCGGGCGCCTCGGCCATCATGCCCCCGAGGATGCGGCTGTCCCCTGCTCCCAAAGTCCGAGGCGGCGGCTGGGCGTAGTTGCGCAGATTGGCGGGCGCCGCCGACGCCGGCTGGAACCCGGCGCGCAAGGCGCGCAGTCCCGGCGCCTGGATCGGCGTGTCGACCGTCACGACGACGGCCGCGTAACCGGCGTCCTCGGCGCGCCGGACAAGATCGAGCGTCGCTTCCCGCGCCGGCTGGACATAGAGCTGGAACCAGCGGTCCGGACCGGCCGCCCGCGCGATGTCCTCGAGCGTGAAGGACGACTGGGTGCTGACCACGAGGCCCGCATCGACGGCGGCGGCGCCTTGGGCGGTCTCGAGTTCGCCGCGCGGATGCAGCAGCGCCTGGTGGCCGACGGGTCCGAGCAGGACGGGGTGGGTCCGGACGACGCCGCGCGCCGCAAGCGCGGGATGGACGACCTGGGTGTCGCCGCGATCCACGCGCCGCAGGACGCGCGGCGTCACGCACAGACGGTCGAAGGCGGCGCGGTTGCGACGCACGGCGCGCTCGGTCCCCGTCCCGCCCGCGACGTAGGCCGCGACGGCCGGATCGAGCCCGGTGAGCGCGCGCGCCTCATAGTCCGCGGCGCAGCGGATGTCGGCGAGGACCGCCTGGGCGGACTGCGGGGTCATGGCCGCAGGCGTCCGAAGACGACGACAGGCCAGGCTTTCGCCCGGCCCGCGACGACGGCGATGGCGGCGTCGTCAGAAGTCATAGATCAGCGTGAAACGGACGTTCCGCCCGTCTCCCCGGTAGAGGAAGTTCGCGCCGCGATAGGCGGCCAGGTAGTACGCCTCGTCGGTCACGTTGTTGACGTTGACCCGCGCCTCCAGCGACGGGTTCAGGCGATAGGCGGCGAACAGGTCGCCCACCCAGTAGGCGGGGATCGGCACGGTGTAGGCGCCGGCGGCGTTATAGGCCGCCGCGGTGTCGGGCTGGCCGCCGTAGCGCTTGCCTTCGTAACGAACCGCACCGCCGAAATAGAGGCTCTCGGTGAGCTGGTATCGGACCTGGGCCGAGGCCGACGCGTTGGAGAAGTTGGCCAGGCGCCTGCCGACATTGGCGGGGGTGGCCGACTTGGTGACCTCGCTCTCCATGAAGGTGACGCCGGCCTGCAGGGACAGCTTCTCGGTCACCGCGCCGCTGGCGCCGAACTCGACGCCGCGCACCCTGTTCTCGCCCGTGTTGAAGGTGCCGAAGGTGGTGTAGTCGGCCCCTTCCATGACGTCGGTCTTGGTGCTCTGGAAGACGGCCGCGGTGAGCAGCAGGCGTTCGTCCAGCAGATTCCACTTCGTGCCGAGCTCCAGGCTTTCGGAACGCTCGGGCTTGGCGTTCGCGACGCCGTTGAACACCACCAGGCCGCCATAGCCCGAACTGGTCCCCACGTCGGATTCGCCGCCGTTGACGTCGGCCGCCGAGGCCCAGCTCGCATAGACGACGCCCGCGTCGTTCAGCTTGTAGGTGACGCCGAAGTTCCCGTTCCACAGCGTGTCGGAATACTTGTAGGTCGCCTGGGCGAGGGTGGACGTGTTCTGGGTCTTCATCTGGTAATCGAAGCTGTCGGCGCGCACCCCGGCGAAAACCGTGATGCGGTCGGTCAGGTCGAAGGTGTCCATGGCGTAGGCCGCCAGCGTCTCGACGCCCCAGTCGCTGTCCCAGGTCCCCCGGGCGATACTGCGGTTCATCAGGGTGTTGAGACCGTTCACCGGCTGGCCGTTCGCACCGAAGATGCAGAAGTTGTTGGGCGTCGCGCTCGTGCCCGTGGCGCAGTTGAACGCGCCGGCGTTGCGGATGTTGAAGACGCCGTTCTTGACCTTGTGGTCGGTGTATTCGAGTCCGAAGACGAACTCGTGCTTTCGGCCGAACAGTTCGGTCTCATAGAAGAGGTTGGCCTGGTCGGCGAAGTACTCGACCTCCTGCCAGCCCTGATGGGTGCTGAGGGTGGCGCTGACATAGGCGCCGCCGGGACCGGCGACGCTGGTCGTCGCGCCCCGCGTCCCGGTCACGACATAGGCGTTGTCGGACTTGCCGTAGCGGGCGAGGTTGTTGAGCCGCAGGCTGTCGCTGAAGCGGTATTCGACGCGGGCGGTGAAGGTGTCCACGTCCGAGGTCTGGAAGTCGTGAGCCTGGACATAGGCCGGCACGTCCTCGCGCGGCGAGCCGTTGACGAGATAGGTCCCGATGTCCGGGCGGTCCTTGGCGCGCAGGCCGTAGTAGTCGACGGTCACGCTAAGCGCGTCGCTGGGCGCGTACAGCCCCGACAGGGCCAGGCCCTTGCGCTCGCGGTCGGCGGGGCTGAGCCCCGGCACGTCCTCGGTGGCGTAGAGGGCGTTGGCGCGGAGAGCGAAGGCGTCGCCGAAGGTGCGATTCACGTCGACGGTGGCGCGGCCGTGGTCGTCGGAGCCGACGGCCAGCGTGGCGCTGCCGAAGTTGAGGTTGGTGTTGGCCTGCTTGGTGATCGCGTTGATCGTCCCGCCCGACGAGCCGCGGCCCGCGAAGCTGGAGCTCGGCCCCTTGGTGATCTCGAGCTGCTCGATGGCGAAGCTCTCGCGCGTGGTCATGCCGGGGTCGCGCAGGCCGTCGACGAAGACGTCGCTGCGGGCTTCCTGGCCGCGGATGATGTAGCGATCGCCGAAGGCGTTGCCGTTCTCGCCCGTGCCGATGGTCACGCCCGGCTGGGCGCCGAGGATGGCGCGCAGGTCGGTCATGCCGGAGTCTTCGATGGCCTGGCTGGTCAGGACCTGGATGGTCGCCGGGGTCTCGGCGATGGGACGGGTGCGGCGCTCGTCGCCGGAGGTGCGCGCCTTGTAGGGCACGCCGACCTCGGCGTTGGGGTTGGGGTCGATGGCCGTGTCCTGCACCTTGACGGTGGCCAGCTCGGCCTCCTGGGCGTGGGCGGCCAGCGGCGCCAGCATGGCGGCCGACAAGCCCAGGACGGCGGCGCGCGGCGCAAGGCTGGCCCGCAGGCTGGCCGGACGGCGGATCCCTGATTTCGCTTCGCTCACTTGCACGCCCCTCTGAAACGCTCGTCCTTGGCGGCGTGCTGATATTGCGAATGAGTGGCAAGTTCAACAACAAAGTTGAGAATTGCTCGCAATTGCTGATACCGACCGCTCAGAGCAGGTGCGCGAAGGCCGCCAGGGCCAGCAGCAGCGGCGCGGCGAGGCCCGCGGCCAGCAAGGGCCAGGTGAGCGGTCGGCCGGGCGCATAGAGCAACCCCATGGCGAAGCCCGTGACGGCGAAGACCAGGCAACTCACGGCGAAGACGTCGATGAACAAGCCCCAGGCCGGCCCTGAGTTGCGGCCCGTATGCAGGTCGTTCAGCGCGCCCACGAGGCCGCGGCTGGCGTTCTCGAGGCGCGCCTGCCCTGTTTCACGGTCAAGGGTCAGGGTGCGCTCGCCCCCGGGCCGGCTGATGGTCAGCACCACCTCGTCCGGCGACCATTCGGCGCGCAGGCGGCCAGGATCTATCTGAAAACGCTCCCGAACCCAGGCGGCGAGGTTGTCGGGCAGCGGCGCGGCGGCGTCCTGGGGACCGCCGGACAGTCCAGCGACGAGCGGGGGCGGCAGTATTGCGGTCCGCGTCGTCACCTTCGGCGGTGGCTCGAAGAGGGCGGCGTGGTTCAGGGTGATGGCCGTGCCCGCGAAGAGCAGCATGCAGGACAGGCACAGAAGCGAACTGACCCAGTGCCACAGCCTGACCTGGCGCAGCCACCAGGCCCTGGCCGGTCGGCGGGCCGGCGTTTCGGTTGGCGGTCGTTGCAGCGCGGCCTCCCAAGCCCGTCCCCTTCAGACTGGCGCAAGTGCCCCGACTACCCCCGCCGCGCAATCCTGAAATTGATAATTGTTCTTGATCGCAGGGAAATCCCACAGCCGACCGGCGCTATCTGCGCGACAGCCGACCGGCCAGGAAGTCGATCAGGGCCTCGACCCGGGCCGGCCGCGGCCCCCCCGGCGGGGTGACCAGATGCAGGGCGATTGGCGGGGCGCGCCAGTCCTGCAGCACCGCTTCGAGGCGTCCGTCCGCCAGGAGTGGCTCGACCGCGAAGTCCGGCTGGACGGCGATCCCCAGGCCGGCGAGCAGGGCCGGCGTCATGGCGTCGGCGTTGTTGGCGCACAGCGGCCCGGCGGTGCGCACGGCGTAGGTCTCGCCCTCGGGCCCGATGAAGCGCCAGACGTCCGGCGTGGGCAGATTGGCGTAGCCGAGGCAGGCGTGGCGGGCGAGATCGGCGGGATGGCGCGGTCGGCCGTGAGCCTCGAAATAGGACGGCGCGGCCACGACGTAACGGGCGACGGGCCGCAGGCGGCGGGCCAGGAGCGAGGAGTCCGGCAGGTCGCCGATGCGAAGGGCGGCGTCGAAGCCCTCGCCGATCAGGTCGACCATCTGGTCGGCGAGGTGCACATGGACCTCGACCTCGGGATAGGCGCGCATGAAGTCGGGCAGGATCGGGGCGAGCTCGGCCAGGCCGAAGCTCATCGGGGCGGCCAACCGCACGCGCCCGCGCGGCGCCTGGGCGTGGGACATGGCCTCGTCCTCCGCCGCCTCGGCCTCGGCCAGAACTCGGGCGGCGGGCTCGGCCAACCGTCGCCCCGCCTCGGTGAGGGCGAGGCGTCGGGATGTGCGATTGAACAGCCGGGTTCCCAGCCGCGTTTCCAGTCGCGTCACCGCCTTGGAGACCGTCGCCTTCGACAGGCCCAGGTCCTGGGCCGCGTCGGAAAAGCTGCGGCGCTCGACCACCTTGGCGAAGACGGCGAGGGCCTCAAGATCTGGAAGTCGCGACATTGGAAACGATCTGTTTCGGTTGTTTCTATTTTCGTCGCGATGCTGATCCCTATCTTCACCCCATGCAAGCGGCCTCGGCCGCATCGGAGCGCCTTCGCGGCGCAAGGATGGACAGGATGATCGAACGCAGAGCCTTTTCGACGCTGGGCGGCGCCGACCATGGATGGCTTAAGGCCCGCCACCACTTCTCGTTCTCCGACTATCACGACCCCGCCCGGGTCCACTGGGGCGCGCTGCGCGTCTGGAACGACGACGAAATCGCCCCGAACAGCGGATTTCCGCCGCACCCGCACCGCGACATGGAGATCATCACCTATGTGCGGAAGGGCGCGATCACGCACCAGGACAGCCTGGGCAACAAGGGTCGCACGGCGGCCGGCGACGTCCAGGTGATGAGCGCAGGGTCTGGCATTCGGCACGCCGAGTACAATCTGGAGGCGGAGACCACGACGCTCTTCCAGATCTGGATCCTGCCGACGCAGGGCGGCGGTCAGCCGAGCTGGGGCGCCAAGCCATTTCCCAAGGGGGAGCGCTCCGGAAGGTTCGTCACCCTGGCCAGCGGCCTGCCGGGCGACGACGACGCCCTGCCCATCCGGACCGACGCGCGCGTCGTCGGGGCCACGCTGAAGTCCGGTGAAACGGCGGTCTACGCGCTGGGCGAGACACGCTTCGGCTATCTCGTGCCGGCGACGGGCTCTGTGATGGTCAACGGCGTTCTGCTGGAGACCCGCGACGGCGCCGCCATCTCCGGCGAGGCCGAGCTTACGGTCACCGCCCTGGAAGACTCCGAACTCGTTCTGGTCGACGCGGCCGACGTCGCCTGATCCCTCTCAAGTCTCGAACATCACAAGGAAACTTCAGATGCCCAAGGTTCTCGTTCTCTACCATTCGGCCTATGGCCACGTCGAAACCATGGCCGAAGCCATCGCCGAAGGCGCGCGCGAAGCCGGCGCCCAGGTCGACATCAAGCGCGTCCCGGAGACCGTGCCCGACGAGATCGCCAAGGCCGCGCACTTCAAGCTCGACCAGGCGGCCCCGGTCGCCAAGATCGACGACCTCGTCGACTATGACGCGATCGTCGTGGGCGTGGGCACGCGCTTCGGCCGCATGCCCTCGCAGATGGCCGCGTTCCTCGACCAGGCCGGGGGCCTGTGGGCCAAGGGCGCCCTGAACGGCAAGGTGGGCGGCGCCTTCGTGTCGACGGCGACCCAGCATGGCGGCCAAGAGACGACGCTGTTCTCGGTGATCACCAACCTCTTGCACTTCGGGATGACCATCGTGGGCCTGGACTATGGCCACGCCGAGCAGATGCGTCTGGACGAAGTCGTCGGCGGCGCCCCCTACGGCGCGACCACGGTGGCGGGCGGCGACGGTTCGCGCCGGCCCAGCGCCTCGGACCTGGCCGGCGCCCGCTATCAGGGCCGCCGCATCGCCGAGACCGCGGCCAAGCTGTTCGGCTGACGGGCACGGCAGCTTCCGGCTTCAATCTTGGAGCCGGGAGCCTCCGCATTCTGACGCTCGCAGGCGTCTGCCAGTAGATCGTCGAGGAAGTTAATCGTCGTCAGCAGCAGGAGGATCACGCTCAAGACGGCCAGAAGTGGCGGTCCGCCCGACGCGACGCCTCTGCTTTCGTTGTAAGCCTTCTTCTGCTTGTAAGAATCCCAGGCGAAGAGGGCGAGAACGGCAGGAAGGACGAATTGCGCTGCAGGATTACCCCGCGAGTAGAAGTAGACCGCGCCCATCGCTAGCAGCGCCAATGCTCTCAGGCCGGGCGGAATGCCGCTCAAGAAGCCCTCCTAAGGCCCAAGCGCGCATAGGTGTAATGCGCTACAAATCACAACCATATCGATAGATCAGATTCTGGCAACGCAGGCAGCATTCTCCCCCCTTCCCTTGCCGCGAGGTCAAAGCCTTATAGATCCAAGGGCGTAAGCGGCCCGTACGTGGCCGACGCAAGGGGAGACGACCATGGACCTCAGCCTGAGCCCCAAGGACGAAGCGTTCCGTCAGGAAGTGCGCGCCTTCTTCCAGGAGGAATATCCGCAGGCGATCCTCGCCAAGATCGCCAACGGCCAGACCCTGACCAAGGCCGACATGCGCGCGGGCGAACAGGCCATGGCGGCGCGGGGCTGGCTGGCCCCGGCCTGGCCCCGTGAGTACGGCGGACCGGGCTGGACCGTGACCCAGCGCTTCATCTTCGACGAGGAACTCGAGCGGGCCGGCGCCCCGGGCGTCTCGCCCATGGGCCTGCTCTATGTGGCGCCGGTCATCTACACCTTCGGCACGGAAGACCAGAAGCGGCGCTGGCTGCCGGACATCCTGGCGTCCCGGGTGTTCTGGGCGCAGGGCTATTCGGAGCCGGAGGCCGGATCGGACCTGGCCTCGCTGCGCACGCGGGCCGTGCGCGACGGCGATCACTATGTGATCGACGGCGAGAAGATCTGGACCAGCGACGCCCACCACGCCGAGTGGATCTTCTGCCTCGTCCGGACCTCCGACGAAGCCAAGAAGCAGGCGGGCATCACCTTCCTTTGCCTGCCCATGGACACGCCGGGCGTCGAGGTGAAACCGATCATCACCATCGACGGCGGGCATCACCTGAACCGGGTGACCTTCACCGGCGCGCGCACGCCGATCGAGAACCGTATCGGCGAGGAAGGCATGGGCTGGACCTACGCCCGCCACCTGCTCGCGCACGAGCGCACGTCCTACGCTCACGTCGCCGCCAAGCGTCGGCAGATCGGCGCCCTCTTGGACGCCTCGAAGGACGCGCCTTGGGGCGACGTCCTGGGTCCCGACGGCAGCGCCGCGTTCCGCCGGAAGCTCGCCGAGGTCGACCTGCAGCTTCAGGGGCTGGAGATGACGACCCTGCGCGCCCTGGCGCCGCTCGCCTCGGGCGAGGCGCCGGGCGACGAGGCCTCGATCATCAAGATCGCCGCGACCGAGACCGCCCAGGCGGTGACCGAACTGTTCCTCGAGTTGGCCGGCCCCTACGCCCAGCCGTTCTTCGCCGACCGCCGCGCGTCCGATTGGCGAGGCAACCTTGGCGACATACCCGCCTTCGCCGCGCCCAGCGTCGCCAGCTACTTCTTCACCCGCGCCCAGACGATCTACGGCGGCGCCACCGAGATCCAGAAGAACATCATCGCCCGCCAGCTCGGGCTCTAGGAGACACGCATGAGCGGCCTCGTCGTCCATCACCTCGGCGTCTCGCAGTCCGAGCGCATCGTCTGGCTCTGCGAGGAACTGGGAATTCCTTATGAGCTCAAGGTTTACGCCCGCGATTCCGTGACCCGCCTGGCGCCTGAGGCCTACAAGGCCCTGCACCCCATGGGGATGGCGCAGATCGGAAGAGCGTCGTGTAGGGA
>ENA-UOYA01004595-UOYA01004595.1-activated-sludge-metagenome-genome-assembly--contig:-NODE-4595-length-11440-cov-5.096970_pt1 | contig 11440 bp, 12 predicted proteins | sample MGYA00238163_ERZ764804 | MGnify/ENA primary metagenome ERZ764804 (study PRJEB28919, sample SAMN05720223) | activated sludge metagenome | isolation source: Anaerobic digester | place: Hong Kong...
CACTCTTTCCCTACACGACGCTCTTCCGATCTCCCCGAGACCCGCGCGGTCGCCGAGGTGATCCAGTCGATGGCCGCCGAGGCGGGCTTCGACCTGAAGATCCGCGTGACCGAGTTCGCGACCTCGCTGAACGAGGCCGAGAAGGGCAACTTCCAGCTCTACATGCTCGCGTGGAGCGGGCGCACCGACCCGGACGGCAACATCTACTCGTTCGCGTCGTGCAAGGGACCGCTGAACTACGGCCGGTACTGCGACGCAGGCGTCGACGCGCTGCTCGACAAGGCCCGCACCGTGACCTCGCCCGCCGAGCGCAAGGCGATCTACGAGCAGGTCGCCGCGAAGTGGCTGACCGAGGGCTCGGTGATCTACCTGTACCACCGCGCGTTGCTGTTCGCGCACTCCACGCGCCTCGACGGCTTCAAGGTGATGCCGGACGGGCTGATCCGGGTGACGGGCCTGCGGCTGAAGTGAGCGAGCGGGTTCGCAGCGGTGCGGTCGTCCACCGCCGAGGCGCCGAGGTGCGCCGAGGACGCAGAGGAAGGAGGGTGGAGGGCCGAGGTCGGCCCGGCGGGTCTCCGCGATGCGCGCCAACCCGTTGTCTCCTCCTGCCCTTCTCGGCGTCCTCGGCGCACCTCGGCGCCTCGGCGGTGAGAACGCCGTCCGAAGCGCTCCGAAGAACATGCTGAGCTTCCTGCCCAAACGCCTGCTGCAGCTGGTCCCGACGCTGTTCCTGGTGTCGGTGCTGATCTTCGGGCTGCAGCAGCTGCTGCCCGGCGATCCGGCGCTGGTGATGGCCGGCGAGGAGAAGGACCCGGCGGTCATCGAGCAGATCCGTGCGCGCTACCGGCTCGACCAGCCGCTGCCGATGCAGTACCTGCACTGGATCGGCGGCGTGCTGCGGGGCGACCTCGGCGAGTCGATGCGGATCCAGCAGCCGGTCGCCGACCTGATCGTCGAGAAGCTGCCGGTCACGCTGCAGCTCGCGACGATGGCGATGGCCTTCGCGCTGCTGATCGGCCTGCCGGCCGGCGTGCTCTCGGCGGTGAGGAAGGGCAGCGCCTGGGACGTCGGCGCGAACGTGTTCGCGCTCTGGGGCCTGTCCACGCCGAACTTCTGGCTCGGCATCATGCTGATCTTCCTGTTCTCGGTGCAGCTCGGCTGGCTGCCCGCCTCGGGGTTCGTCAGCCCGTTCGAGGACCTCGGGCAGTCGCTCGCGACGACGGTCATGCCGGCCTTCGTGCTCGGCAACGCGATCGCCGCGGTGCTGATGCGGCACATGCGCTCGGCGATGCTGCAGGCGATGTCGGCCGACTACGTGCGCACCGCGCGCGCGAAGGGGCTGGTCGAGCGCACCGTCGTGCTGCGCCACGCGCTGCGCAACGCGCTGACGCCGGTGATCACGCTCGGCGCGCTCGAGTTCGGCACGCTGCTGTCGGGCGCGGTGCTCACCGAGCAGGTGTTCTCGATCCCCGGCTTCGGCAAGCTGATCGTCGACGCGGTGTTCAACCGCGACTACGCGGTCGTGCAGGGCGTGGTGCTGGTGACCGCGACGGTCTACATCCTGCTGAACCTGCTGGCCGACGTGCTGTACGTGCTGGTCAACCCGAGGCTGCGGTCGTGAGCACGCCGGCGGACCCGCTTCCCGCCGGCGGCGTCGTCGACGCCGGCGACCCGCCGTGGCGCGTCGCGCTGCGCACGCTGCTCGCGCGGCGCACCGCGGTGTTCGGCGCGGTGGTGCTCGCGCTCGTCGCGCTGCTGGCCGTGCTGGCACCCTGGGTCGCGCCCTACGACCCGCTCGCGACCAGCTGGGCCGCGGTGCGCAAGGCGCCCTCGGCCGCGCACTGGTTCGGCACGGACGAGGTCGGCCGCGACCTGCTGTCGCGCACCATCTGGGGCGCCCGCGCGTCGCTGTCGGCCGGCGTGATCGCGGTGTCGATCGCGGTCGGGCTCGGCGTGCCGATCGGCATGCTCGCCGGCTACGTGGGCGGCTGGGTCGACGCGGTGATCGGGCGGCTGGTCGACGCGATGCTCGCGGTGCCGTTCCTGATCCTCGCGATCGCGCTCGCCGCGTTCCTCGGACCCTCGCTCGGCAACGCGATGATCGCGATCGGCATCACCGCCACGCCGATCTTCGTGCGGCTCGCGCGCGGCCAGGTGCTCGCGGCGCGCGCCGAGGACTGGGTCGAGGCAGCGCGCGCGGTCGGCAACCCGCCCGTGCGGATCCTGCTGCGCCACATCCTGCCGAACATCCTGCCGCCGATCATGGTGCAGGCGACGCTCGCGATCGCCGCGGCGATCATCGCCGAGGCGAGCCTGTCGTTCCTCGGCCTGGGCCAGCAGCCGCCCGCGCCGAGCTGGGGCTCGATGCTGAACACCGCGCAGCGCTTCCTCACGCAGGCGCCGTGGATGGCGATCTTCCCGGGACTCGCGATCTTCCTGACGGTGCTCGCGTTCAACCTGTTCGGCGACGGGTTGCGGGACGCGCTGGATCCGAGGAAGTAGCACGCGCCGTCAGCGCCGTGCGGGGCCGGCCGCACGCATCGCGGCCAGCGCGGGCGGCAGCGGTCGCCGCGCGCCGTCGACCGGCACGCCGCGCGCCGCCGCCCACTCGCGCGCGGCCTGCGCGCGCCGCTCGGACAGCGGGTGCGTCCGGAGCCACTCGACCCGCGTCGCCGCGCCGTCGCCGCGCGCGCGCTGCATCGCCTCGAACGCGTCGAACAGGTCGACCGCGCCGCCGACGTGTCCGTACTCGGCGGCCACGACGCGCAGCGCCTCGCGGTCGGCCTCGCGCTCCTGGTCGCGGTTGAACGACAGCGCGGCGAGCGTGCCCGCCTGGCCGAGCACCGCGCCGGCCGCGCCGCGGCCGGACTCGGCGGAGACCACCGACAGCACGATCCCGATCGCGACGCCGCGTCCGAGCGCCGCCGCCGGATGGCGATGGGCGAGGTGCGCGATCTCGTGCGCCATCACCGTCGCGAGCGCGTCCTCGCTGTCGAGCCTGGAGAGCAGTCCGCGGAAGACCACCGCGTGGCCGCCGAGCGTCGCGTAGGCGTTGGCGACGCGTTCGTCGCGCAGGCCGACCGTCACGCGCATTCCCTCGGGGAGCACCATCCGGGCGGCGAGCCGGTCGGCGAGCGCCTGCAGCTCGGCGAGCGCCTCGCGCCCGCGCGCATCCGTCGGCGGCGGCTGCGCGGGCAGGTCGCGGACCAGCCGCGCCTCGTAGCGGTAGGGGAGCTTCGGCGCGAGCCACTGCGCACCGAGCGACACCGCGACGACCGTCGCGACCAGCGCGGCGAGCGCGCCGCCCGCGAGCCACGCGAACTCGCGCAGCGGATGTTCGTCGCTCGCGTTGATGCCCTCGGCGGGCGCGCGGTTCTCCAGCCTCACCGCGGCTGCGGAACCAGCGCGGTGCCGTAGGCGACGACCTCGATCGACGGCACGCGGCCGCGGGTGATCGCGGTCGACTCGAAGCGCACGCACACGACGAGCGCCGAGCCGCGCTCGCGCGCCTGCTGCTTGAGCCGCAGCAGCGCCTCGCGGCGGGCCCGCTCGAGCAGCGACTCGTAGCCGCGGAAGCGGCCGCCGACCAGCCGGCGCAGTCCCGCGACGAAGGTCTTGAAGTAGTCGGAGCTGACCACCACGGTGCCCGACACCAGGAACGCGTGCTGCGCGCGGGTCGTCTTCGGCGGGAAGCGCATCGTGAACGCGAGCACGTCGGCGAGCTCGCGCTCGCGGCGCCGGATCGACGCGTAGTGGCGACGCTCCAGGATCCGCCCGGCGCCGTAGCCGACGGCCAGCAGCGTCAGGAACCATCCGAGCTCGAGCAGCGCGCCCATCGCGTGCCTCAGGCGTCGACCAGCCTGACCGCGCTCCCGTAGGCGAGGATCTCGGCCGCGCCCGCGGTGATCGAGGTGGTCGCGAAGCGGACGTTGAGCACGCCGTTCGCGCCGATCGACCGCGCCTCGGCCTGCATCCGCTCGACGGCCTCGGTGCGCGCCTCCTGCATCAGCTCGGTGTACGACTTCAGCTCGCCGCCGACGAGGTTCTTGAGGCTGGCGAACAGGTCCTTGCCGGCGTGCTTCGCGCGGACGGTCGAGCCCTGGACGATGCCCAGGTGCTCGACGATGCGCTTGCCGGGGATCAGCTCGAGGTTGCTGGTGATCACGTCGGGGCCTCCGTCAGGGTCGGTCCAGCCTAGCCGGAGGGACGAGCCGGCGTCGTCCCTCGGCCGCCGGACGGCCGGGGCGCGCCTACGGTCCGCCTGCGGTCCGCCTTCGGTCCGTATTCTCGCGTGAAGAGCGGTCGCCGCACCGACGGCGACGCCGACGCACTCCCAGCCGTCCGGAACCTCCTCCATGCGCACCGTCGTCTTCAACCAGAAAGGGGGCGTGGGCAAGTCCACGATCACCGTGAACCTCGCGGCCGTCGCGGCGGGCCGCGGGCGGCGCACGCTGGTCGTGGACCTCGACCCCCAGGGCAACGCGAGCCGCTACCTGCTCGGCGAGGCGGCCGACACGCCGCGCGCCGGCGCGGCCGACTTCTTCGAGCAGTCGCTGAAGTTCTCGATGCGCCCGCGCGGCGAGGCCGAGTTCGTGACCGACACGCCGTTCGCGAACCTGCGCCTGATGGCGGGCGACGCGCGGCTCGACGAGATGCACGCCAAGCTCGAGTCCCGCTACAAGATCTACAAGCTGCGCGAGGCGCTCGACGCGCTCGACGACGCGTTCGACGAGGTCTGGATCGACACGCCGCCCGCGCTGAACTTCTACACCCGCTCGGCGCTGATCGCCGCGCGCGCGTGCCTGATCCCGTTCGACTGCGACGCGTTCTCGCGCCGTGCGCTCTACGGGCTGCTCGAGGCGGTCGAGGAGATCCGCGCCGACCACAACCCGGACCTGGTCGTGGGCGGCGTGGTCGTCAACCAGTTCCAGCCGCGCGCGAACCTGCCGGCGCGCACGGTGCAGGAGCTGGTCGCCGAGGGGCTGCCGGTGCTAGAGCCCTACCTGAGCCAGAGCGTGCGGATCCGCGAGTCTCACGAGCGGGCGACGCCGATCGTCGTGCTCGACCCGCGCCACAAGCTCGCCGAGGAGTTCGAGGCGCTGTACGACGCGATCGCGGCGCCGAAGCGGCGCAAGGGCGGCCGGGCGCGGCGCTGACCCGGCTGCGCGCGGGCGCGCGCAGTTCGGCATCAGCGCCCGACGATCACGTGCGGCTCGCCCAGCCAGATCGGCGAGGACTTCAGCTCGATGAATGCCCGTTCGTCGTCGAGCAGCACGCGGCCCGCCCGCCGGCCCTCGGGCGTCGCCGCGGCCGCGCGCATCGCGTCGATCGAGTCGAACCAGAGCTCGGCCACCCCGTCGTACGCGACGGGTCCGCCGCGCGACGCGGCGAGGCCCGCGAACGCGGCGGGCGGCAGCGTGTGGACCTGCGCGTAGCGGCGGATCCCGAGCGCGGCCGCGTGCTCGCGCACCAGCGGTCCGTGGACCTCGTGCCAGCGGCGCAGGAACGCCTCGCGGCTCAGGTGGGGGCGGCGGGTCAGGCAGTAGACGAGCTGGATCACGGCGGCGGGCCTCCGGCGGGCAGGTCGCCGAGCGCGTCGCGTGCCTCGCGCAGCACCTGCGCGGAGCGCTCGAGCGCGGCCCGCTCGGTGTCGTCCATCGCGGGCGCCACGACGGTCGTCGCGCCGCCGGCGCCCACCACCGTCGGCAGCGACAGCGCGACGCCGTCGAGGCCCGGCACGCCGACCTGGACGCGCGAGACGTCGAGCACGCGGCGCTCGTCGCGCAGCAGCGCGCGCAGCAGCGACGCGGTCACCAGCCCGATCGCGTGGTTGGTCGCCCCCTTCCTGCGGATGATCTCGTAGGCCGCCACGCGGACGTCGTGCCCGATGCGCGTCTCGTCCTCCGGGGTCCAGCCCGGCCAGTCGCGCAGCGGCACGCCGCCCGCCCGGGCGCCCGACCAGAGCACGACCTCGGAGTCGCCGTGCTCGCCGACGACCTGCGCGTGCAGCGAGGCCGGCGCGAGGCCGAGCCGCTCGCCGAGCATCTGCCGCAGGCGCGCGGTGTCGAGCATCGTGCCGGTGCCGATCACGCGTGCCGGCGGCAGCCCGCTCGCCTCGACGATCACCCGCACCAGCACGTCGACCGGATTGCTGACGACCACCACCGTGCCGCCGAAGCCGGCGAGGCGCCGGCCGAGCGCGGCGGCGACGCCGGCGTTGTCGCGCAGCAGCGCGAGCCGGGACTCGCCGGCGCGCCCGCCGCGGCCCGCCGCGATCACCACGACGTCGGCCTCGCGCATCCCGTCCGGGTCGGCGACGCGCACCGCGCAGCTCGGGCGGAAGGCCGCGCCGTGCGCGAGGTCCATCGCCTCGCCCTCGGCGAGGCCCGGCCGGACGTCGTGCAGCAGCAGCTCGTCGGCGAGGCCGGCGTGCAGCGTCGAGATCGCCACGCTCGCGCCGACCCATCCCGTCCCGACGATCCCGACCCGTGCCACCATGGTCCGCGCCTCCTTCGATGCGATCCGCACGTGCGCCGCGTCCCGCGACCGCCAGCCTAACGCTGGAGGCCGGGCGTGACGACCGGATGACGGCGGCCCGGTCGGCGCGCCGGGCGGCGGAGCACGTCGAGCTCGACCGTGCCGCCCCCGTGCGCCTCCCTTATCATCGACCCCATGCCCTACATGCTCTTCATCGTCGAGCCGGTCGGCCAGCGCGCCGAGCGCGGCCTCGAGGCCGGCCAGGTGCTGTACCAGCGGATGCTCGACTTCACCGAGGACCTGCGCGCCGAGGGCGTGCTGATGGCGAGCAGCTCGCTCGCCGACGTCGCCTACGGCGCGCGGATGCAGGTCCGCGACGGCCGCCGGTCGGTCGTCGACGGCCCGTTCGCGGAGGCGAAGGAGATGGTCGGCGGCTTCTTCCTCGTCGACGTGCCGACGCGCGAGGACGCGCTCGCGATCGCCGGGCGCTGTCCGGCCGCGCAGTGGGCGACGGTCGAGGTGCGGGCGACCGGCCCCTGCTACGTGCAGGGCCCGGACTGAAGCCCGACGCCGTCCCGCACGGGCCGCCGGTCGACGCGTCGCGCGCGACGCCCGGCCACGACCCCTTCGCCTGATGGCTCGCGACGCGCCCCCGACCCATGCCGCGATCGATGCCGTCTGGCGGATCGAGGCCGCGAAGATCGTCGGCGCGCTCGCGCGGATGGTGCGCGACGTCGGGCTCGCCGAGGACTTCGCGCAGGACGCGCTCGAGTCGGCGCTGCAGCACTGGCCGCGCGAAGGGCTGCCCGACAACCCGGGCGCCTGGCTGATGACCGCGGCCAAGCGCCGCGCGCTCGACCACCTGCGGCGGGCGTCGATGCAGGCCGAGCGGCACCAGCAGCTCGGCGCCGACCTGCGCGCGCTCGAGGCCGACCTGTCGCCCGACGTCGCCGAGCTGGTCGAGGCCGCGCGCGACGACGACATCGGCGACGACCTGCTGCGGCTGATGTTCGTCGCCTGCCACCCGCTGCTGTCGACCGACGCGCGGGTCGCGCTGACGCTGAAGCTGGTCTGCGGCCTGTCGACGCCGGAGATCGCGCGCGCGTTCCTCGTGCCCGAGCCGACGATCGCGCAGCGGATCGTGCGCGCCAAGCGCACGCTGTCCGAGGCGCGGGTCCCGTTCGAGGTGCCGCGCGGCGACGATCGCGCGCAGCGGCTGGGCTCGGTGCTCGAGGCGATCTACCTGGTCTTCAACGAGGGCTACTCGGCGAGCGCCGGCGCCGACTGGACGCGTCCCGCGCTGTGCGACGAGGCGCTGCGGCTCGCGCGCGTGCTCGTCGGCCTCGTGCCGGGCGACCCGGAGGCGCTGGGGCTCCTCGCGCTGCTCGAGATCCAGGGGTCGCGGCTCGCCGCGCGGATCGACGCGCAGGGCGCGCCGGTGCTGCTCGCCGACCAGGACCGCCGCCGCTGGGACACCGCGTCGATCCGCCGGGGTCTCGCGGCGCTGGACCGGGCGGCCGCGGCCGTCGGCGGCGAGGGCGCGCTCGGGCCCTACGGCCTGCAGGCGGCCATCGCCGCGTGCCACGCGCGCGCCGCGGCCTTCGCCGACACCGACTGGCCCCGCATCGTCGCGCTCTACGATGCGCTCGCCCGGCGCGTGCCTTCGCCGGTCGTCGCGCTGAACCGGGCGGTCGCGGTCGGCATGGCCGAAGGCCCCGCGGCCGCGCTCGCGCTGGTCGATCCGTTGCGGGACGCGCCCGCGCTGAAGGGCTACCCCTGGCTGCCGAGCGTGCGCGGCGACCTGCTGGCGCGGCTCGGGCGCGTCGACGAGGCGCGCGCCGAGTTCGAGCGCGCGGCGGCGCTCACGCGCAACGAGCGCGACCGGGCGCTGCTGGGCGAGCGGGCTCGCACGGGGCGCTGAGCGCGTCGGCGCCCGCTCCCGGGGCCGGCGACGGCGTACAGTGCCGCATGGACCCGCTCCACCTCGTGCTGGGCGACCACGGCGCATCGCTGCTGCGGGTCGCCGTGCGTCGGCATGGCCTTCGCGGCGACGTGTGGCCCATCCCGGACGACCTGTCGCACGGCCCGCTGGACGACGGCGTCGCGCGCGTCGACTGGATGCGTCGCTGCTGCGTGGGCTCGTTCCCCTGGACGCAGGTCGGGACGGACGCGTTCGCGCCGTGGGACCCCGTGCGGTCCTCGCTGCAGGCGCGTCCGAGGCCTCTCGTGCTGTGGGGCGGCGACACCGCTGCCGAAGCGGTGTTCGTCGCGATGGCCTGCGATCGGCTGGGCGTGACCGGCGCGCCGCTGCACCGGGTCGCGATGCCGGTCGATCGCGAACGCGCGGCGGTCGGCGCCTTCGATCCGCCCGAGCTCGTCGCGCGGCACGCGCACGCGTGCGTGCCGATGCCCGAGGACGAGCGGGCCGACCGGGCCGCGCTGTTCCGCGCGCTGCGTGCCGACCCGTCGCCGCGACGCGTGCTGCGCGACGGCGTCCCGACCGGCGCGCCGGCCGACGTGTTCGACGCGCTGCTGCTCGGGACCTGCACCGATGCGTGGCGACCGGCCGCGCAGGTCGTCGGCGAGGCGATGCGTCGCTGCGACCCGCGCGAGTCGGTCAGCGACGTGTACCTCGGCTGGCGACTCCAGGTCGCGCTCGACGGCGGGCGGCTCCAGGCCGACGGGGCGCGCACCGGGCTGCGCGACTTCGCGGTGCGGCGCGCGGCCGGGTGATCGCACCGCCGGCCGCCGGTCGACGCGGTGCCCGTTCCGATCGGTCGACGCGGGGCGTCCGCGACACCCCGCCGCATTGCCACGCTGCCCGACTTCGCGCGACCATCGACGCACCTTCACGTCATCCGGAGCCGCCCCGTGGGCATCCGCATCGCCTTCGACGTCGGCGGCACCTTCACCGACTTCACCACGCTCGACGAGGATTCGGGCGAGGTCGGCTACTTCAAGGTGCCGTCCACGCCGCACGACCCGTCGGTCGCGATCGAGACCGGCCTGAAGGCGCTGGTCGCCGAACGCGCGGTCTCGCCCGGTCGCATCGCGCACCTCGGGCACGGCACGACGGTCGCGACCAACCTGGTGATCGAGCGCAAGGGCGCGCCGGTCGGGCTGATCACCACGCGCGGCTTCCGCGACGTGCTCGAGATCGGCCGCCAGACCCGGCCGCACCTGTACGACTACACCCGCGGCCGGCCGGTGCCGCTGGTGCCGCGCGAGCTGCGCGTCGAGGTCGACGAGCGCGTGCTCGCCGACGGCTCGGTGCGGGTGCCGCTCGACGAGGCGCAGGTCGAGGCCGCCGCGCGCGCGTTCGCCGCCGCCGGCGTCGTCGCGGTCGCGATCTGCTTCATCCACGCGTACCGCCGACCGGACCACGAGCGGCGCGCGCGCGAGATCGTCGGGCGGGCGATGCCCGACGCGTACGTGAGCCTGTCGTCCGACGTGCTGCCCGAGTTCCGCGAGTTCGAGCGGATGTCCACGACCGTGCTGAACGCGTACATGGGCCCGCGGATGGGCCGCTACCTGCAGGGGCTGCTCGACCGGGTGCGCGGACTCGGGATCGGTGCCGAGGTCGACACCGTGCACTCGAACGGCGGGCTGATGTCGGTGCAGACGGTGCGCGAGGTGCCGGTGCGCACCTGCGTGTCGGGCCCGGCAGCGGGCGTGATCGGCTCGGCCGAGGTCGGCCGGATCGCCGGCTTCGGCAACCTGGTCACCTTCGACGTCGGCGGCACCTCGACGGACGTGTCGGTGATCGTCGAGGGACGCGCGCTGTTCGCGTCGGACCGGCTGGTCGCCGACTACCCGGTCAAGACGCCGATGCTCGACATCCACGTGATCGGCGCCGGTGGCGGGAGCATCGCCGCGATCGACGATGCCGGCGCGCTGAAGGTCGGCCCGCGCAGCGCCGGCGCCGACCCGGGCCCGGTCGCCTACGGCCGCGGCGGCACGCGGCCGACGCTGACCGACGCGAACATCGTGCTCGGGCGGCTCGATCCGGTCGCGCTGCTCGAGGGTCGGCTGCCGGTCGACGCGGCCGCGGCGCGCGCGGTGATCGAGCGCGAGATCGCCGCGCCGCTCGGGCTGTCGGTCGAGGCGGCCGCATCCGGCGTGATCCGGATCGCGAACGCGAACATGAGCCGCGCGATCCGATCGGTGTCGACCGAGAAGGGCTACGACGTGCGCGACTTCGCGCTGATGGCCTTCGGCGGCGCCGGCCCGCTGCACGCGACCGAGCTCGCGCGCGACTGCGGCATCCGCACGGTGCTGGTGCCGCTCGAGCCGGGCACCTTCTGCGCGCGCGGCATCCTGCTGTCGGACATCACGATGGACTTCGTGCGCAGCGAGCTGTCGGTCGCCGGTCCCGCCGCGTGGCCGCGCGTGTGCGAGACGCTCGACGCGATGCGCGCGCAGGCCGACGACTGGCTCGCGCGCGAGGGCGTGCCCGCCGGGCGGCGCAGCGTGCGGCTGGTGATCGAGGCACGCTACGACGGCCAGAACTACGAGGTCGCGGTGCCGCTCGAGCGCGTCGACCCCGACGGCGTCGACGCGTTCGTCGCCGCGTTCCGCGCGCGCCACCGCCAGGAGTACGGCTACGACGTGGTGGGGCGCGACACCGAGATCGTCAACTGCCGCGCGCAGGCGATCGGCCGGATCCCGAAGACCGCCCAGCGCTTCGAGCCGCGCCCGGGCGACCCGCAGCGCACGCGCCGCAAGGTGTACTTCGGCGACGCCCACGGCTGGCTCGACACGCCGGTGCTGCGCCGCGAGCGGCTGCCCGCGGGCACGCGCGTCGACGGCCCGGCGATCGTCGAGGAGATGAGCTCGACCACCGTGGTGCACCCCGACCAGTGGCTGTCGGTGGACGCGTCCGGCAACCTGGTCGTCGCCGTCGGCGCCTGAAGCGAGGAGCCCGAAGTGTCCGCCGTCCCCACCGAGACCGCCGCGCCGCGCG
>ENA-UOYA01004596-UOYA01004596.1-activated-sludge-metagenome-genome-assembly--contig:-NODE-4596-length-11434-cov-8.308111_pt1 | contig 11434 bp, 4 predicted proteins | sample MGYA00238163_ERZ764804 | MGnify/ENA primary metagenome ERZ764804 (study PRJEB28919, sample SAMN05720223) | activated sludge metagenome | isolation source: Anaerobic digester | place: Hong Kong...
TAGCAACGAGTTCTCTTGAAGCATCAATATCAGCAGCATAAGTATCGTATTGCCAAATTTTATCCGTTTCAGTTACATAAAGGAATCTGGAATTAGGGGAAAAGGAACATCCGCCCAATCTGTTAGTATCAGGCAAGTTGAATTTTCGATAATTACTAAGAGTACCAGTTCCTCTATCAAAATCAAATAAGCTAACATAAGTTTCTACAAAATTGTAAAGGGCATATTTTGTTCCATCAGGGGAAAAATTGCATTGTTCTGTTCCTGTTAATAAATCACCAATTTTTTGTTTTTTTATTTCGCTTGCTCCATCTTTAGTAATTTTTATAATGTTATAAGTATATTTCGTATTTGGGCCAGCATCATCTGGCAATATAATCCACCAATCTTTATTATTTTGGTGTTTGGTGGCTACCATAGAATTAAAACTTAGAGTATCCCTTAAGATTGATTTGTTCTTTTCTGTTACTTTCCATTGGTTTTTTATTTTGCTAATTTCTGTTTTTCTGATTTCAAATGTATAATATCTTACTCCTATTTTAGGATCTTGCAATGCCTCTCCAAATAAATGAAATAAATTAATAATGCTATCCTCATATTCAGGCTTAGGTAAAAAAATAGCACCTTGAGGTCCTCTTGCATAACCTACACCTGCATAACAATCTCCCCAACCATTACTGCCGTAATTTATACTATCCCCACCAGGGATAATTTGATGATTCTTATCCATTATCACACATCCATTCGTATAAAACAATAAATTTCCATTTTTATCCGAAAAAGAAGTGTTCATTACGTATGTTTCTTTTCCGCCTTTATAGTAATCAATCGTCAAGTCTGGGTGAAAGTGAAGATTCGCTCCAGAGTCAATTGGGTTATTATTGGGATCATAACCGCGAAACTTATTGAATACCCAATTGTAGTCATACCTCAATTGAGCAGAGCAAAAAACCACAATTTGTGAAATCATTAAAATTGAAAAGAAATATTTCATAACCAAAATATAAGGGGTGGTGTAGTTTTCACCACCCCAATGAGAAAATAATTATTTTACAATCACTAATTTACTGAATTTTAAGTTTTTATCATTCAATTTCTGATAAATAATATATACTCCACTATCCAAATTATAATCATCAATCATAACATTAGTAGTATTAGAATGAATCATTTTATCATAAATAAGATGTCCCGTCAAGCTATAAATTTGCAAATGAGTAGGCTCTTGAATATATAAATTTTTGACCTCGAATTTTCCTTGAGAAGGATTTGGTACAATAATTAATTCATCTAGATCTTCCGTAATTTTCACATTCTCATTTCTTGGAATAGCTACAGAGGTTCCACAAATTACAGCATCATTATAGACTACGGTTGGAAATAGAGTTGCTACTATCGTCCTTGCTCTATATACGGCATCTCCACCAGTGATAGGGCATTGAGCAGCGATATTTACCACCGTCATCAATTGACTGGAGTCTAGTGATGGATTATTGGTAGTGATCTGAGTGAGGAGGACTCTATTCAGTTCCTTTTCGTTCTGCTGTGCGGTGCTGCTGGCTACCAGACCATTATTTTGGCTCAATTTTCCAACTCCTTCTGAATGTACTTGGCTCTGAGCAGATGCCATTTGATTCAATAACTGTGCATTCAGATTAGCTAAGTTTTGTAGCTCCGCCCTCTGTTGTTGCATCAGATTCGTATCAGGCTCACTTAGGCTCAATTGTTGAGCATCCAACTGTTGTAAGCTTTGGATAGTAGCATCCGTATTGGCTTGGTTGGTGCTGAAGGCTGCTTCGCTCACCGTTGGGGGTGCATTTGCCCATCTTCTGATGTTTGCGTAAGCTCCTAATTCATTAGCATTTGAAGCCGTCATAAAGCTATTCAATCCCTCATCATAGCCAAAAGCATTAGGTGTTTCATGCAATAAATCGAAGAGGCGAGATTGCGCCGACCATTTGGTATTTTCGTTCCAGAGCGGATTCCCATTGCTCCCATTGATACCGATGATTTCTGTAGCCTGCCGCTTTTTTTCGTATTCCTCTGTCGCTGATGGATTAGCTACAGTGGGAGGGTTTGTACAAGAAGCTTCTACATCCTCTACACCCATAAACCAATCAACTGTAACATCATTGGGCAAATCAATTCCAGGAAAGGGATACCACCAAGCTGGGCTATGCCCATTGGTTTGATATTGTTGGGCTGTTAATATACTGTTTATATCATTTGATGAACTATTAGCAAAGTCAATGCTATTGTTATAGGCTTCGGATGCATTTTGCCAATCATTGCCTTGCAGGATTTGTGCACCAATAATAGTACCTCTTTCGTAATATAGTGCTTTTTGTCCATCTTTGTTCAGAATATTGGTGGTGAGGAAAGTAAAGTTATTCACAGCATTCATTTCAATGCCTTTGCCCAAGTTTTCAGCAAGGTTACAGATCAATCTACTATTATTCAGCCCGGAAGAGAAGTATCCAACATTTTCAAGGTTTAAAGTTTGTATATTACTTTTCACTTTGTTTTTCTCGATGAAAGCATTGTTAGCTCCATAAGCATAAATCCCTCTATATCTCGGTAGTCCATTTGCAACATAAATTTTATTATCGATGAGGCTATCCAAATAGCCCAGCCCTAGACCAATGCCTACAGTAGCATTATTCACGTTTATCGTATTGTTCTTCACGAGCCATCCCCCTTGAGTATTCGTTCTGCTGAATAACAAAATACCAGCTTTGTCGCTATTATTATCCCCATAAGGGTATTTTATGGTGATCGTATTATCTTTTATTTTAGACTTCACTTTTCCGTATCTAAAGCCATAAATTCCACAATAATTAATGTTCGTAAAAGTGGATTGCTCCACCTCGAAAATAGATTTATCGAGGAGCGTTGCACTAATCCCTGTATTTACATTATCAAAAATCATCTTTTTAGTCAAGAACTGCATCCCATTTGCCAAAATACCAAAAGTCATATTTTTGAATTTAGTAGTAGAGTCTGCATAAATTCTATTGTATTTTCCATTTGCATAGATTCCATTGCCAAAAATATTATAATAATTTTTGTTTAGACGATATAATGAACATCCATTAAGCATCATACTAGAATTATTTGATACAATTCCATTTGCCATATCATTAAAAGTACTTTGTCTAATATTTAGGTAAGGAATATTAATAAGTTGTACGCCACAATAGGGCCAAATGTTAGGAGTGGTGGTTTGCCCATTATATTTATTCTTTAATTTACCTGTGCCTGAAAAGATATTATTAGAAAATCTAATAACATTGAAATTGTCCAAATCTACATCCAAAAAAGCTGCAAGGAAACCGATGTAATTATTAATAAAATCTGTATTATAAATATCAATAGTCGATCCTGGAAGGGCAGTTACTCCAAATTCGGCATCTTTTATCTTATTTCTAGTAATAGAGTAATAATCATTACTAGTATAGTATTTAGCTCCATCTTCCACCAAAATACCTTTCCACATCTGATCACAAGATCTAAATGTACATCCTCTTGTCAAAAATAAATTATTAGGGTTAACGGTGATTCTAGTTCCTTCCCCCATGACCCATTCGTACAAATTTAAAATAGTAAAAGTATCAATCTCAATATCGCCATTAACTTTATAGATTTTTAATTGACTATTGCCATTTGATTGTACATTATCTGGAAATAGTCCATTCTTGATCAAATCAGATAATTTTCCCCCAGGCAATGTTCCATTTAAAGTTCTAACATCAAATTCTATATGATCAGTATATATTTCAGAAACAGTACAAGTTGAAAAATAAGAACTAAATGTTAAACGAAAATCTGAATTTGTTTTTAAAGGAACACCTTTTAATTTAAAAGATAGTTTTTCACCATTATTTACAATTACAGATTTTTCATATTTGTTATTTGAAGAGTTAAAAGTGAAGCCATCAAAGTCTACAATTTTCAAATAATTGGTATTAAAAGAAAGGACTAATCCTGCTGAAAGTGTATCATTACATTTTCCAAACACATCTAAAGTAATATTTAAAGTATCATTACTTTGGCAAGTGTTATCAAGTCTATATTTGTCAATAGACATAGCTACATATTCTTTACATGATCCAGGGCAAGATGATACGGTTGGTAATTGAGTTATACTATCAATGCAATTATAACATTTTTTTTGAGTATATGTAATAAATGCCTTCATTACATTCCTAACTTCTTCACAAATAACTATATCGTTAGGGGCTGGGTTAGAATTAGAACAATTTTTCGCTTTACACATTAATTCACAATTAACAGAATTATTACATGTAGTACAACTATAGTTTTCAGCATGATCTGATCCAAGACAATGACCCAATTCATGAGCTATAGTTAACCAATGTCCTAATGTGTAAGTACTACAAAGGCAATAAGCATTACTAAATTGATAATCAGTACAAATATTTCCTTGTAATGGAGTAACTCCATCTTTATCAAGTAATTTATTTGTTAAAAGTACAACAACATCTCTATGAATGCAATCATTATTAACATTCCAGTACTCTTTAAAACTTTCTACAACATCTACTGCATAAGACCCATAGAAAGGATCAGGAGTTGTCCAGATATGAGTATAAACAACATCAATAGTTAAGGAAAGATTTGTACTATAAAGCTCATTTACATTATAAAAATAATTATCAATCCAATTTTCAATCAAATTAACATCTTTATTAAAATTTAAATACATCTGATAATCGACATCTACTGCTACTTCGAGTACACCACCTTTATAATCAGATATGTCGGTATTCAAGTAGCTATTATCAGGATTCTCTCCAACAAAACAATACTGATTTGGAAATCCGCTAATATTCCCATTGCTACTATTAGTAGGGTTACCAATTTGAGCATGGATCAAAGAAGAAAAAAAGAGGGAAATGAGGGGTATCATAAGGTAATTGGGCAACACATTGCCGATAAAAAAGGGAATCCTTTTCATGATAAACTAAGATTATAGGTTAAAAATATTCCCCGTTCTTCAAGTAATAAGAAATCCATGGCTATCTCAAATACTAAAGACGTGGGTTGATTATACTTATCAACGTTCTACCAAGCCCTGACAAAGCCGAACAACAGATGAAAGAATAATGCCCACGTCTTTTAATATAGATGTGAGCATCATTGCTATACAACATAGTTGTTCTTAAATACTGTCAGGTAATGGTAGAACTTGTTGTTTCTTTAAGCAATAATGCTAAAAATTCTATTAACTCACCAAAGATAAATAAAAAACAAATAAAAAAAACAGAAAAATTCTGATTTGTACAATAGCCGACATTTCACTACATGCTGAAAAAACAAAATTGAAAGTAGTATATTGATTATTAGTTAGTTACGACACCGAATATTTAATGATATAAAATGATTAAATTATTGTAAAAAGATGTCATAGTTCATAGATTAAACATATTTAAGTGTTTTGTAAAAGAAAACTATGTCATTGAATAAAATATTATATTTAATTAATTACATATTCACAATATGACATAATATTAAACCGTTCCAAAAATTCATTAAATAATTAATTAACCATTAAAATTTCATTTTTATGACATCCATTTATGAAACAGGTCATTCCAAGAACGTAGCCAACTTCGAAGACCTCATTTCCTTTTGTCAAGGTTATGGTTCAGCTTACAACCCTGTAAAGGAAGCTCTAAAAATCACTTCAATGCAAGATGCCCTCACCGCTGCAAGAGAAAAATTAGAATCGGCAAGAGTGCTTAAAACTACCTACGACATTGCTACCAACCACCGACGATTAGCCTTTGAGGACATCCGTTCCTTTTCAACTAAAGTGCTGAATGCCTTTATAGTATCAGGGGCAGATAAGTTGGCGATAGACGATTTGAAAGGGATAAACAAGAAAATCCAAGGCACTGGAAAGAAAAAAACAGAAGCTCCCCCTGCCGCCACATCAGAAGAACCAACACCCAAAAGCATCTCCACCTCCCAACAATCCTACGACAGGCAAATCGATCATTTGGCGAATCTAATTCAAGTATTAGAGCAGACCCCTATCTATAGCCCAAATGAAAATGAGCTAAAGTTGCAAACTATCAAAGACAGGCTCACTGATTTGAAAGCAAAAAACACCAGTCACATAAATGCCTACACCAACTACACAAATGCAATAAAGGAAAGAAATAAAATATTATATGACCCTACGACTGGATTGGTGCAAACCTCAAAGGAAGTGAAGCAATATGTAAAAAGCATCTTTGGTGCCACTAGCACCGAATACCGCAAATTGAGCAGCATAGAATTTCGAGTAGTAAAATAATTTATTCTAATAGCGGTGGTCAATTAATTTTTCATTAGTTGAAAACAGTATTTGACCACCGTCAATATATATACTTGTACCGTCAGTAATAATTGATGAGGCTGCGGACATTATTCATACGGCTGAGTTTATATTTGAAGCGGCTGCGGATAATATTCTTTGACCTGCGGAAATACTTGGAGCGGCTGCGAAAAATATTTTTTCGACTGCGGATTTATATGAAGCGTCTGCAAATAATATTCTTTGACCTACGAATATACTTGAAGCGGCTGCGAAGAATATTCTTGCGACTGCGGAAATAATTGGAGCAGCTGCGATAAATATTCTAGCGACTACTTATATATTTTCATGATCCAAATTGAAAAAAAAAGAAAGTGAAAGTATTATTTAGATTTCATAATAATCTTTCCACTATCAATTTTTTTCAATACGGATTGTTTGCCCAATAAATGAATAAAGAATTATCTTAAAATTAATACAAATTTATTCTTCTTTCAGCTCTTTCACTTTTGGGGGAATCAAATGATACAACACTGGAGTGACCAAACGGCTCAGCAGTGTACTACTAATAAGTCCACCAATCAAAACGATGGCTAATGGACTAATTAAAGGCGACCGCTCCATCACCAATGGTATCATACCTCCAATGGCAGTAAGTGAAGTGAGTAAAATGGGTAAGAATCTCGTTTCTGCACCATCCATCACTGCATCATATAATCCCATTCCATGCTCTCTTAAAGAATTTGTATAATCGACCATCAAGATAGAATTTTTGATTTCGATGCCAACTAAAGCTATAATACCAACAGTAGCGACAAATGAAAGTGTTTCTCCTGTAAGATATAATGCAACTATAGCACCTATGATTCCCATAGGGATAACACTTAAAACAATTAATGTGGACTTAAATGTTCTGAACTCGAGTATAAGAATGGCTAATAAACCAAAAATAGTGAGAATGATAATTGTGCCTAAGCCGCCAAAAGATTCTTGGCTAGTTTCTCTTTCTCCAGCAGCTACTAATCTATAACCATTGGGGAATGGTATGGTTGCAAGAATATTTTTTTCTATTTCATCAGTTTTGCTAGCTACGTTCACACCTGTTTTCACAAAACTATTAACCAATGCATATCTTTCCTTATTGTAATGATTAATAATAGGAGCAGATGGTGCAAAATCGATAGTTGCAATATTTTTCAATGGAACTAAAGCTCCACTCAAGGAAGTAATATTGATTTTATTAAAATCATCAAAGGCATTTTCTGTATTTTTTGATATTGACACGTTAATATGCTGTTCGTCATCTGCATCATTTTTCAAGCTACCTACCTCAATACCTGCTATAGCGAGTCGTATTGTTTTAGCAATTTCTGCCCCACTTATGCCATATAAACCAGCTTTTTCTTTATCAATTTTGATATTTAGATTCGATTTTTTGTATTTCAAATCATTTCTTACATATAAGGTACCATCTGTTTTTTTCATCAAATCCTCTATTTTAGAACCTAATGCTTCTAAAGTATCCAAATTAGTACCTATTATTCTCATTTCAATAGGTGCAGATATTGGTGGTCCTTGTTGGAATCGCTTCACTTCAATTTTTGCTCCAGTAACTGTCGATAATTCATTTCTCACCTGATCTGCAAAAGCTACTATTTCAGGAACTTCGGTATGTTCTCTCAAATGAACTACGATCTGTCCTAAATTATCTTTTGCTTGCACCTGAAACTCATTATAATAGATTCTTGGGTTTCCCTTTCCTACATTACTACTGATATGATCTACTAATTGTTTTTGCAATAAAAACTTTTCTACTTTTCTAGTTATTTTATCCGTATGCTCTATGTTACTTCCAGGCTCGGTTTCAATATTAATAGTTAAAATGGGTTTTTCTGAAGCGGGGAACAAGCTTTTCCCAAGATTAGAAGCTAATAATAATGAGCCTACAAAAATTAATGCAGCTATCGATAAGGAGATAAAAGGATGCTTCATGCACCATACTAATAACCTTTGGTAAGGTGCATTTATGTAAGTTTTGAATCCTCTGAAAAAGAAATTTCCTTCACTATGGCTGTCTTTTTCATGGGCTTTCAGTAAGATACTGGATAAGAAAGGGATGATCGTAACGGAGACAAATAGCGAAGCTAATACTGTGAGCATCACCGCCATAGGTAGCGAACGAATAAAATCGCCAGAAGCCTCTGGTAAATTCGCTAATGGTAGAAACGCTAAAACTAAGGTGGCAGTACAACCTAATATTGCTACTAAAATATGGTTGGTAGCCGATATTGCAGCCTCTTTTGCAGAAATTCCTTTTCGCATATACCTTTCGATATTCTCCACTACTACTATACTATCATCTACCAGTAATCCCAAAGCAATTACCATCCCAACAATACTCAATTGATTAAGAGTGTAGCCTAAAGCATTGAGTAAAAACAATCCAATACTCAAAGAAAGTGGTATTGAAATCATCACCGTCAAAGATGCTCTGAACCCTAATGGAAGTAATGTCAGTAAAACTAAAAATATGGCAATTCCAAAATCCTTCCCTAATCCTGACAATCTGTTTTTCACCCCTTTTTCTTGATCGAATGCTTGATGCAATTCAAGACCTTTGGGCATATTTTTTTCATATAAGTCGAGTTCTTTCTGAATTTCAGATCTCACTTGAATAATATTCTTTTTATCCTTCATTGCGGTAAGCACCCAAATCGCTCTTTTACCATTGAATCGAGCATAATGAGCCAAATCGGAATCATTGAAATAGACTTGTGCTATTTGATTCAACTTTGTAATTTTTCCTTCAGGTGTAGTGCTAATTACAGTGTTTTGAATATCCTCAATATTTTCAAATTCGGTTTGAGTCTTTACATTATATTTTCTTTTTCCCAAATCAATATCTCCACTTGGAATATTTACATTGTTGGCTTGAATCAAACCTAACACCTGATTCAACCCTAATTTCTGAGCAGCCATTTTTTCTAAATCAATATCAATATGTACCTCTCGTTTCGGAACTGCCTGTATTTCAACCCATTTTACATTCTTAATTCTTTCAATATTTTTTTCTAAAAGCTCCGCTTCTTTTTTCATAAGTTCAAAACTCATCGTATCCGAAACCAAAGCAGATTGAAGAATCACAACATCACTACTGGCAGCTTTCTTAATATCAATTGATAAAATTCCTTCTGGCAGGTCTCCTCTTATTCTATTAATTTCACGAATAACATCATTATTTTTCCCTTCAATATCTACTCCATAATTGAACTCACAAAGCATTACCATCACTCCATCGGCAGATGTGGAAGTAATTTTTTTTACATCTTGCAATTTATAAAGTTCTTCTTCTATTGGGTCAGTAATTAATTGCTCAATATCTTTCGGACTTGTGCCTGGATAGATTGCTATGATTGAAAATATGGGAGCATTGAATGGTGGATCTTCTCCTCTAGGCATATTAACGAGAGCATTGATACCAAGAATCATTACAGCAGTAAATATAATTAAAGTAAATTGCCAATTGTTGACAAAAAATTTATTGAAATTCATCGTATTGATTTTAAAATAATGAAATAGAGATTCTTAATTATTCCTTTACCAAATCTCCATCCTCCAAATACATCGACCCTGTTGTAACTACCGAATTCACACCTTCTAATCCATTGATAATAGCCACTTTATCCCCTAGTAATTTTGAAATAGACAGTCTGATTTTCTTTGCTTTTCCATCGACAATTGTGAACGCATCTGCAGATCTTCCATTAGAATTAACTAGTGCTTCAATTGGTATTGTAGTCATTTTTTCGTTCGTTGTAGGCATAATTTTTAGTTTTGATATTAATCCTACTGCAAGGTTCGGTGGGTTTTGTTTCAATTTTACTTCTACATCAAATGTTCCACTTGCATTCCCTCCAATTGACGATTTTTCCGAAATTTTTCCATCAAATGTTTTTGAAGGATAAGCATCCATTGTCACTATTACAGGATCTCCAACTTTCACTCTTGCCCAATCCTTATCTACCAATCCAGCATTTATTTTCCAATCTGCACTACCTATTCCCATTATTCCACAAATAGGATTACCTGGTCCAACGATTTCGCCATTGTGCATGATTAGCTTCACAACTCTACCATTAATTGGCGACCTGCATTCGCTATAATTTCGATTAAACTTGGCAATTTCTACCGTTTTTTTTGCAACTTCTAAGGCTGTAGTAACATTTTGAAGCTGTTCGATAGTGGCAACGCTATCAGAATATAAGTTCTTTACTCGATTCACATCTCTCTCAGCCTTCGATAAGCCTTCCTCTGCTTGACGAACTTGTGCATCTATTTCGTTCATCAACAGAGTTGCTATCAGCTGACCTTTCTTAATATATTGACCTTCTTCTACATATACTTTATGGATCACTCCGCCAGTTTTGAAGGATGGTCGAGCTTCTGTTTCGCTCAATACCACACCTAATACATCTACTGATTGGTCAATATTTCCATGAATCACAGCTGCAGTTTTCACATTTACAATATTCAGTGAATCTGAGTTTGCACCATTTGTATTGTTAGGATGCGGTTGTTTGCATTGGGTGAATGCTAGAAAAACTAAAATTATTGAAATATGTATATTTTTCATTATTAGTAATTTAAAGAATGATTAATCAATTTTTATTTGTGCAATATTATAAATGTATTCTGCCCATTTTTCCCATGCAGCGTATTTAGAGATTGAATATTGTAATTCAGTCTGAGTGATTTGTGTAGATGCATCCACCAATTCCAAATAGTTAGCTGTGCCTTCTTTATATTTTTTCAATACATCTTGATACAATCTCTTGGAAGCAAATATTCTGGGTTGAAAAGTTTTGGCTTGTTGGATGGCTGCCGACAAATTTTCATAAGATACATTTTTGACTAAATTGAATTGTGATTTTGTGTAATTCAATTGAGCTTGTGTGCTTTGCAAATTGAGTTCTGCTTGTTCCTTTCTTTTCTGATTTCTTTTATTATCATAAAGGTTCATTTCCAAATTGATACCTAAAAGAGCATAAGGCGACCATCCAAATTTGAATGCTTGAGATCCAAAATCCAATTGAGCCCCCAGTTTTGGATAAT
>ENA-UOYA01004597-UOYA01004597.1-activated-sludge-metagenome-genome-assembly--contig:-NODE-4597-length-11434-cov-7.635996_pt1 | contig 11434 bp, 5 predicted proteins | sample MGYA00238163_ERZ764804 | MGnify/ENA primary metagenome ERZ764804 (study PRJEB28919, sample SAMN05720223) | activated sludge metagenome | isolation source: Anaerobic digester | place: Hong Kong...
TGTGACTGGAGTTCAGACGTGCTCTTCCGATCTAAAAGCCTGTATTTTTCCCAGTTGATGCAAATTATGTTGTAACAACACCTCAACGACAAGTTCCATATGTTGTTGATTTAAGAATTCCATATAATCCTGCTGATTGGGGCAGAACACCACCGCCACTTAATACAATTATTAATACAGATAATACAACTACAACATTTACTAATGGCATTAATACATTAACAAACCAATTTGTTAATACTGCTAATGGGCAAACACTATCTTATCAAATAATAAATCCAAAAACAAATGAAGTGATTGGAGTTGGCACATTTGGATTTATTACAAATGCAACTCAATCTTTAGCAAGTTTTCATGGACAAGGAATTAGCAATCCAAATAATATTGGAGTGTATACGCCATTTAAATCTATTGCAGGTTTAACAAATTACAAAATTGTAATATTTGATAATGTAAATGTTGGAAATTATGGCGTATTTAACATAAAATCAGTAATATCAAATCAAGAAATAACAATTCAAAAACCAGTTTATACTGCTCAAAACTTAAATAATCGATATGTAAGAATTAAAAATTGCATTGTGCAGTATGCACCAGATCGTTCATTATTGAATTTTGATGGAACATCTACAGATGTAAATACGGGAGTTTTAACTCTTGTTGGTGGTAAGGGATTTGAGGATGATGGAACTACTGTACTATATGGATATGAATCAGATGGAGTTACATTAAGCGTAAAACAAGCAACTCTTGAAAATTTCTTATTTACTAAAACAATATCAAGTTCAAATCCAATATTATTGCCAACAGATGGTAATAGATTTGAAAATGTAGAATATACATTTAGAATTCATCATGAAGTATTATTAAGTAAGTCATTGATAACACTGGGTTGTTTACCTCAAGTAAGATTAAATAAAAACTTTATTAACGAAGTTTTTGCTGGTGGCTCTGCGCTTAAATTAAAACTATTAAGTGATGCAATTAATGGTACATCTTCAAACGGCTCTACATTCCCAGATGTCGCTGGATTACAAGATTGTTTGACTTTAGCTTTAGATGCTTTTAGAGCAAATATGAGTGAAGAGGGCGCTCAAATATTCCAAGCTACAGCAATGGCATGCTTAGGAAAAACCAAAGACGATACAAATTCTGCATTAAAGAATATTATTGGAATTGGATTTGATCCTTCTACAAGTACATTTACATTAACTCCTCAAACGCAATTTACAGGTAAAACAATTAAGGTTTCAGTTCAATTGAATGATAGGAATGGTGCATCTATAACTGATAATTTGCCAGATGACGTATCTAAGGATATTGCATCTCGCATTTCTGGCATACATAATTTTGCGGTAATATCAGAATTTAAATATGATGGTTCTCGTTATTTTGAAGCAACAATAAGCAGTTTAATTGATGGATCTGGAACATTACAAGTATCATTTGATAATCAAATTATATCAGTAATTACTATTCCAACGGACATTACTCAATCGCCTACCAGCGTATTAAAAGAATTACCATATTCATTCGTATATGTACCTGCTATTACTTCTGGTAATGAAAATACAACTTCTGATGGCGATACAGATGGCGCACCACGCCGTGATGAGGCTGATGTATCCAGAGATAAGAGTTAATTATGACTAATCGCAAAGAGTCTGAAGATACAAATGGTCAAAATACCGTTCTCGATGATCAAAATTATGAAATAAATGTTGAGCAAATTAATGCAGATTTCATTAAGCAAATAGATGCAATTAGAAGTAAAGTAGATCCAAGAACTATATTTACTGGTAATGTTATTAAAAGCGCTTCTATTGGGGCAGTTGATTCAAAGATAGAAATTAAAGATAATGAATATCCATATGAAAGCAGATGTAGCGCTTTTTATAGGTTAATTGGTTTGCCGGTAGTAGATCCTGATAATGGCAACTTTTATAATCCAGGATTTAATAAAGAAGTATATGCGCAAGAAGAATTGAAAAATTCGCGAATTTCTATAGCTAACTATATGTTAAGCTATTCTTCTGGTAATTTTGTTAAAATATTAGATGCTCGCTCAGATAATCCTAAAAAATATCAAAATTATTTTTCAAAACAAGATATTAATTCAAGTCTTGCAGCATTAAGCAGCTCTAATCAAAATAACATTCGTAAATTTACTGCAGCTCTTGAAAATACTAAGTTCGGAAATCCGTATGAAAATGCAGACCAAAAATATGAAATTCAATTAAAAAATTCACGTAATGAAGACCTTTTAGAATATAAAGATTTAGACTCTGGTTTTACAGATACAGATTTTGCATTTATATCTGAAAATCATAGCCGTTCTCATATTTTAAAGCCATTTCTTACAGACCCACGCATTGACTTTAGTGTAATACCATCTAAAAATAGAGTTGCTGCTCCATTTTTAAGAAGTAAAAATGATTTAAAAATATCAGAAGATGTGTACCTTCAAAGACCTTATATAGAGAATATATGTCGTATTAGATTTGATAATTTAAATAAAACATCACAATTAACAGATTCTCAAAAGCAAACACTTGAAGATATAAAGAATAATCCTTCTTTTAAGGATGATGAAAGCTTAAAGAAATATACAGATGCTACAGTAAATGAATCTGAGCAATTTTTAAAGTTTTATAATGTATTTAAAGCTATGTGTATAGCACTTAGAGATGCTGTAGAGACTGTTAAAATTACAGAACAACAATATAACTGGATGCCTATTCCTGATAAAAGAGGACCTGAATTTGGCTCTACGACATTGCCAGTTACTTCAAATGCAAAAGATGGCAGCCCTTTATTTAAAATTATAGAAGATGAAATAGCAAATAAAACAACACAATCTGATTTAGATTTAATTTTAACCAAGGTAATTGGTAATGATACCAAGGACTTAGGTGATTTTGCTTTGGGTGGAGTTTCATTAACTCAAAATTCGCCAGACCCTGAAACATCTCGTTCTTTTGGAGATCACAATTCTATAGATTTAGAAAAAATGATTAAAGCTCGGGAAGATCAATGCCAAAAAGCTAATAATGCTATAAAGACTATAGAAATTATCTTGGGGGAGTTTAGCGGGTTTGGATTTTGTGATATAATGGCAATTTACGCTTCTTTGTGGTTAATAGAGCCACAATATTTAGAAGGCTTTTTGGATGATAATGCTTGGTCTATGTCTCAAGAGGCTACTGGATATACGCCTTTAACCAAAAGTATAGGTGATAGACCCAAAATCACAGAGTGTCTTTCTCAATTTGAATCAAAGATAAAAGAAATGTACCAGTTAATGCAAAAAATATATATAGATTTGGAAGAAAACAACAGCAAATCAAGTAGTTAATAATAAAATGGCATTAATACAATTGGAGCGTTGATGTCATTTGATTTAAAGATAAAAAACAAGGATTTAGTTATCGAAGGAGGTGATTTTAAAAAAATTACCGATGTCGAGAAATTAACTCAAGATATTTTAAAAATAGCATTGACTTCAGTTGGCTCTAATCCATCTCATCCTTGGTATGGGTCTTATTTGTCAAGAAGCCTTATAGGCTCTGGTTTATCTACTGACATTATTTATCAATTTGGTCAATCGCAGCTTCAAAATTGCATTGAAAATTTAAAAAGCCTACAAGATATGCAAGTTAAAAACTTTCAACGCGTATCTGCGGATGAACAAATTGGATCTATCTTAAATATTGGAATTGATAGAAATATTTCCGATCCAAGATTATTTAATGTATCTATAAAAGTAGCAACGAAGGGTTTTAAAATTTCAAGTGCTACATTTACAATAAACACAATTTAATTAAAATTAATGATATATAATGTAATGAGGAAATATGGTTAATGTACGAAGTCTAAATGAGATAGTATTAAGCTTAATTGATTTTTTTAAGCTTGCTCAACCAGACCTTGATACTAAGCCAGGTACTGTTGCTCGTGATTTAGTTATTGATGCACCAGCAAATCAATTAGCATTATTATACAATGAATTATCATCTGTATCAGATCTTCAATCATTTCGATTAGTTGGCGGTTCTGATTTAGATAAATTAGCTACAAATTTTGGTTTAACAAGAAAATCTGCTACTCCAGCCAGTGGCTTAGCATTATTAACTTTTAATTCGCTTGATGCGCCAATAAATGTAAACAAAGGGGATTCTGTATTATCTTCTAATGGGTCTTCATTTATTGTTCAAAGTGGCGTAGCATTATTGCCATCTCAAAGTAATTTTTATAAGTCATTGGCTTCTAAATATAAAAATGATCTTGATTTCGTTGGAATTAAAGATCAATATGCAGTATTAGTTACGGTGCAGGCATCTTCTTATGGCTCTGTTGGTAATATTGGTAAATATAATCTTAATAGTACAAATATATCTGGAATTAATAATGTAACAAACGTAAATCCATTTTCTGGTGGTAATAACCAAGAAAGTGATTCTGTATTTAGGGCGAGAGTTTTAGCTACATTTAGCGGATCTAATATAGGAACTGCGCTTGGTTACAAAAACACGGCATTATCTACAGAGGGCGTTATTGATGCTTTAGTTATAGAGCCAGGCGATCCATTAATGACACGTGATGGAACCGTTGTATCTAAAAATGCAGATGGATCTAATACAGTTATTACTGAAGGTACTGGCGGGAAAGTTGATGTTATTATATTAGGAACATCATTAAATGAAAATTTAGATACTTTTATTTATAGAGATAAAAGCAATAAAAACGATCCTACAAACATTAAAAATAATGTAGTTTTAGGTCAAATTTTGGGCGATGAAAATAAAACAATTAATCGCAAACGAATTGATAATATCGCAAGCAATACGTTACCAGCCCAACCAGTTGATACGTTATTAGATGTAACTGGATCTTCAAGCGGAACATTTAAAGAAAAAACAATTGATGACTTTGGTAGAATTTCTGGTAACTATGAAATACTTAAAGATACAGGAGTGTATGCAGGTTCTCCATGGGGATTTGATACATTTAGTTGGATAAATAATAAAATAGAATTATTTGAAGAAGACCGTATTAAGGGTTTATTTAATGGTCAAGACACTGTAACATTTACAGACGTCTTAGAAATTCCATCAATTAAACAAAACATACCAATTGTAAATGAAAATAGCACAGTAACTTCAGATCGCTCAATAATTCAATTATTACATTATCCTGTTGCGAATGTAACAAGAGTATTTAATGTTAGTACTGGAGAGCGTTATTTAATAGCAAATCAAAATGTTGATGGATCTGGAGCTACAAATACATCTGGCAGAATTAAAATTTCTGGAAATACTTTGCCATCTTCAAGTGATGTATTGCAAGTAGATTATAATTGGTTAGTAAGTTACGATCAATATGCCGATTATGATGGTAGATCTTTAACAAAGAATTTAAGGTCTGTAACTGACAGCGTTGATTGGGGATATGCGTCTTTAATTCATTCAGAAAAAACAAAATTCACAAAAGCTGGCACATTTTTTACGGCAAATGTAGTTCATCCTATAAGCTCTATTATTAAAGTAAACTATGGGACCCAAATATCTGGATATGTTACAACTGTACCAAATGGTATATTTACAGGAAGATTATCATTAGTATTAAATAATTTAAGTGCTAATGTAACTTCTATTGATAGTATACAATTAACAAATTCATCAGTTGAAATTTATAACACTGCCCAAAATGACGGATCTTTTAGTGTAACAACATTTATTGTTGGAATTGATATTAAATATAATTTGACTGTCATATTACCAAATGACACTACTGCTGCATCTGGTGATTTTGCAGAAGTTATGGTTAATAGCACTGACATATATAATATTACATATTCTACTGGTAACTTTAGTGGTTCACAAATTACCATTCCTGCAGCAAACATAAGCTCAACAGCGTCTGTTTTATATATGACTGTTGATTATATTTCCAATACACAAAATTTATTATCATCAACAATAACGTCATTTCCAGTTAGTAGAATTGGAAATGGTTTTGATTTGAATAAAAACGTAGCATTTGAAAACAATTACATTTCTTCTATATTTAGAAAAGAAAACTTAGTTATTCAACAAAATATAAGCAATCAATATTATGTAGAATTAAATGTTTCCAATTTAGAATCATCTATGACAGTAGATGATGTAATATCAGCAATTAAATTAAATAATAATTTAGCTATTTGGAATAAAGATAATATAGGATCTATTTCTGTAAATACATCAAATAATAAATATCAAGTAATATTTAACAATTATAATTCTCCTGCTTTGGGCGATAGAATTTTAATAGTATATAAAGCTACAGATTTGCGAAGATTTCAGCCATTCACTTTTTCAAATTCAGTTTTTAAATCAAGAATAGCAACACTTCAATATAATTCGGCTAATAACACGCTTATAACTGATATCCAAAATTTTAGTTCTGCAAGTTCATTATCTTTTAAAATAAGAGAGCCAAATTCTGATATTATTTTACATTCAGGTTCTGATGGGTATGTTGTTCCACAATTAAATACATCAAATGCTACATTTGGTAGTATAGGATATAATTTTTCAAATATAGCGGATATTTTATTTAAACAAATAGAGATATCTAATGCTACTGCCCAAGATAATAATGGTATTTATAATATTACGTCATATAATCCATCTACCAACGTACTTGGCATTACTTCTGTAATTTCAAACATTGATAACAGACAAGTATCTATTATTCGTCTTTCAGATAGCAAAGATTTATGGAATGATTCTTGCGCCATAACTCCTTTATTAAATAGCATTACAATTCCTTATACAGGTCAAGCAAGCTCTGGCGATAAAGTTTTGGTAATGTATTTTAATTCTAATAATTTAAAGCAAACAATTACAAAGTTGGCAGTTAATGTATCTGATCAAAGTATAAATTCGGGAGTTTTAACTATAGCTGGTAACACGCTTACAAAGGCATCAAATATAGTTTTTACTGCAACAAGCAATGGATTGAAAATTAATTTGTCTGAAGCCATTAGAAAAGCATTGAACTTAAACAGTAAGACTTCAATACCGAGTAATGTAAAAATTGCCAAAATATGTAAATTGGAAAAAGTAAATACTGTTTCTGTTGGTAGTGATGAGGTTTTATCAGTTATAAATTCATATGATACGATTGGATCTTCATTAAAAGACAATTCATTCTTTTTGTCTGATTTTAATCAAGATTTATCTCTTGGCAATTTAGATTTTATATTGCCATCCACATTTAATAATTTATCAGATAATTCTGGCTCGCCATTTGTTCCTTCAATAGAAGACAAACTTAGAATTACATTTTATTATTTAACAACTGGCGACTCTGAAAACATTTCTTTCACAAGAAATGGAACTTTATATACAAACAAAACGTTTGCTTTAATTGATAAGATTTATGTGGCGTCTGGTTTTTCATCATCACAATCAACCAAGATAACAGTTTCTGCATTTAATCAACCAATTACAGGCTCACGATATAAAGTATTTTATGATTATACTGCACCCAAGCCCAATGAAAGAATAACTATTCGATATAATTATAATAAGTTGATATCCGATACAACATTTAATTTAGAAAATTCAAGACCAATTAATGCGGACGTTATAGCAAAAGCTGCAAATAAAATAACAATAGATCTAACAATGAATATAGTAATAACAGATTTAAAGAAAAATTCTGCTAATTTAGTAAAACAAAATTTATTAGATGCGCTAAATTCTCAATTAAATCAAAATGCATTGGGAGGCATTATAGATGCTTCTGACTTAGTTAACACAGCTTATACAGTAGATGGGGTAGATAGAGCAAGAGTTATATATTTTAATAAAGCTGATGCAGTAGGGAATGTATTAAGTTTAAGCGCACAAAAAAATGAATATTTTGTGGCTGGCACAATAACAATTAATGAAGAATCTCGTTAATGGAAAATCTAAGAATAGTAACATTACAGGTAATTGATAGCACTAATATAACTGCTACATTTACGCATAATTTAGACTCCACAATTGGAATATCTAACATTTCTATTGTTGCTGATTCGGTTGGCATACCATCGCCATTGGTATTAAAGACCAAAGTAACTGGCAATACATTAAAAATTACTACTCAGCCTCTTACGCCACAAGGCGCTTATTTTGTTGAATTTAAATCAGCAGATCCAATTTTGTTTAAGTCTGTAAATGGCGATGCCCTTTTATATGAAGATGGCGTCACCAACAAGCAACTTATATTGGGTCCAATAGAACCTGATAATGCAGTAAAACAATTTTTAACCAATTACTTAAAAGATAATATATATAATGTTAGCGATGATTCTACAATAGTAAGTTCAATCGTTAGGTCTTTAACGTTATCATTGTCAAAAGCTTTATATGATATAAGGCAATTAAAAAATGAAAATTATCTGTCTTTTACTGTTAATGATGAAGCCAAGCAAAGATCTGCAGGTCCATTTGACAGATTAAATGAAGAAAGTGCTTACAAGGTTCTTAGAGTCGGAAGAACTCCATTTGGAACATCATCTGTAAAAAATAACTCACTATCTTATTTTCCTGACTATCCAATAACATTAAAAGCAGTATCTAATACTGAAACACTATACCCTTATTTTCAAGATTTAGCTGGAAAATTTAATACAAATTCATTAACATTAAATTTATCAAATTCTCCAATATCAAAGGTTAAATCAATTGTATTTACTTTGTCTGGATCAAATCCAATATATACATATAGTTTTGAAAAATTTGGATACAGAATAAAAAGCTCAAAATACGATAAAGATTTCGCGTTTAGTTATGCATCATTAAATGAAAATCAAGTATTATTAAGTGAATTATTATTAGAAGATGAATTATTTGAATTAGATAAAATTTTATCAGTTAAAGTAATTTATGAATATAAAAATTTAGGTATTATTGTAAACACAGATACGGTTAATGTATTTACTTCGCTGACTTCAACAAGAGAATCATTACCACCTATAACTAATGTATTTAATTTAAAATACGCTCCAGTTATTGATTCTGCAGGAGATGTTGCAAAAATTGCTGGCGTTACCTTTACGGACCCAAATAACCCTTCTCAAAAGCATAAAGCATTTTTATATGAATTGCCATTCAGATTAAATGGTTTGCCTGCTCGCCTTGGAGAATACTCTATAGATTATGCTACGGGCACAGTATATGTGTATGGAGAAACAACTAAAGATGGCACTGGTGCATACCCACCATTGGCGACATATAAGTATAAGCATACTTATAAAAACGAAATAGATTATGTTTATGATGAAGTTGAAGATCAGGGAGATTTAGTAGCTTTACCATATGGAAATTTAGTTAATAATAGTGGAACTATTCAATTTCAATATGAGGAAGTTTTAGTTCCTGGAGTAGATTATGTTTCTAATGTTCATAAAGAAGAGTTAAGTGAGCGTGTAGAAAATAGGCTTATTGCATTAAATTGTGTTAGGTCTAAAAATCTTCCAATCACAAATGTTTTTAGAATATACAATGAAACATCTGGAGAAATTTATAATTTATTAAGGTGGAATGACGATAAAATATATTTTAATTATAATACCCCTCCAAGAATTTTAAATCAAGTTAGAGAAAGAGTTAGTTTTAAAACTCAATCAAATGAAACTTTATTTGTTTCATCAACAACGTCACATTTATCAGGCAATTTATTTGCTATAAATTTATCAAATAACAATATAATTGCAGCAACTGAAGATTGTTTGGGTTCATTTATAAATACAAGCGTTTATTTTACTAAAACAAATGTTTTTATAAATGAAAAATATTATAATAATCAAGCAAGCGTATCTAACAACATTGACAATTTAGTTAATGTCGGCGAATATTGTATTGATTATCTAAATGGAATTGTTTATTGTTATGCAGATATTAATCAAACAATTGATGTTGGAAGTATAACGTATAAATTTGATAAAATTTCACCAACTTACAGCCATTTAATTTCTGTTGACGATATGTATTATCAGCATGAATTAAATTCAATTAAAAATAAATATTTTACATACGCTTCATTTGATGATGGAGAAATAATTCCTAAATCATTGGATGAATCTGATGAATTATTTAAGTTTAACAATGTGCTTTACCCATATCAAATTTTCAACAATTCGGTTGGAATTTTAACTGATTCAGGATTTGAAAGTGGCGTAAGTGATAGTATTAAGTCTCTTAGAGGTGTTTTTGAGTTTGAGGATTTGCAAAACAATATTCATCCAATTAATTTTGCAGAAAGCTGTGCATTTGAGGGCTCACAATTAACTGTAAATACTCTTACTAAAACACATTATGAAATCATAAATACTGATGGTTATGATTTTTATGTAACAATACCTGAACAATTTAGTTATTTGTCTCCTAATATAAGTACTACATTTTCTGTTGTGCGTCAGTCTGATGGATATCAGTTATGGGATATGTCAGGCACTATAGTTCCTGGAAATCCAGTTAAATTAATATTATCTGGAATAAATTCTCCTTCTGCGGGTCAAGATGTAATAGTAACTTATTCATTTGAAATTACAGATCTTTCAAGAATGTGCGTAGATTATAATAAAGGAGATTATTATATAGATTATACGTACTTAGCTGATGAAATAGTATTAAGTTATGAGTATGGTGATAATTTATTAGATTTTAGACAAGGCGCTAATCTTTCTACGAATGAAACTTATTATGTAAGTTATCAAGTTGGAGCGTTACGCAATGCTTTAATTAAAAATTTCGGCACATTAGTAGACATTCCAGAATTATCATCATTTGATATTGATTTAGATAGAGAGCGCTATCGTGACGCTTTAATGGGAGCGCTTGAGTCATTTGTACAAGGACCAACCGTAGCAGCTCTTAAAAATATAGGAAAAAAAATATCTCATATTGAGCCAGAAATTATTGAATCGGTATTTCAAAATTGGTCTCTTGGTAATAGTTTATTAAATCCAAGATCTTTAGAAACGACTGGAGAATTTAAACTTTTACCAGCTCATCATGGAGATGGTGTATTAGTAGATACTAAAGGACAGTCTATTACATTTCCAGTTAATTCTAATTTGCGAATTGAATCTGGAACATTTGAAACATGGGTTATTCCAAATTGGGATGGAATAGATAACGACGCCCAGCTTACATTTAGCGTCTTAAAAGATGGTTATGCAATGAAAGCTAATAAGATTTTTATTGGCGCTTCAGAATATCACCCAGAGTATGATAATAATAAGTTTTCTTTGACTAAGTTATCAAATGCTCATGGAAAGCCAAATACAAATAAAGATGGTCTTTATATATATTATGATCAAGATCCATCAGGATTATTTTATCGTTGGTATGTAAATGCTGTTGACGGCTATACTGATGGATATCAAGATGGTTAC
>ENA-UOYA01004598-UOYA01004598.1-activated-sludge-metagenome-genome-assembly--contig:-NODE-4598-length-11432-cov-6.891272_pt1 | contig 11432 bp, 7 predicted proteins | sample MGYA00238163_ERZ764804 | MGnify/ENA primary metagenome ERZ764804 (study PRJEB28919, sample SAMN05720223) | activated sludge metagenome | isolation source: Anaerobic digester | place: Hong Kong...
GGCGGCTTCTTCTCGGTGGGATCCACCAGGATGTACTTCGGAAGAGAGAAACACCTGCGCCTGAAAGTGTTTCTCGATAAGCGGGTGGTGGAAGTCTACGCGAACAACGGCGAGGCTGCCATCTTCACGACCGTGGACGCGGGCCTGAACGATTTGGGCATCGAAGTGTTCGCCAACGGTGGCGCGGCCAAACTCGAATCGCTGACCGCCTGGCCTCTCCGCCCAGCCCGCTTCAGCCTGGAGCATTTCAAGTAACTCGATGCGTGCCAAGCCTAGCCTGGGTGGGCACGTGCGCCTGTCGCAGAGCGCCTGCAATAGAACAGATGTGTTCTATCCCCAGCGCTTTTGCGTGCAGTGGGCGCGCTGGAGACAGCTCACTCCGTATATTGGGAATCGGCAACCCATACCGAAGCCGTCACCCAAGAAACGTGGTTGGAAAACCGTGAGTCTGCCGGCTCTGACGGAAGCCAAGATTGCGCTCTACCTTGCCATGCGTGCATCGCACGTGAGCGCGGCGGAACTGGCTCGCCGCCTCAAGTGGCACCTGCCGCAGGTAGATCGTCTACTGGACCTGATGCACGCATCCCGCATGGACCAAATCGAGCAGGCATTCGCCGCGCTCGGCAAGCGGGTGAGCATCGTGTTGGAAGACGCCGCGTAACCTCTGTCCGTTTACCGGTACTCCGCGTTCACCTCTTCCAGCCAGTCCGGCTTCTTCAACACCTCCCTCGGGCGGCTGCCGTCGGGCGGGCCGATGATCCCATCGCGCTGCATCATGTCCAGGATGCGGGCGGCGCGGCCGTAACCCAAGCGTAAGCGGCGCTGCAAAATCGAGGTGGAGGCCTTGCCCATATCGATCACCACGCGCACGGCATCGGCGTACAACGGATCTTCATCGCCGTCCAGTTCTTCGCCCTCCGGTCCTTCTTCCTCGTCACTCGGCGGCGCCACCAGGTAGGTCGAATCGTATTCGGCCACAGCCTGGTTCTTCCAAAACTCCACCACGCGGTTGATCTCGGTTTCAGTGACGAACGCGCCGTGGACGCGCATCAGGCGTGCCGAACCCGGCGGAAGGAAGAGCATGTCGCCCTTTCCCAGCAGGTGCTCGGCGCCCATGACGTCGAGAATGGTCCGGGAGTCCACCCGCGTGGCCACGCGGAAGCTGATGCGCGCGGGGAAATTCGCCTTGATCAGGCCCGTGATGACATCGACGCTCGGCCGCTGCGTCGCCAGCACAAGGTGCATACCGACGGCGCGCGCCATCTGCGCCAGCCTCGTCACTGCTTCCTCGACGTTGGCGCGTTCCACCATCATCAGGTCGGCCAACTCGTCGATCAGAATCAGGATGTAGGGCAGTGGGCGCAGGTCCTCCGGCTCGGCCGGTTCTTCCTCGGTGAACAGGCTGCGGGGCTGTTCGGCGAGCTGGCGCATCTTCTTGTTGTACTGCTCGATGTTGCGCACACCCTGCGAGGCCAGCAGCTTCAAGCGCCGCTCCATTTCGAGTACCGCGTTGCGCAGCGCGTTGGTGGCCTTTTTCGGATCGGTGATCACCGGTGTCAGCAGGTGCGGAATGCCTTCGTAAAGCCCGAGTTCCAGGCGCTTGGGGTCGACCATGATCATGCGCACGTCGTCGGGTGTCGACTTGAACAGCACCGACATGATCATCGAGTTCAACATGACGCTCTTGCCCGAACCCGTGGATCCGGCGATGAGCAGGTGCGGCATGGCGTCCAGCGCCGAAACCTTGATGCGGCCGCTGATGTCCTTGCCAAGCGGTAACGCCATGTGCGAGCGAGAGCCGCGGAATTCTTCGGACTCCAAAATCTGCCGCAGGCTGATCACTTCGCGCTTCGTGTTGGGCACTTCGATGCCGACGGTGGGCTTGCCCGGAATGCGTTCGATCAGGACGGACTCGGCCTGCAGGCCCAGGCACAGATCCTCGCTGAGCGTCGTGATGCGGCTGTACTTGATGCCGGCTTCGGGCTTGAATTCATAGGTCGTCACAACCGGGCCGGGGTTGATCTGTGTCACCGAGCCAAACACACTGAATTCTTCGAACTTGCTCTTGATGCGCGCCGCAATGTCCTTCAGTTCCTGTTCGTCGTAAGGATTACGAATGGGCGGTGGATTGAGAAGCTCGGTATTCGGCAGTTCATAAGTGTGTTCCGCCGAGGCCGACGCGAAAGCGACGGGTGTGGCAGGTATGCGTTGCGGGCTTGCGCCGGCCGCTTCGTCTGACGTTTGGCTGGCGATAGGAGGCTGGGCCGGAGGTGCTGCCGCCGGTTCTTCGAGCGGGCGTATGGGGATGTCCGCCGCTTCCTCCCACGGCGGCCTTGACGAATCTTCAGCAGGTGCGCCCGCGGCGATTGCTTCCGGCATCTGGACCGTAACGGGCTCCTTCGCCGAAGCCTTCCGCGCCTTTGCGCGTTCTGCCTTCTTCCGCTTCTTTTCGGCGATCGCGGCGCGACGCTTCGTTCGCCATGCCGTCCAGCCCGCTCCAATCGACGCGAACCAGGCCACCGGCCCGCTGAACCAACCTGTCAGCCGCGTCATGGAGAACGACGATACCAGGTACAACGACACCGTGACGCAGGTCGCCGTCAGGATCAGGGCGCCGGTCAGGTTCATGGTGCGCACCAGGTAATCTGCCAGCAGCAGGCCCAGCATCCCGCCCGCCGGCACGGCGCCATGGAACAGCCGCCAGCCGGTCTGCATGGACACCAGCGCCGAGGTGCTCGCCACCAGAATCAGCCAGCCGGTGACGCGCACCCAGGCCGCCTCAATGGGCTTCGAGCGCACCCACTTCCAGGCCAGGAGTCCGAGCAGGACGGGGAAGACGAACGCCATGCCGCCGAACAACTGAAAGGCCGCGTCGGCCGCATAGGAACCCGGGAACCCAATCCAGTTGAGCGGATGAGCCCCGCTCGAGGAATTGAGGGAGGGATCTTCGCTGTGGTAAGAAACCAAGCTCAGCGATAGGAGTACGGCGCAGGCTGCATACACTACACCCGCAGCCTCGTTCAGGCGTGGATGTTCGGTCGGACCTAAAAGCTTCATCCGCTAGACGCGGAAAAAAGCCAGAGCAATCACTATTATGCCAAAGATTAGCCGATACCAGACAAAGAAAGTGAGCGTATTCCGCCGGAGGTAGTCTAGCAGGAACTTGATCACCAGCCAGCCCGTCACGGCGCTCAACGCGATCCCCAGTACGAAGCCGAGCCGCATATCGGGCGGCACGCCGCCCGCTTTGTGCAGATCCCAGAGCGCCTTGGCGGCCGCGCCGGCGATGGCGGGCGTCGACAGCAGGAAAGAGAAACGCGCCGCCGCCGGGCGGTTCACGCCGCAGGCCAGTGCCCCAGTGATCGTGATGCCGCTACGCGAGGTGCCCGGGACGATAGAGATGGCCTGGGCCAAACCCACCACTATGGTATCAAGGAACGAAATGTGCGCGATGTCCTTGGAAAGGTTAGCCTTACGGTCGGCTAGCGCCATCAATACACCCACGCCGATCAGCATCCCGCCCATCACGAACGGGCTGCGCCAACTGGATTCCGCCTGGTTATGAAAAATCAGGCCCAGGACCGCCACGGGCAGCGTTGCCGCGGCCAGCACCCATAACAACCGCGGTTGTTCCTTCAGCTCCGGGTCGGGGCTATAGCGGATACCGAACCCCTGCGCGGTAATCTGCAGCCAGTCGCGGAAAAAGAAGCCGAGCACCGCTGCCAGCGTTCCAATGTGCAGAGCGATGTCGAAGGCCAGGCCCGGATCGCGCCACCCGAACAGCCAAGGGGCCAGTGCGAGGTGCGCTGTGCTGCTGATGGGCAGGAATTCGGTTAGGCCTTGGACAATCGCCAAGACTACGATTTGGTAGATAGGCATACGGAAGGTTTAAACAGCAATACTACCGCAGAATCACTTTGGCGAGCCCGGCGTTGCCGGCGGAATCGAAAGCGCGAAACACTAACAGATGCTCGCCAGGCCGTGGTTCAGGGAAGCGCACCACAAACTTTTCGGCGGGGGAATCGATCACGCCATCCACCGCCTCCACGGGGGTCCAGGGAGAGGCGTCCAATGAGTATTCGGCACGACGTAGCGGGCTGGCGGCATCGGTGGCCTCGAATTGGGCTTCCACTTGGCCTCCGGTGCGGCGCGGCGCGCCGGCCGTGACGCGGGGCGGTGTGTTGTCCAGTAGGACAGGAGCGCTGACCAGTTCGGCCTCGCGGGCCGCCGAGGCGGGATTCGCCAGGCGGTCCGACGCCGTCACACGGAAGAAGTATCGGCCGTCCGCGAACAACTCGGCTTCCAGAGCCAGCGTATTCTCCGTGAGATTGTCCTTGATGAGCTTCCACTCGCGTTCTTCCTCGCCGCGAAAGTGGACTGCGTATACAAGGCGGTCGCCGTCCGGATCCTCGGCCTGCCATGCAATCTGAATCTGCGTCGGCACGGGCCGCGTCAGCGTCTGCGTGGGCGTGCCGGCCGAGGTGGCCGGAGCCGCATCGCCCGTATCGGTGACGGTGACGCTGTATGTGGCCGCGGTTGTTGCAGGCGTTGCGGGGCGGGCGGTTGCCGCTCCGGCCACTTGGGGCGTGACGTTGATGGATTTGATTACCGGCTGCGTGTTCTGCGGCAGGTACGCCACGGTGACGCCTTCGATCACCGGGGCCTTTTCTCCGTCGCGCGTAAGCGTCGCACGCCACTGTATGTAACGCGCATTGGGGCTTGCCACCAAGCCCATGCCGGCTTCGCCCTGGATAGCGCCCCAATCGCTCCAAGTTTTGTCGGGCCGCACGGAGTTGCCCGAGCGCGTCTCAAACCGCACGCGGCCGCCCGCGCCGTCCTCCAAAAGCCAGCTCAGCCGGCCCCAGCGTGCCACAGCGCCCGCATCGTGCACCGGGGATTCGTAGCTGCCTTTGTCTCTCGGACGCAGGCCAAGCTTCACGATGCGGCCCTGGTTGGCCACGGCCGCCATCAGCGAGCCGCCGTCCAAAGTCAGGCGCGTGATCTCGCCTTCGCCGCTTTCGGCCGCGAGCGTGAGCTTGCGATCCAGTCCCAAGCGGTAGATGCGACCCTGGAAGTCTGTCGAAAGAATCAACTCGTTGGGACGCGCCACAAGGTCGTATACATTCTCTTCCTTGCTCGACCACAGGGACTCGACAGAGTTGTCCGGGTTGATGCGATACACGGCCGAGCGCTCGATACCGATGATGTCCATCACGGGAGCAACGGGCGCGGCCGGCGCACTGGGCGGCGCCGGCTGCGTGGCGGCCGGCCGCGCCTTGAGATCCACACCGCTCTGCGTTGCGGCGTCGCTCACCGTGACGCTTGCCGAGGTGGCGGTCACGGTCATGCTCGCCGAAGCAGCGGTGGCAGCGGCCGCCGCCGTGGCGCGGCGCGCCGTGGAACCGCCCAATGCCGCCACGTACAAGGTTCCACCCGGCGCGGGCACGATGGTGCGGATCTCCGGCAGGTTCGAATCGTATAGCGTGAAGGCCTTATCTTTGGCCGTGATGCGGTAGAGAATGCCGTTCGGCTCTGTGCCGGCGAGCAAGCGCCCCTGGCCGTCCACAGCCAGGCAGGTGACGTTGGTCTGCGACGTCTCGTAATAGACTTCGCCCTTGCCCGGGCCGGTCACGCGGAAGATCTTGCCTTGATCGCCGGTCGCCACGTAAAGCGCGCCGTCGGGGGCGAAGGTGAGCGCCCAAATGTAGCGTGCGCCCGGGGCGAAATGCTCGACCGCCTTCCCGTTTTCGATCCGGTAGACGCGGCCGTTCGGCGACGTGGCCGCGTACAGTGTGCCGTCGGGCCCCACGGCGAGCGCGAACACCTCAGGCTGCTCGCTGGTCCACAGAAGCGTCCCTTTGCCGGACTTGTCGATGCGGTACACGCGGCCGCGATGCCCTGTCCCCGCGTACAGGGAGCCGTCCGGCGCTTGCACCAGACTCCAGATCACGGGCTGCTCGCTCGCGTACAGGCTTTCGAGCGCAGGTGCCAGCAGCAGTTTGCCGTCGCGCGAAAGCGAGACGCCGTTGAAATGGCCGCGCAGGAAGTCCTGGTAGGAGTTCATCTCCCAGCTTGCAGTCCCCGAAGCCATGGCGACCACCGCCACCAGGAAGAACGCCGGGGCGAGCAGCATCCGTTTCATTCCTTCACCTCCACCTGCAGGGTCTTGGACCCGCTTACCACGGCGTTCTCCACTCCGATTTCCAGCTCCGCCACCTTGGAATTCCGCGCCATACCGGTGCCCTGGGCGGCGGTTGCGCTGCGCGTAAGGATCATGGCCACCGACGGCGGCGGATCCGGCAAATCCTCGCCCTGCACCTGAAACGCGGGTTCGGCGCGCCACACGCGCACATAAGCCCGGGTATTGGCTCGCAAGGAATTGAGCAGCGTCACAACCCGCGCCGCGGAACGCGGCACGGCAGTGAGCGTGCCGCCGAATTCGGTCATGTTGGTGACCAGCCCGTCAGCCACGGTGAAGTAGAGCGGTCCGGTGGGTGCGCCCGGCGGAACCCGGTAGGTCACCTTGCGCTTCAGTTCCGCGCCGTCTTCGCCGGCCAGCAGCACGTACAGATCCACGGTCTCGCCGGGCCGTACCCACTGCCGGGACGTCCAGATCTGGTCGATCTGCCACTGGCGTTTGGCCGCCGAGGAATCGATGGTGAGATCCACGCTCTTCAATTTGAGCGACGTGAACCCGCTCTGCATCGCGTAAGCCACCGGCACGGCGGCGGCCAGCGATACCTGCATGGGCATGTTCGCGTCGCCCGAGTACATGTTCTCGATGCGCACGGGCGCGGCTCCGCCCTGGAATTCAATCCGGCCGCGGATGGCGAAGGTGGACGCGCCCACGGTGCGCTCGGTGGCGTCGATAGCCGAGAACGCCGCGATTTGCAGTAGCAGCGGCGCGAGCAGCGGATCGTTCACCATCCGGATCTGATAGCGTTCAAACGGTACGGGAGCGGAGCCGTCTCTCGCGCGGTTCACCGCAATCGTTACCGGTACCAGCGCGGCGCGCCTGCCGAGCTCGCCCGCCACCGCCGTGTTCGCGTCCATGGTGATCGAACCCAGCCACTCCCGCGCCGTCGATATCTTGAACGAACTAGAAAGCGTGGGTAGAACCGTCAGTACCTCGGCGCGCGCGAACGGCAGCTCCGCCGGGCCAATGCTCAGAAACCGGTGGCCGAATGCATAAATGCGCCTGCCGTCGATCATGGTGACCGTGCCATCGGCGCTGACGTTCATGTCGCCTGAAACAAGCTGTACGCTGATCATGGAGCCGGGCTGCAACGGCTCCGCCGCCGCGGGCGTACGCTGGCTGGCGCCGCCGCCGGTTCCGGCGCGCGGATCGAGGCCCAGGGCGCGCAGCTGTGGCGCGAAGGTTTCGATCGCGGCGCGCGTAAATCCGCCAAAAGAGACCGGGGTGGCGATGTCGACGATTCGCCCTTCGCCCGTCGTGACGGCCTGGGCCAGCGGCCGCACTAAATCGCGCTCGAACGGCGAGACCGCCGCGCGCCGCTCGCGCGTCACAGGCTGGGAAACACGCAGCATTTCTTCAATGGGGCGCACACCGGCGATGGGTTCCTTGGCGAACTGAAACGCGAACGCCACCGCGCCCACGAGCTTCCCGCCGATATAGACTGGGCTTCCGCTCATGCCCTGCATCACTCCCGCGGTTGCGAGCGGGCCCCCGGACAGGCGCGCCAGGATGACGGACTGCTTGGGGCCGGAGTTCTCCAGCACGCCGAGCACTTCAACCTGGAAATCCTCCACGCGGGTGCCCGAGAAGACGGTCTTCCCGACGCCGCGCATCCCCGCGCGCACCTCGTGCAGAGGGAGGATCAAGGGCTGCGCCGCAAGCGCGCCGATCCACAGTAATCCCATGATCCAGGAAAGGGAGGGCACAATCCCATTCTACCGTGGAAACGAACTGCCCTCGCCCGAAAGCCAGGGAGGAGGGCGACTTTCAAGCTGCGCGGAGAGCACTCCTGTATGCGGACGAAATCCCCGTCAGTACCCCTTCTGCTTGTCCACCACGTTGAGCAGCGGTTCGCCGTCGCGGAACCGGCGCATGTTCTCTTTCATGAGCTCGATGCGCCGGCGGGCGGCGTTGTCGGAGGTTCCGGCCAGGTGCGGCGTGATGATGACGTTGGGGAACTTCCACAACGCGTGGCCGGGGGGTAGCGGCTCGGGGTCGGTTACGTCAAGGCCCGCGCCGGCCAGGCGCTTTGAATCCAACGCCTCCACCAGGGCGGCGGTATCTGTCAGCGGCCCTCGAGAAATAGCGATGAAGTACGCCGACTGTCTCATCAAGTGAAACCGCGCGCGATTGAACATGCCGCGGGTCTCCCGTGTCAACGGCGCTGCAACGAAGACCACGTCGGCTTCGGGCAGCACCTGATCAAGGCGGTCCGGCCGCACCAGCCTGGTCAGGTAAGGCTGTGCGGGAATGTCCTTGGGGTCAACCCCTATGACGCACATGCCGAAGGCGCTGGCGCGGATGGCGACCTCGGTGCCGATGCTGCCTACCCCGACCACCACGGCCGTCTTCCCTTTGAGTTCAATGGGGTGGTAGTCCAGGCGGTTGATGCTCTCCTTGCCGCGGTCGCGCTCCACCTGGTTGATGCAGCGCGTAAGCGAGAGCAGCAAGGCGAAAGCGTGGTCCGCGATGTTGGGACTGGCGATGCCGCGCGCGTTGGTGAGTACGATGTCCGTGTTCGCGATACCGGCGGCGATGTGGCCATCCACGCCAGCGCTGGTGGCCTGCACCCAACGCAGCTTCTTGGCGGCGCGCAGCAGTTCGGGCCGCAGGTGGCCGTACATGGCATCGGCGTCGGCGATCTCGGTGAGCCACTCCTGCCTGCTCGAAGGAGTAACGATCCGGGCCTCCGGCACGGCTGCGCGGAATTCGGCGATGACCTCCGGAGGCCATTCCGTCATCAGGATCTTAAATGTCTTTGTTTCCGCGCCGGCGACCGCCGCCAGCGCGAGCGTCAAGGCCCAGCCCAGCCGGATTCCCATGGGACCGATTCTATCCCACCGCCGCCGGGCTGTGTTCAGAAGCACTAGACGCTGGCGGGGACCACGTATGGAGCCCGGTAGCGCCTGGTGAGCAGTTCGTTGGCTTGCGCGTCGTGGCCAAACGTTTCCTTTGCCGGATCGAATACGAGGTTCCGGCCCAGGCGGTAGCTGATGTTGGCCAGGTGGCACATGGCCGACGAGATGTGGCCTTGTTCGGCGTCCGCCGCCAGGTCCTGGATCTTGCGGCTTCGCACGACGTCCAGGAAGTTCGCGATGTGAGGCGCGGGGTCGTCGGGTTTTGCCTCGATGAGCTTCATCTGCTCGCCGAGTTCCCGCTTCTCGCCCCGGAAAATCCGGAATCCGTGCGCGTCCAGCGCCATCACGCCCTCGCTGCCGAAGAAAAGATTGCCGATGAAGTTGCCGCCATCCAGAGTGATGCTGCCCTCACCCGTGGTGGGCAGGCCGCGCACCTCGAAATTCACCTGGCAGTCTCCGTAATCGAAGACGGCGAACTGCGTGTTGGGGGTCTCCTGATCGTCGTCGTAAACGAACTTGGCGCCGCTCGAGAAAACACGCCGCGGAAGACCGCTCTTGCCGAGTCCCCAGCGGGCCAGGTCCATCTGGTGCGGCCCCTGGTTGCCGATATCGCCATTGCCGGTAGCCCAGAACCAGTGCCACTTGTAATGGAAACGGTTCGGATTGAACTGTTGCCAGGCCGCCGGCCCCAGCCACAAGTCGTAGTCCACTCCGGGGGGCACGGGTCCGTTGGGCTGCCTACCGATCGAAAGGCGCCGCTTGTAGCAGAGGCCCTTGGCCAGATAGAGTCTTCCGATGGCGCCCTGATGCAGCAACTCGATGGCGCGGCGCTTGTGCGTGATGCTGCGGCTCTGCATCCCGACCTGCACCACGCGGCCGTACTTGCGCGCGGCCTCCACCATGCGGCGGCCTTCAAAGACGTTGTGGCTGGAAGGCTTCTCCACGTAGACATCCTTGCCCGCCTGGCAGGCCCAGATCGTGCCCAGCGCGTGCCAGTGGTTGCAGGTCACCAGTACCACCGCGTCGACGCCCTTGTCGTCGAACAGTTTCCGGAGGTCTTGGTATGGTTTTGGCTTTCCGGCTCCAACCTGCTGAGCGAGTTGCTCGGCCTGCTCGAGACGTGCCTGATCGATGTCGCAGATGGCCGCGATCCGGCAACCTGGCTGCGCCGCGAATGCCGTCATCAGTTCGCGTCCGCGGCCGCCCAGGCCGATGACGCCCACATTCACCATGTTGTTGGCGGACGCTCCATAAAGGCCGCCGGCCAGCGCGCCTGCCGCTCCACGAACGAAAGACCTTCGATCCATGATTGCCTCCTTACCGCTACATCGTGGCTGATGAATTATTCCCACGAGCCCATGATCGGAGAGGTCGCATACAGGGTCAATACTTCGGCCACCACGTTGCTTACAGACTGAAACCAACGCGGTTCGCGGAGGAAAAAAGAGACCCCGGAGGAACGGTTTTCCGTTGCCCGGTGAGCGGACTCGCGGCAGGTGTAAAATGAGGCGATCGTCTGATCGAGTCGATGCGGAAAGTCCACCGTTTGGAAGAAATCGTCTTTTGGCATGTGTTCGACCATCCGTCCTGCCTGCGAAACGACCTCGGTCAACACTTCGGCATTAGCCCGGCCACGGTAAGCCGGGTGGTTTCCGTGTTGGTGGAGAAAGGGCTCGTAATTGAAACCTCGGCGGAAGTGTCTTCGCCAGGAAGGAAGCCGCAATCCCTGAAGGTTAACCCGCGACTGGCGACTTTGCTGGGGATCGACATTCACGAGGAGGGCGCGCTCGCCGTTGTGACGGATCTGGCGGGTACCCTCCTGGGTCGCGGGACCGTGCGTTGCGACGCGGAACGGGGTGTGGACGCGATGGTGAGCGCCAGTCTGAAGGCGGCCGATGCCGCGCTGGAAGACGCGGAAATCCCCCGTTCGGAGATCCGGCGTCTCGGTGTGAGCCACTGCGGCGACCTGGACATTAAGAACGGCGTTTGCGTCTCCTGGGCCAACGCTCCTGGCTGGAAATTCGTTCCGATTCGGGACATGCTGACCAGTGCCTTCGGATTGACGGTCACTCTTGAGGACCGGGCGCGGGCACTGGCTACGGCAGAAAGGCGCATTTCTCCGGAGGATTGGGGCCACACCGAATCGGTGTACTTCACCTGCGGTTCCGGAATCGGGATGGGATTCTTTGCCGAGGGGCGGCTCTATCGGGGCGCCAGCCAGGGCGGCGGCGAGATTGGCCACACCGTGATCGACGCCAGCGGCCCGCTATGCCGGTGCGGAAACCGCGGTTGTGTCGAGGCTTTCGCGGGCATCGTGGCGATCCTGGATTTCGTGCGCAAGTCCCAGATCGGAAGAGCGTCGTGTAGGGAAAGAGTGT
>ENA-UOYA01004602-UOYA01004602.1-activated-sludge-metagenome-genome-assembly--contig:-NODE-4602-length-11424-cov-60.818014_pt1 | contig 11424 bp, 8 predicted proteins | sample MGYA00238163_ERZ764804 | MGnify/ENA primary metagenome ERZ764804 (study PRJEB28919, sample SAMN05720223) | activated sludge metagenome | isolation source: Anaerobic digester | place: Hong Kong...
AACAAGCAGTTGGGGCTATGGCTATTATAATTGATAAGAATAAAAAACTTATTGAGAAACAAAAAATTGACGCTATTAATGCGCAAGCCGAAGCTAATTCACGAAGTGCGCAAGCTGCCGAGCAAGCACGTATGCAAACTGAAATGTCAATCATTCAAGGCAAAATACAATTGCAACAAATAACAAACGAGGGACTTCGCCAAAAAGAAATCGAAAAAGGAAATCAAGAAAGGCTAACGCTACAATTAAAATTAAAAAGTGATGAAAATATCGCTCATATAACATCAAACGCTTCTATTCAAAAACAAGCTGAAATGGAAGATAGAAAAGACCAAAGAGCAGCCAAAGAAGCTACTATGCAAGGTCAGTTATCAAACGTCAAAGAAAATAATGCCGCGCCTATTGATTTTGAACAACAAGAGCAAGATAAACAAATGTTTCAAGTAGATTCAAACTATGAATAAAATTATTATATTTGCGTAATTTAAATTTAATCTAAATAAGAATAACATGGAAGATGAATTAGAAGTAAAAGAAGTAACGCCTGATATTTTAAATCAAGAACAGCCTGAATTAGAAGCTGCTCCTGAACAAGAACAGCCAATAGTTGATGAGCCACCTGTTGTTGACGAGCCTAAAAATGAAACTCCGCCTACGCAAGAAATTGAATTAGACGATGATAAGGTATTAAAATATTTAAGCGAAAAACATTCTTTGTCCGCAGAGAATATAGATTCATTAAAACCAAAAGAACAAACTAAATTACATCCTTCGGTAGAGGCTTATAATAAGTTTGTTTCTGAGACAGGGAATACAAGCGTATCTGATTTTTTAGAAACGCAAAAAGATTGGTCGCAAGAGCCGAGTGAGGTTAAACTCATGCAATACTTGAAAATTGAAAACCCTTCATTAAATGATAGCCAATTAGCTTTCTTATATAATAAAAGATATAATACCGCTGACCTTGACGAATCAATTGATGAAGTTGAGATAATGGAAAAGCAAATTAACCAAACAACTGATTTGCGAAAAGCAGAGCAATTGCTTGAAGAAAGGAAACAGTCATTTATGGCTCACAAGGGTCTTGATGAGTTAGTGCCTGAAGAATTTAGACAAGCAAAAGATTTGGTAGATTCATACTCTACACAACAACAACAAGCTAACGAATTTAACTCGTTAAAAGCAGCGGAATACTTTAATAATGATTTCAAAGGTTTTGAATATCAAATTAAAGTGGGTGATAAAATCGAGAGTTTGGTTCTGAAACCCGAAAACGTTGCTGATGCAAAAGGTTGGCATGGTTCTATTGAGAACTTAAATAAAATGTTTTTTGACGAAAATGGCAAGGTAAAAGACCCTAACGCGCTATTCAAAATTTCAGAAATAGCAAGAATGGGGGTAGATAAATTCACAGAGAAATTATCTAATACAATTGCCGCTAGAATTGCAGAAGAAGAAGATAAAACTTCTAAAAACATTTCATTGACAGAAGATAGACAACTAGAATCACCTTTGCCTAAACTAGAAGTTAAAGTCGTAGGCTAAAAAAAAGAAAAAAAATAACACAACTAAAAAACTTTTAAAAAATGGCTTTATTGAACACTCCGGGTATTAAACTTACCCCTTCTGCATCAATGACACCTACTGGCGAAAACTACTTAGGTATTGATGATTTTGACTTTGCAAACCAATACTTGCCCGATACATATAAAACTGTATGGCAACGTTTCGGTTCGCAAGATTTAACAGGTATGCTTAGACGTTTGTCTAAAGAAATGCCTTTGGTATCTGATATTGTATTATGGAAAGAAGAACAACGTTTGCGTTTGCTTGGCGAGGGCGTAACTCGTTCATCTAACGTATTTACACTTTCAGGACACAACTTCCGCGTTGGAGAAACAATCGTAGTTAGAAATGCTGATGGCTCAGTTGTAAGACAAGGGCGTATTTCTGCAAATACTGATACTACATTTACTGCTTTGTGCGGTGATGCTGCTGGTTGGACTGCTGTTGGAACTTCTGCTCTTACTGTTTTTGTTGATGGTAACGAGTTTAAGAAAAAAACAAACGGTATGGATGAATCACTTAACACTCAGTTTGAATCATTCAGTCAAAAACCAGTTATCATCAAAGATTATGTTGATGAATCAGGTTCTAACTTAGCACAAATCACTTGGTTGCAAGTTACCGTTCCGAACACAGGCGAAAGCGGATATGTTTGGTTCTTTGCTAATCGTATGAATACCGAAAAACGTTTAGATAACGCTATCGAAACTAAAATGGTAGGTCGTTCAAAAGCATGGGGTGGAGATTTAGCTGCTGATGGTTACGAGGGTACACAAGGTCTTATGGATATTGCCTCTGAGGGTAACGTATTTGAAGGTCAAATCGCTGACATGGCTGATGTTGACCAACTTTGTGAGCGTATGGACGCACAAGGAGCAATTTCTGATAACTATATCTATGGTACAACTGCGTTTAATTCATCTATTGACGACTTCTTGAAAGCAGAGCATATTACAGGTTTATCTTGGGGTGCTTTTGATAATGATGAAAAAATGGCTTTGAACTTAGGATTCAGCGGTATGCGTAGAAGCGGTTATCAATTCAGCAAATCCCGTTGGGGTTACTTGAATGATATTACTGGAGAGGGTTCTATGGTTGGAACAAACAAAAATCACGCACTTATGATTCCGTCAGGTTCAGAAAGCTTCCGTGATGAAGTTTCAGGAAAATCAACAACCGCTCCAATGTTACACTTACGTTACAGAGCGTATGGTAAAGAAAATAGACGTTATAAAGTAGCTGTTCGTAGCTTTGAGCAAGGGACAACTGGTGGTAAAGATATTTTCATTACCGATTACTTGACTGAGCGTTGTTTGGTAGCATTAGGACGAAACAACTTGTTCTTATTCAAGGGATAATTTTAAAAAAGCGAGAGGGAAACTCACTTATCCCTCTCGCTTTTATTATTTAATTTAATTTACTATAAAAAAAATGGGAAGACCAATTAAAAATTCAACTCAAAGTGATGGTGCTTTGGTTGACGAACAAGTTTTAGACTTAGACCCAAGTAAAGTTTTAGACCAAGAGCCAACTTCGGCTAACGAAGCAGTAGTTTTAGATACTATTGAAAAAGAAGAAGAACAGACTAAAGAGCCAATGATTCCTTTATCAGAAGTACAAAGGCTTATTGATGAAAAATTAAGTACTTTTAAATCTGAGTTACCAAAAGTACAAGAGCCGAAAGTAGTTGAGCAAAATACAGCTAGAGAACTTCAAAACTTTGATTTAGGAGTTGCTAATTATGACGGAATACCTGAGTTAGATAATTGGGAAGAAAAAGACAGAGTTTACGTTTTAATTCAAGGTAAAAAGGCAGCGTCTTATGGTATTAGAAATAGACACAAGCCAAATTCACCTCTTACTTATGTACACCCAATTACAAGAGCGACACACGCTTTAAGATATGCTACAAATCAACCATCTTTTTTTGTTGACAAACAGTCAAAAGAGGCGGGTTCTGTTACATTAGGCGTTATTGTTGTACGTGGGCAAAACTTATTCGTTCCAAAAAGTAATATCAAACTACAACAATTTTTACATATCCACCCTGATAAAAACATTGTTTTTAAAGAATTAAATCCCGAAGAAGACGCTAAAAAAGAATTAGAAATGTCTGATTTGAGATTTGAAGCAGAAAGATTGGTACGTCAACTTGAGCCAGCGTCGCAAAAAACAATTGCTCAATTAGTATGTGCTAACTACGCTGAAGATTGGGGTTCTATAAAAACAAAAGATGAACTTATTAAGGCAATTCCTAAAAACGCTAAGTGGATTAAAACGTTGGCCGAAGACGACCGACTTCCGCTCAAAGGATTAGCCAAAGAAGCGTGTATCAAAGGATTTATTAAATACGAAGATTATAAATTCATTGATGAAAATGAAAAAGTAATTTTAGAAGTTAATAGAGCCGAAAACGAATGGGATGCCATTGCTAGATATTTCTTATCGTCTAAAGGGAGAACAACTAAAGAATATCTTGAAGAAAAGGTAGGTTAACCTTACGCTAAACTTTAAACACACAACTAATATAGCCTTGCAATTTAAGCGAGGCTATATTTTTTTAATTATCTTTGTTTGTGAAAATTAAGTATTATGATTTCTATTAATAAGATATACAATTTAACATTATTTATCCTAGATAAAGAAGTAAGAGGTACAATACCGCCTGATAGATTTAATGAGTACGCGGGCTTGGCTCAATCGTCTATATTTGAAGACTTGTTTTATCAATTCACAAGTTGGCTAAACAAACAAAATAGGCGATTAACAAATTCAGGATATGCAGATTTGCCAAAAAACATTGCTGAACAAATCGATGTTTTTTCAATGTACACAACCAATACAAATTTCACGTATAACAACACAGATAATGTTTGGGAATTTTCGGGAGATGATTTTTATAGAGCGATAAATCTTTTTGCTACATTTTCAAACGGTAAAGTGATTGATATAGACCCTGTAAAAAAAGGTGAGTTAAATAAATTAAAAGCGCAAGGGTTGGTTAGTCAAACATTTCCTGTGTATGAAAAAATAGGCGACAATTATCGAGTTCACCCTACGATAACATCGCCTAATAAAGTAGAAATGGCTTACATAAGAACCCCTAAACCACCTAAATGGACTTATGAAGTTGTACAAGGAAACCCAATGTACAACCCAAGTGCTGCTGATTTTCAAGATTGTGAATTACATGAATCTCAACTTGTACCTATGGTTACAAAAATATTAGCTTATTCAGGAGTTTCATTACGTGAGGCAGAAATAACTGGGTATGCTTCAAATGAAGAAATAAAAGAAATACAAAAAAAATCTTAATAAATGTCTAGTCAAAATCCGCAAGTATATTACGAAAACGAAGAAAATCATGGTAACTATGTTTATGTTACCCTTGAAAGCATTGTAAATACATTTTTATTAGCGCAAACAGGAGATAGAACTGTTATTGGTAACGTGCCAAGACATTTAGTTTTACATTGGGCGAAAAGAGGTATTCAAGAATTTACTTTTGATGCTTTAAAAGAGGTGAAGCAAGTTGAGCTTTCGTTAGGAGAAACATTAGATGTTATATTACCACCTGATTACGTTAACTATGTTAGAATATCATACGTTAATGAGAAAACAGGGGAATTAATGCCTTTAAGTAGAAATTCTAAAATAGCGATGGCCGCGTCTTATTTACAAGACAACAACGCTGAAATTTTATTTGATGATGCAGGAGATATTTTAAAAGGAACTACACTTCATCAAGCATTAATTGACAGACCTACACAGAATAGTATTACTGTTTTACCTTGCGACACTTCTTGTAGCGGATGTTCTTACTATGGTAGCGGATGCCCAAATCCACAAATGTTCAGAGCAGACCCAACTAGAAATGCAAACGGTTATTTTCAAATAGACACTAGACAAGGTAAAATACATTTTAGTTCTGATAATTCAAATAGAACAATAATGTTAGAGTATATTTCTGATGGTCTTGAATATAGTTCCGATAGCGACATTCGAGTGAACAAACTTGCGCTAACGGCATTACAAGACTACATTAGTTGGAATATACTAAATAACGACTTAAACGTACAAGAGTATATTGTCCAAAGGGCTAAAAAGAAATATGAAGCGAGTTACCGTTCCGCTAAAATTAGATTAATGAATTTAAAAGCCAATGAAGTGATGTTCGCTTTAAGAGGTAGAAATAAATATATCAGATAATCATGCCTATTTTTAAAAATAATTTCACAGAAGCAATTGTTCAAAAAGATTTAGACGAAAGATTAGTTTCGCCTAAACAATTAGTGGATTCTGAAAACATTTCTTGTTTAACTAATGAAGGTGGGCAAAAAGGCGTTTTAAAGCCAGCTTTAGGAAATCTTAAAAAAACAGATTACGCTACGCTATATGGAATTGTAAATGCAAAAACAATAGGTAGAGGTAGTAATTCATCAGATAATTTAATTTACAATTTTGTATGTGGTAATAATTATGACGCTGTAATTGAATATAATCCAAATACAAATCAATCTGCTATTGTCGCAAAAGCCACAACTGGCGGTGCGTTAAATTTTTCAAAAAACAAAAGAATAACAGGTGTAGATATTTTCATAAATTCAACTGGCGAGGGGAATCTTTTATCTTTTAGCGGTGATGATAACCCTCCTAGAATTTTAAACATAAAAACATTTAAAGAATTAAGTCTTGTAACACCTATTGATGGTTTTACTTCTGATGAAATATCTTTAATAAAAGTACCGCCAAAATACCCTATTTCTTTATTGGGCAAAACATCTACTGAAAACTCAAATAGTAATTACATAAACGATAAGTTTATTTCTTTTGGGTATATGTATAAATACAAAGACGGATTTTATTCTGCTATATCTCCGTGGTCAAAATATTTTTTTGAACCTAGTCAGTTTGATTTAGACTTTGATACTTTTGAAAATTTCGGTATGTTAAATCAAAAAAATGCAGTTGATTTAACTTTTAATACAGGAAAAAGCGATGTTACAGCAGTAACGCTTGTTTTTAAATTATCTAATTCAAGAACAATATTTGTTATAGACGATTACAACAAAGAAGATGAGGGTTGGGCGGACAACGCTATCGAAACAATTGAATTTAATAATTCAAAAGTTTATAAAATATTAGATGAAAGTCAATATTTTAGAAATTATGATAACGTTCCAATAAAAGCGGGAGGCCAATTTCAAATAGGTAATAGACTTGCTTTTTATGATTATACCGAAGGGCGAAATATAGTTGATTCAGAAGGAAACAAAGTAAAACAACTTTTCACTACCGAGTTTATTTCAAAAGAAATTATATCAAAAGAAATATCAGTAGCTAATCAATCAGTAACTTACACTTATGAATCACCTAGTGTAACTTTACCAAAAGGCAAAGTAATTTTAAGTTTATCGGGTATTGACTTAAAAAAGGGTTCTGTTGTTTATATAAATTTTGATATTTTAAGCAATGAACAAGATATTAACTTCGTATCTACTTTTCAATATGTTCTTGACGTAGATTATGCTAATGTTTCTGCTTTAATATCAAGTTCAGGTTTTATAGAATCGTTGGCGCAATTCAATGATTATTTTCAAAATAACGGAGGGGTGGTTTTGCCTGACGGTTATATAGACCCATATACATACGTTAAAGGGTTTGAAATTACTGCATCGGGGAGTAATATGATTATAACATTTCCTATTGTAATGTATGAAATAGCAGACCCTCCACCACCAAATATATTTTTATACGACTATTTTAGTAATTCAGACACTTCTGCTTCTTTTAGGAATATAGCGGTATCTACCTCTATGAAATCTAATAGAGATTATGAGGTTTGTCTTTTTTACATTGACCCACAAGGGCGAGAAACAACTGCGCAAACAAGCAAAACAAATACCGTATATATTCCAAATCAGAATAGTATAACTCAAAATATAATAAAAGTATCTATTCCTGATTATCAAAACGCGCCAGAAGGATTTGAAAGATATAAATTTGGAGTAAAACAAAGCAGAAGTCATTACGAACAAATATTTGCAAATATATTTTTTGTTGATGGTGATTTTGTTTGGATAAAACTAGACGGAGAAAATAAAAATAAAGTAAAAGAAAACGATGTCTTAATCGTAAAGAAAGACGGTCGTGGGGTTTTATCAGAAATTAAAACTTTAAAAGTTTTAGAAGTAAAAGACCAACCAAAAGACTTTATTGTGAATAATCGTGACCCAAGAGGGGTTCTTATTGTTGAACCCGCGGGCTTGTATATGAAAGTACGTCCCAATGATGTAGAAATGAAATACAATACGGATGAGTTTCAAAGATACACAGATGTAGAAACAGACGCGTCTGCCGATATTGATTTGAGATTTGGCGGATTGAAACGTTATAATGAAGACACTGCATCTTATGAAGATATACCTTTAAGACAAGGCTCTACTGTAAATATTAAAATAAACCTAAATCCTATTGGCGGAGGAACGCCAACTACATTAGATAAAACATGGAATATACAAAATGATTACAATTCATTTGAAGATTTTTGGACATCTGTGGCTGTTCCTTCTTTGCCTTTTTATACAGGAAATTCAAATCAATTTACATGGAATAATTTTGTTTTTGAAGATGATGCGGTTGGAAATAGATTTTTTAGAGTATATCCACCAGATGCAGGAGGATTATTAGTTAGGGCTGATGGAGCGTTAAATATAAGAAGCGTAGATGGCTATTTTATATTTGAAACAGAACCAATAGATGTAACTGACGATATATTCTATAAAACACCTGAAACATACACTATTAATAACGGAAAGCACGAAATGGTTGACCATTATTTAACAGATACTTTTAATTGTATTTGTTTTGGTAATGGTGCTGAAAGTTATCAAATTAAAGACGGTTTTAACACCAAAGAATTAGCTATTGATTACGGTCAATTAATAAAAACAACCGATGAATATAAGCAGATAAGACGATATGCCGATATAACTTATAGCGAAGTTTACCAAGAAAGCACAAATACAAATAAACTAAACGAGTTCAATTTATTCAATCAAAATTACAAAGATGATATAGAAAAGGCTTTTGGTAAAATTGTTTGGGCGAGAGGCTTTGAAACAAATATTGATATTATTCAAGAAGATAAATATTCTGTAATTTATTACGGAAAAGACTTTTTGTACAATACCGATGGCTCGGCCAACTTGCAAAAAATACCAGAAGTTTTAGGGCAACAAAAAACACTCGATGGGGAATACGGTTGTAGTCATAACCATAGTGTTGATTACTTTGGCTTCAATAGATATTTTGTTGATACAAAAAGAGGTGTTGTTTTAAGAAAATCAAACAATGGTTTATTCCCTATTTCATCGCAAGGAATGGATGAATATTTTAAAAGATTATTTAGAGATAATACGATAACACAAGTAATAGGAGAATATGACCAATTTTTATCTGTATTTATTTTAAATGTAAAATACAATGATGATAAGTATGTTACATGGCTTTATTCAGACGAGAGCAACGGTTGGTTGACCAGACATACGTTTAACCCTGAAGATATGTTACGATTAAATGGTAATTTGTATTCATTTAAAAATGGCGAAATTTATCTTCATAACCAAAAGGGTAACTTAGGTGATAATTATAATACTTTTTATGGTGTTCAATCAAAAAGCACTTTCGGTATTAATGTTTCTCAAGAGCCAAGTATGCGAAAAAACTTTAAATCCTTGTCTTACGAGGGTACAAAAGCCTTAGACGCTACTTTAACTTCTGATTTAGACAAAGGTTACGTGAGCCAAAACGACTTCAGAAAAAAAGAGGGCGTATGGTATTCATATATTAAACTTTCAGATGATGAAATTAATACAGAATTACTATCAAATCAAGGTATTGGGGTTGCTACCGTAAGCGGAAACGACTTGACTTTCGCTCAAGATGTAAACAATTTAATATCAATAGGCGATAGAATTGTTGATAGCAACTTAAACTTAATTGGAATCGTTCTAAATAAAGAAAGGAGAAAATTAACTTTAGATGGTATTTTGGGTGGTTTTTCAGGTGGATTTGTATTGGCAGCAAAATACCAAAGCGTAGAAAATCAAAGTATGAACGGTTATTATTTAAGAGTTGATTGCGAACTTGAAACAAACGAATATTATGAGTTATTCTGTATAAATACCGAAATTTCAATAAGCAAACCGTAAAATAACTATATTTGTGTTAAATTAAATATAAAATGGAGTTTTCAGTAAAAAGACACAACAAATTAGATTTTCACGATACTTATGTTAAGTGGTTGGAGAGCCAAAACTTTCCTTATATTGCCAAAGAAGTATTGCCTGAAAATGTATTTGTTTGTTACGTTGGTGATATTCCGTGTTATTGCATTTGGTTTTGGCACACGGATTCAAAAATGTGTCATGTAGGTTTTCCTGCAAGCAACAAAAATGTAAATATAAAAACAAAAAAAGGAGCATTTAGGTATTTGTTTGAGCAAGTATCTAAATACGCTAAAAGAAAAAAATATTTAAGGATATTCACTACTTCCGCGACACAAAGCGTTATTGATGCTATGCTAGAAGCAGAATATGTGGAAGGAGAACCTTGTAATCATTATTTTAAAATATTAAACTAAATGGGAGCAGTTTCAGCAGTTTCAGGCGGATTAGGTGTAATCGGAGGGGTAAAGCAATTAATAGAGGGCGAACAAGATAAATCAGCCGCAGCCGCGGCAATTAGAAATTTAAAACGACCTCAAGCGACTAACGCTTACGAAAATACACAAGTGAGTACTTTAGGTGCTGATTTAGCTAGAGAAGAACAAGCTAGATTAGCAGCTACTCAAGTAGGCGCATTACAAGATATGGGCGCGAGAGCCTCAGTTGGTGGAATAGGCAGAGTAGTAGCAGGAAATCAAGAAAATATGAATAGAATTGCTACTAATTTAGACGAACAGCAGCAACGTATTAATATGGCAAAAGCCGAAGACGAAAAGCGTATTCAACAACAAGCGCAAGACTATTATCAACAAGATTTAAGCAATCTAAGTTCTCAATATAATGCAGCAAAAGATAGTTCAGCGCAAGGTTTTAGTAATACGTTAATGGGTTTGAATAATGTAGGAAATGCCGTTTCAGGAATGAATTTTAAAAAATCGGGAAGCGGAATAACTACGTCAGAATCAGGAACGCCATTAGATTTAACAAATCCTAGTTATATGTCTACTGTTGACGAAAGACAATTACAACCTGTTCAGTTAAATTCAGCCCCCGCTACATATAATTCACTACCAAATACTCAACAAATAACAAATAGCTTCCAAAACCAAATAGGCTCAATGCCTTATCCATGGAAGTATAGTAGAGTTCTATAACTTATAAAATATAACGATGGCAGTAATAGGTTCACCAACTTCGGGTTTTGCAAATGTTCAACCAACTAAGAATTACTTGGGCGAAACTTTGCAATACATAAATGAAGACCAATTTAGAAGAAAACAAGCCGAAGAAGAAAAAAAACAACGCGAAGCTGCTGCGACTGCTGCTGCTCAAAAACAGCAAGCAGAGCAAAGAGCAAGTGTATCAAAAGACGCTGACGAAAAATTTAAGTTTAAAGCTACTGAAAACGGTAACTTTAATGATGCATTGACAGATTACTTTGTAAATATAATGTCAGCTTATACTGATTCTAAAATGGATTATATAAACACAGGAAACCCTCAATCATTAAAAAAAGCAAATAATTTATTGGCAAGTGCAGACGCTTTTAAACAATCTGCCGACTTTATGAACGGAATTACAGAGAATTACGCCAAAGACCCAAATAAATACGACCCTAATAGTGTTCAAT
>ENA-UOYA01004603-UOYA01004603.1-activated-sludge-metagenome-genome-assembly--contig:-NODE-4603-length-11424-cov-6.611311_pt1 | contig 11424 bp, 7 predicted proteins | sample MGYA00238163_ERZ764804 | MGnify/ENA primary metagenome ERZ764804 (study PRJEB28919, sample SAMN05720223) | activated sludge metagenome | isolation source: Anaerobic digester | place: Hong Kong...
AGCCTGCCGCTCTCCAATCTGGCGGCGAAACTGGCGCGCTTCATGCCTGCCAAAAGCAGCTAGCCGAATCCTTAGAAGTCCTGCAGTGCCGGGCGCGCCGTGATCACGGCGCGCCCCCTGTTGTTGATGGAGGCTCCCATGGGTCACGAGGTTCCGGCTTTTTCTGCCCGCCTGAAGGCACCGCCGCAGCTGGTCTTGTTCTTTGGCGTGCTGGCGACTTCGATGTCAAGCACGCTGGTGCGCCTGGCGCAGGCCGAGGCGCATTCTCTGGCCATCGCCGCGTGGCGGTTGACGTTGGCGACGGTGATGCTGGCGCCCTTCGCCCTTTCGACCCGGCGGGCCGAGCTGCGCTCCTTCAGCCGTCGGGAGAGGCGATGGTTGCTGGCTTCTGGGGTGTTCCTGGCCGTGCACTTCGCTACGTGGATCCTCTCCCTGGCGTTGACCTCCGTTGCCGCCTCGGTGGTGCTGGTAGCGATGTCACCCCTGTTTGTGGGACTGATCGCGTATTTCCTTTTCCATGAGCGGCTGTCGCGGGAGACGATCCTGGGATTGCTGTTGGCGTTGAGCGGCTCGGTGATCATCACGGCGGGCGATTTCGGAGGCGGCGCCCATCGGCTCCAGGGAGACGCGCTGGCTCTGGCCGGCGCCCTGGCCGTGGCGGGATATTTCCTCATCGGGCGTGTGCTGCGCGCGCGGATCTCGCTCCTGGGGTACGTTTTCCCCGTTTATGCGACGGCGGCCGTCGTGTTGTTGCTCTGGGCTTGGGCGGCGGGGGTGCCTCTCACCGGCTTCAGCCCGCTGACGTGGCTGTGGTTGGCGCTCCTGGCGCTGTTCCCTCAGATCATCGGCCATTCGTCCCTGAACTGGTCACTGGGACACCTGTCGGCGACTTACGTGTCGCTGGCGGTGTTGGGTGAGCCGATTGGCTCGACGATTCTGGCATGGGTGGTGCTTGACGAGGCGCCGGCAGTGACGGCAGTCGTGGGGGGCATGTTGATCCTGGCCGGTCTGGTGATTGCCGGACGCGACCAGCAAAGTGCAGGGGCTTGAAATGAACTTTTCCCCGCCTCTGGTGGTTTTCTCTAACGTGGGAACGTGTCCACGTGTGAAGGTGCGAAGGTGCGAACGTGCGAAGGTGCCCACTTGTGAACGTGCGAACGTGAGGATTCGCTGACTCGCCGATTCGCCTATTTTCAGAGGAGGTCACTTACGCATTACGCATTACGCATTACGCATTACGTATTTTTGAGGAGGATGTGATGGCGGAAACGGATTCCCAGAGCAGTCTCGCGGCGGTACGGACGCTAGCCAGGCAGATCATCGCTAACGTCAATCAGGTCATCATCGGCAAACAGGCGACGGTGGAGCTGGTGGTGATTGGCCTTCTGAGCCAGGGGCATTTGCTGATCGAAGATGTGCCCGGCGTCGGCAAGACTATGTTGGCCCGCTCGCTCGCGCTTTCGACGGGCTGCACCTTCGGAAGGCTCCAGTTCACGCCTGATATGCTTCCCAGCGACGTGACCGGCGTCTCCATCTTCAATCAGGCGACGCGCCAGTTCGAATACCAGCCGGGCGCGGTCATGTCGCAGATCCTGCTCGTGGATGAAATCAACCGCGCTACCCCCAAGACCCAATCGGCGTTGCTGGAGGCCATGGAGGAGCGTCAGGTGACGGTGGACGGCGTCACCCATCCCCTGCCGCAACCTTTTATGGTGCTGGCGACGCAGAACCCCATTGAATATGAAGGCACCTTTCCCCTGCCGGAGGCACAGCTCGACCGCTTCTTTTTCCGCGTCAGCCTGGGGTATCCCTCCTTGTGGGACGAAATGGAAATGATGAGTCGGCAGCAATTTCAGCATCCCATCGAGACCTTGCGCGCGGTGATCAGCGTCGAAGAACTGCTTGCCGCGCAGGAAGCCATCAAGAGTGTGCACGTGAGCCAATCCCTGCGCGAGTACATCGTGCGCCTGGTGCGGCGCACGCGCGATCACAGCGACGTCTACCTGGGGGCCAGTCCGCGAGGGAGCCTGGCGCTTTTCCGTGGTGGGCAGGCGCGCGCGGCGTTGGAGGGGCGGGATTTTGTGCTGCCCGATGACATCAAAGCGCTGGCAGTTTCCGCGCTGGCGCATCGGCTCATCCTGGCGCCGGGGGCGCGCTTGCGGGAGCAGAAGCCGGAGGCCGTCGTGACCCAGCTGCTCGAGGAAATTCCTGTGCCGGAGAGCGCTCCCTCGCGCCGTTGAGGCTGTGTTTGGCGACCGTGATGCTTTACGGTAAGGCTCGCAGAGCTCTGAACGAAAATGAAATCCCAAAAGTCGAGCGTGAAGCTGAATAACTGGCTGCTACCCATCCTCGTGGGGTTGGTGCTGCTGCTGCAGATCTTCCTTCCTTACAAGGGATGGATGGCGCTGCTGGTGGGATTGGGCGGGCTGTGGGCGATCAGTACTTACTGGGCCTTTTCCCTGCGTGCGAAGCTGAGCCTTACCCGCGAGATGCGCTTCGGCTGGGCGCAGGTGGGGGATCGCCTGATCGAGCGTTTCAACCTGGCGAACGATGCGGCGCTGCCGGCGCTCTGGGTAGAGGTGGAGGACCTTTCGACGTTGCCCGGCTATCGGGCGAGTCGCGGCACCGGCGTTGCCAGTCGCAGCTCCATCCGCTGGCATCGAGAATCCGTTTGCACGCGGCGGGGATTGTTCTACCTCGGCCCGACCAACGTGCGGACGGGCGATCCCTTCGGCGTTTACACCGTCGCCCTGTCCTATCCGGCTTCCATGCCCTTGCTGGTGTTGCCGCCGATCGTCCCCTTGCCTCCCATCGAGGTCGCACCGGGCGGCCGGTCGGGGGAGGGCCGTCCGCGCGCCAACGCGCTCGACCGGGTGGTCAGCGCTTCGAGCGTGCGCCCTTACGTTCCCGGCGACAGCCGTCGCTGGGTACACTGGAAGCTTTCCGCGCACCATCAGGAGCTCTACGTCCGCCTGTTTGATGGCACGCCGGCGGGCGACTGGTGGATCCTCCTGGACATGGACGCGCGGGTGCAGGTTGGCGTAGGGGAGAATTCCACCGATGAACTGGGGGTGATTCTGGCCGCCTCCCTGGCGGATCGTGGCTTGCGGGCGCGGCGCGCGGTGGGACTGGTGGCCCACGGCGAGGAGCTGGTGTGGTTGCCGCCTCAAAGCGGGGAGGGACAGCGCTGGGAGATCCTCCGCACCCTGGCGCTCGTCAACCGTGGCCGGCGTTCCCTGGCCAAGCTGTTGCAGCGGGTCCAGCCGACATTGGGGCAGCGCACGACGTTGATCATCATCACGCCGGCTGTGGAGGGGCCGTGGCTGGAGAAGCTCGTCCCGCTTTTGCGGCGCGGGGTGGTCCCGACGGTGTTGTTGCTGGATCCTGTCTCTTTTGGCGGATCGGGCAGCGTCGCTGCGGCCCGCGCGACCTTGAATCAGCTCGGCGTGGCCAATGTTGTGATCACACAGGACCTGCTCGACCATCCGCTGGCGCATCCCGGCGTCCAGGGACATTGGGAATGGAAAGTGTTGGGCACGGGCAAGGCCGTACCGGTCCAACGGTCGGCGTCTGATACTCTCTGGAGGTCTCTGACATGAGCGTGCGAGAGGCTCCTTTGCCCTCCCATGGCGAGACCGAACAGCCCTCCCCGGTGAAGCGGTGGCTGCGTTCCCTGGCGCGGCGTGTCGGAGGATGGAACCTCGCCATGCTCGTGCTGGCACTGGCAATTCTGGGAAGTGTCGCCAGTGGGATGGCGAGTGTGGTGCGCGGGCTGGAATTCACGCTCCTGTGGTTGGTGGGTGCCCTGGCGTTGCTGTTGGGATGGGTGCTGGGAGCCTCCAAACTCAAGCCGTGGCTGGTCGCCCTTATCGCGGCGCTTTCAGGGATCGTGGCGGTCTTCATGCGGGTGGGGCGGCTCGATAAGCTCTTGCTGGACGTGCTGCGATACCTCGCGGTTTATGTGTCCGATGGCGTCCGCGCGCTGTGGGCCAACCTCATTTTGCATGCGCCTCCGTGGTTGGGGCTGGAGCCTGTCGGACGTCCGGCGCCGGATCCGGGCTTGCTGGCGCAGAAGCTGGGAGAGCTGGGCGTGGCGACGAGCACGCTGTGGAGCCGTGCGAGCGATTGGTTGCAGCTGTTCTTTCGCGGCGAGCCGATTTATGATCCCGTGGCGGCGACGCTGGTGTGGGGGGTGTTATTGTGGGTGGCGGCGCTGTGGGCGGGATGGCTGTTGCACCGGCGCCGACAGGCGCTGGAGGCCGTCACGCCGCTGGCCGTCCTGCTAGGGACGGTCCTTTCGTATGCGTGGGCCGAGACGGTGGCGTTGATCTTTCTCATGGGGTGGTCGCTGCTGTTGCTCGCGGTGACCGCGCATTTCAACCGTGAGAAACGCTGGGAAGCTGCGGGGATTGATTTCTCTCGCGATATCCGCGGCGACTTGCTGGGCGCTGCAGCGTTGATCACGGTCGCGCTGGTCCTGCTGGCTTTCATCGTGCCGAACATCTCCATTGACAAGATCGTGGAGCAGGTGCGCGAGCTGACCCAGAAGCCCGGCGAAGAAACGGGCGCCGTGGCGGAATCGCTGGGTGTGGAGCAACGTCCGCGGCAGGATCGCGCCCCGGAATTGACGCGCGCCAGCGCAGGGGGCCTGCCGCGACGGCATCTGCTGGGTACCGGCCCGGATCTTCGCGAGAACCTCGTCATGGAAATCCGCACGCATGAAATGCCCCCGATGGAGACGCTTCCGCCCGGCGTTCGCCCGACGGCCTATTACTGGCGCAGCATCACCTACGACGTGTATACCGGGCAGGGGTGGAACACGTCGTCGTATGCGATTGTGGATTATGAACCCGGCGCCGCGTCGTATGTCGAATTGCCCTATCACCGCATGTTGCGGCAGGACGTGCGAGTGCTGCGGGACGTAGGGAATCTGGTCCACACCGCCGGGCAGCTGGTGGCCGTGGATTATGCCTATCAGGTGGCATGGCGCGTTTCCGGCGACTCGTTCGCCGCGACGACTGTCGCGGACGTCTACCGGGCGGATTCCCTGGTGCCCATGGCTGGTGTCGAGCAGCTCCGCGAAGTCCAGGGCTCCTATCCGCCGTGGATTGTGGAACGCTATCTCGCGCTGCCTGATTCCGTCCCGGAGCGGGTGTTGGGCCTTGCCCGCGACCTCACGGCGACCGCGCCCACGCCCTATGACCGGGCGACGGCCATCGAGACTTATCTGCGCACGACCTATTCCTATACCTTGAACGTCCCTCTGCCGGCGGCCGGCGCGGACGTGGTGGATTACTTCCTCTTTGTGGCCCGGCGCGGCTATTGCGATTACTACGCCTCGGCGATGGTGGTGCTGGCGCGGGCGGCCGGCTTGCCGGCGCGCCTGGCGGTGGGCTATGCCTCCGGCACGTATGATCCCTGGCAGGCGGCGTACATCGTCACCGAGGCCGACGCTCACGCCTGGGTGGAGGTGTATTTCACGGGCTACGGCTGGATTCCCTTCGAGCCGACCAGCGGACGCGCGACGTTCGTGCGGTCGGATCAGCCGGAGCCGCGCGAATGGCCCGCTCTCGAGGAGTCATTGCGTCCGCCCCCGTCGCCTCTTGAACGGGCGCTGGCGCGCTGGTATTGGGGGCTGCCGATCCTGCTGGCGCTAGCCGTGTTGGGCGTCGTCATTTTCAGCCAGGTGGAATTGGGGGTATTGCGTCTGCGGTCGCCGCAGGCTGCGGTCACGGCGCTTTACCATCGTTTGCGGCGCCAGGCGGCCCGAGTGGGGGTGGGGGACTTGCCGGGTGATACTCCCTATGAGTTCTCGCAGCGCCTCACGGCGCGGCTGACGGCGTTGGCGGAAGGACAACGAGCCGCTGGGGTGTTGGCGCCCGCTGCAGTCGGGGAGGTGCGGCTGCTGTGTGAGTTGTACGTCCGCGTCTGGTACGCCGCCGCTCCTCTGGGGCGGGAAGAACAGCGGGCGGCGTTGGCTGCCTGGCGCGGCCTGTTTTGGCGTTTGCTGCTGGCCCGTTGGTGGGCGCGACGTCGCACGTTCCTGGAGCGCTTGCTGCTGGGCGAAGGCGAGCCTTCTATACCCGAGCCTTCCCAACTTTCGCCGATGGACCAGCGCTATTAGGCGCGGGTCCGGGATGCCATCCCCGGCCTGCCCCAGGCCATCACACCGAAGCGCGGGAGCCGAGGTCACTTCGGCGCCGCATAGAATGTCGGGGCTCTTTGGCGTTTTCCCGGCTCTGACGAGATCCGTTGCATCCTCGCTTGCATATTACGCCTAACTGCTGTATAGTTAGAACACATAGCCTTCCTACCCCAAAGGTGAGTGCCATGAATCAAAAACAGACCAGAGTTTTGCTTGCTACTGTGGGCTTATTGCTCTTCTTGATTGGCCTGTGGACGGTGCCGTGCCGCGCTTGGGCTGCAGCGGCGGTTCCCCCGCTGGTGCGGCCGCCGAGGCTGTTCTTGCAGGGCACCTCGCCGCTGAGCACTCCGACGTCAACGCCGCAGCCGACCGCGACTTCTGCCGTAACCTCAGCCCTTCAGATCCCGCCGTCTGAGACGCCGGCGCTCACTCCGACGCTCCCGCCGCCTTCCCCTGGCGGGTTGACAGGGTGGGTACGGGAAAACCCCGTCATGTTTGCGGGCATCATGGTCGCGGTGTTGGGGCTGATTTTCGTGGGATTGCTCCTGCTGTTTTTCAGAAAGCGCAAGACACGCCAGCCGAAACGTACGGGGACCCGTCCCATCACGCCGTTGAAGCCGGCGACGCCGCCGACGCCTCCGGCGCCGGCGCGGTTGGTCGCCACGGATGTCGGGGGCCAGACGCAGACCTTCATGCTCGTCGCCGAGGGTTTCACCATCGGGCGCGCGGCAGATAATCAGCTCGTCATCGGCCCGGCCTTCCCCGGCGGGGAGACTGTTTCGGCGCATCACGCGCGGATCTTCAAGCAGGGCGAGGATTGGATTATCGCCGACTTGAATTCCAGCAACGGCATCTACATTAACGGGCAGCGCACGGGACGAAATCTATTGCGTGACGGTTGGAAGGTGGGCATCGGCGGCGTTGTGTTCACCTTCCGCGCGGGAAAGGGGGCCTGAGCGATGAAATGTCCAGCCTGCGGCACTGAGAATCGCGATGGGGCGCGGTTTTGCCAGAAGTGTGGCCACGACATGGGACCTGAGAATGGCGTCACGGTTGAGGCCGCGGATGAAATTCGCAGCGGAACGCAGCCGATGACGGACGCTCCAGAGGCGTCGTCCGAGGCCGCCGCGCCGGCCGCGACGCGCGAAGGCCCGGTAACGGCGCCCTTGCCCGGACTCACCAGCGCGTTCGCCCCCCTGCCCGAAGGCGCACTCGTAGGGCAGGAGCGGTATGCCGTGTTGGAAGTGCGCTCGACGGGTCCTCACATCAACGAGTACCTGGCGCTGGATCGCCAGCCGGTGTGGGTGTGTGCGCAATGCCATCACGTCTCCGAGGCAGCCGACGAGCGGTATTGTGAGAGCTGTGGCGCCGAGCGCGGGGACACGCCGACGATTAACTTGCGCTATCGCCTGCATGAGAGCGCCGACCCGCAGGCCTTCGCGCAGGAGGCGCAATTGCTCGCGCTGCGCCTGCAACATCCCGGCCTGCGGCTTTCGACGGCGATTTTCACCGAGGCGCCTTACGGCCCGCCGCGGCAGTATCGCGTGGTGCCCGAATTCCCCTTGCCCTCGGCGGCGACGTTGTCCATCCCCCAGGAGCTCAACACCGTCCTGGCGTGGGGCGTCGCGTTGGGACAGGCGCTCACGTACCTGCACCGGCATCAAGTCACGTTGCAGACGATCAGCCCTACTCACATCGTCTTCGACGGTACGACGCCGCTGTGGACGAATTTGAATCGCGCCTGCGTGATCCCGCCGGCGCAGCGGACGACGGGCGAGGCGCTCAACGAACTGCTCTCGCACGACATTCAGGGTCTGGCTTCCGTGCTGTTGTATTTGATGACGGGACAGACGCAGCTCAGCACGGACATGCCCTTTTCGCCCCGGCTCAAGACGTTGCTCTATCAGGCCCTCAACACGCCGCAGGCGCTCATGGCGGAGACGTTCACGGCGGAGCTGGAAGCCTGTCTGGACGAGCTGCGCCATCCGACCAGCGCGACGTTGGTGGCCGGGCGGCGGTCGGACGTCGGGCGCGTGCGGTCGTTGAATGAAGATAGCCTGTTGACCGTGGAATTCACCTCGGTGTTCAAATCAGTGTGCGAACCGGTAGGGCTGTACGTTGTCGCGGACGGCATGGGGGGGCATGAGGCGGGCGACGTGGCCAGCGAACTGACGGCGCGCGTGCTGGCGCAGCGGGTCACCGCTGAGCTGTTGCCCCTGCTGGCGGCGGGAAAGCCCCTTCCTGATGGGCGCGCCTGGCTCACGGCTGCCGTGCAGGCTGCCAATCAAGCGGTGTATGAGCAGCGGATTGCCGCCGGCAATGACATGGGCAACACGCTGACGATGGCTTTCGTCCGCGGCGGACGGGCGCTGATCGCCAACATCGGCGACAGCCGGTGCTATTACCTGGATGTGGAGGGCATTCGTCAGGTGACGGTGGATCACTCGCTGGTCGAGCGCCTGGTTGCCACCGGGCAGATCACCCGTGCGGAAGCGGCGCAGCATCCGCAGCGCAACGTCATCTACCGCGTGATCGGAGATCATCCTCGAACGGAAGTGGATCTGTTCGAGCAGCTGCTCGATCCCGGCTCGGCGCTGTTGCTGTGTTCCGATGGCTTGAGTGGCATGGTCTCCGACGAGGACATCTGGAAGATCTGGCGCGCCTCCGCCTCACCTCAAGAAGCGTGCGATCGGCTGGTGCGGGCAGCCAATGAGGCGGGCGGGGAGGACAACGTAACGGTGATTGTGGTGCAGATGCTGGCGTGAGCCGCGTGGAACCGTGTGAAGGTGGACACGTGCCCACGTGCGAACGTGCGAAGGTGAGTGACTCGCTGAATCGTGAGTTGTGAGCTGTGAGTCGTAATCGAAGGCTACGACAACTCTCTACTCACGGCTCACTGCTCTCTATTGAAGGAGGGGGTATCATGAAGCAGCTACGTCCCATCATTATTGCGGGGTTCTGCCTGATTTTGACGTTGATGCTGGTGTGGGAGGCCGGCGCGCAAGGCCAGGCGCCCGTGCTGCGCATTCTGGGCGAGCCGTCGCCGGGCCCCGAATCCGAGATGTTGGTCTCGGTTTTGGATCCCAACACGGGGCGCAGCCTCCCCGACCTCACGGCGGACAATTTTGCGGTGCAGCTCTCCGGGGAACCACTGCCGCTCACCGGCGTCACCGCGGAGACGACCGGCCTGGCGGTGGTATTGGTGATAGATCGGGGCGGCATCGCGCGCAAGAACGACCCACGGATGGGGCAGGCGGTGGATTTGGCCGGCGCGCTGCTCGATCGCCTGGTGGTGGACGGCTCGCCCACCGCGGACATGGTCGCGCTGATCGGCATCCGTGGGCGCGACGCCGGCGGCCTGACGCCGTTGGTCCCCTTCACCGACCGGGATCCCAATGCGATCCGCAATGAGTTTGACGGCTTGCGGACGGAGACGGTCCCGGAGGTCACGCCGCTGTATGATGGTATTGATCGCGCCATCGAATGGCTCACCCAAAACCCCAGTGCCCCGGTCCAGGCGCAGCTCAACAGCCGCCGGGCGGCCATCGTCGTGTTTTCCGACGGGATTGATCGGCAGTTCAGCAGCGAGGCGTATGAAACCGTCATCATCAACAAATGCCAGCAGGCGGGCATCCTGTTGTATGCGGTGCGGATGGTCAGGGGGGCGACGGAGGTCGACAACCTGCAGGCGATGGCGACGCAGACGAACGGGCGCTACATCGCTCACGACCCGGCCAATGTGGAGGCCACGCTGAGCCTGTTCGATGATCTCGTGACGCTCCGCAGCGCCTATCGGCTGCGTTTCCCCGTTTTCAAGCCCCAGGGGGATTACAAGGTGCGGGTGCAGGTGCAGGGGACGCCCATCGGCGATGCCTTTGCCGACACGATGGTGACATCGAAGCTGCGCACGCCGCGGCTCAACCTCATCGCGCCGCCGGAGACCTCGATCACCATTCCTTACTCCAAGACGCTGGGCGCTTTCGCCGGGCGCGTGATCCCGCTGAGTGTGGAGGTGCAGTTCCCTGATGCGGTGACGCGCGCTCCGACGACGGTCTCCTACTACGCCAACGGCGCTTTGATCGGCACTTCCGACAGCGCGCCGACCTATCCCTTTGAGTGGCCCGTCAGCACGTGGGTGACCCCCACCCGCGAGGTGCAGACGCACGATTTCACCTTGCTGGCGCGCGCGACCGATCCCTACCTGGAGATGGAAATGGCGAGCCAGGCGGTGAACGTGCACGTGACGTGGGAAGCTCAAGAGGTCACCGCCGCCGAGGAGACTAAGGAGACGGTCAAACAGAACTGGTGGCTCATCCTGGTGTTGGGGGTGCTGGCGGTGGGGCTTGTGGTGCTGTTGGTCCTGTTGATCAGGACCCGGGGCGAAGTTGCGCGCAAGGTCGTCGCTCCGGCAGCGGGCGCCATCAGCAAGATGACGCAGCGGATGAGCGCGGTAGGACCCGCCTACGGCAAGCTGGTCGTGGTGCACGGCTCGACGGTGGGGCAGGAATATCGGCTCGCGTCGCCCGTCGTCAAGGTGGGGCGTGATGCGCAGCACTGCGACTTCCCGCTTTTCGATCAATTCGTCTCCAATCCGCATTTTTCCATCCGCATGGAGCAGAACCAATACTTCATCGTGGATGAGGGCAGCACGAATGGGACGTTCGTCAATGGCGTGCAGCTGCGCCCTTCACAGGCGACGCCGCTGCAGCCGGATTCTATTATCAAGGTGGGGAACACGCAGCTGCAATTCAAACGCCTGGGTGGTGAGACGCGGCGGATGAGCGCGGAAGAACAGCCGCTGGTTGGGTCGGCGCCTTCGACGCAGGCAGCGGGGGCGCCGCCGTATGGGCCGACGGTTTCTGCCGGGGAAGGCGGCATTCCGGGGGCGCCGCCGTATGGGCCGACGGTTTCTGCCGGAGAAGGCGGCATTCCGGGCGCCCCGCCGTATGGTCCGACGGTCGCTGCCGGTGATCTGCCCCCCGCTGGCGGCACACCGGGCGCGCCTTCCGGCTACGGGCCGACGGTGCTGGCGGATGACGTGCCGCCGCCTGATTCCTTCTCGAATCCCTGGAAGCCGGGAAAGTAGAACGTTCGAAGGAGACGCCATGTGCTGGCGCACATCATCCAAGCATGAGAATGTGCGGTGACTGTTCAGCCTGGCGCCAGGTAGCCAGACGGCGATGAAGGAACCTTTGTGGTCTGTAGCTTTTGCCCCACCCCCTGCCCCCCATATGCGTCAACTTAAGGGGGAAATGGGCGGAGCTGGCGCCAGAGTGCCA
>ENA-UOYA01004605-UOYA01004605.1-activated-sludge-metagenome-genome-assembly--contig:-NODE-4605-length-11417-cov-5.418588_pt1 | contig 11417 bp, 11 predicted proteins | sample MGYA00238163_ERZ764804 | MGnify/ENA primary metagenome ERZ764804 (study PRJEB28919, sample SAMN05720223) | activated sludge metagenome | isolation source: Anaerobic digester | place: Hong Kong...
ACTGGACCAAGTTCAATTAGCGAATCGCTGCTTTGCGTCAGTAATGCGCTTTCTGTAGAAGCCGATTCCGTTGAGGTAGCTTTGGGCTTGCATTGTGTAAACGATGCCACGATTAAACCTAGCATAGCAATGCCTAAAAATTTGTTTTTGTTTTTCATCTGTTTAAGTTTATTGTTTTTAGTTGTGCAGATGGAATTCGCATCTCAAACATTTCGTTTGGTGTACATTCCGATGTTTCGGAATTGCTCATGCTCATTTCATACTCGTGATTTTAGTTGTAAATTAATAAAAATATTAACAAAAATGAATAATCATTCAAAATTCATCTATTACTTGAATTTAAAAACAATAAAACCGTTATTATCAACGTTATAGCCAATAACTATACCTAACAAACTAACGGTTATTTGTTCGTTGAAAAATACCTCTATATACGCACATAAAAATAAAGAATGCGTAAATGGCAATTAGAATGCGTAAGCGGTTAGAAACGGTAATTCTGTACTGTTTCGATAAAATACTTAGCCTTTTCAAAGTCCACATCCGGATAAACCCCGTGTCCTAAATTGCAAATATATTTTTGCGATCCGAAAGCTTGTAGCATTTTCTCCGTTTCCGATTTAATGGTGGCTTTATCGGCATACAACACACAAGGATCTAAATTCCCTTGCAGCGTTTTAGCAGGAGCTTCACTCCTCGCCTTTTGAGGTTCTACCGTCCAATCTAAGCCAATTACGGCACAATCCGTATTGCTAAATTCTTCGATACTATAATGGGCGTCTTTGGCAAATAATATCACAGGAACTTCGGTAATTGCGGCAGCAATACGTTTCATATACGGCAAAGCAAATGAAGCGTACTGGGCTTTGTTCAATACCCCTGCCCAACTATCAAACACTTGTACAATGTCTGCACCACATCTAATTTGTTCTTTGAGGTATTGAATAGTTGCCGTAGTAATTTTATCTAATAATTGATGAGCTAAAATCGGATTTACATATAGCATTTTCTTAGCTTCCGAAAAAGTTTTACTTCCTTTACCTTCAATCATATACGAAAAAATAGTCCATGGTGCGCCCGCAAATCCGATTAAAGGAACACGATTATTCAATTCTTTTTTTGTCAGTTTAATGGAGTCAAAAACGTAGGATAAATTGGGAACAACCTCTGTTGTTAATTTCACAACATCTTGTTCGTTTTTTATTGTTTTGGGAAAAAATGGCCCTTTGCTTTCAATCATCTCATAATTCAATCCCATAGCTTCGGGAATTACTAAAATGTCTGAAAAAATAATAGCGGCATCAACGCCCAATATATCGACCGGCTGCAGTGTTACTTCGCATATTAATTCAGGATTTTTTACCAATTCTTTAAATCCGTTTACACTGCTTCTTACGGCTCGGTATTCGGGTAAAATCCTACCTGCTTGTCGCATTAACCATACCGGAACTCTATCTACATTTTCGCCTTTTGCGGCTCTTAGCAGTAACTCATTTGTTAACATAATGGGCAAAATTACAAAATCTTATCCCTAAAAATTAAACTATTTTTGGACAATTGCATTGTTGTACTAATGAATAACGTTACAACTATGTAAAATTCATAAAAAAACGCTTAAATATGGGTGAAGCAGTTGAGATCAACAATCCGACGGTGAGCAAAATAATGCCGCGCGTAGTAGATATAAAAAATGCCAAAATAATGCACCACAATCACTTGGTGTTAGATAATGTAAATTTTGAAGTACGCAAAGGTGATTTTGTGTATTTAATAGGCAGAACCGGCAGCGGGAAAAGTAGTTTGTTGCGTACATTATACGGCGACTTAGAATTTACCAATGGCGAAGCAGACGTATGCGGATATAATTTAAAAACACTAAAAAAAGCGGATGTCCCTTACTTGCGCAGAAGGCTGGGCATCGTATTTCAAGATTTTCAATTACTGCCGGACAGAACTGTGTTTGACAATTTGGAATTTGTATTAAAAGCCATTGGTTGGATAGATAAAGCAAAAATCAAAAAGACGATTGAAGAATCAATCGAGATGGTGAAATTGAGTGAAAAATTAAAAAAATTTCCCGGACAGCTATCCGGCGGCGAGCAGCAACGAGTAGTCATTGCTCGTGCTTTATTAAATAATCCCGAACTAATATTAGCAGATGAGCCTACGGGAAATTTAGACCCCGAAACTACAGACGAAATCATGAGTTTGTTTTATTCTATTTTTAAAACCACTCAAACCCCCATGATTATAGCGACACACAATTATCAATTAATAGAAAATTACCCGGGTATAATTTATATGTGTGCATATCAATCTATCAGCAGAGATGATTCTCATTTTGTAAAATAAAAAATCAGATGCCTTTTAGCAAATAATCAACTACTCTTTTTTCCATCCAATTGTGTTCTTCACGGATATTTTCACAAAAGCCTACATGCCCGCCACCTTGGGTAATTTCTAAATGAAAATAGCTTGATTTTTTTGCAATTTCAATAGGATAGCATTCTTTGGTAAGCAATGGATCATTGTCGGCATTGATTAATAAAGTCGGCGTTTTTATCGACGATAAATAAGCCGATGCTTGCACTTTTAAAATATAATCTTCAATATTTTTGAATCCATAAACAGGTACTGTATATCGCTCTGTAAAATCCCATAAATTTTTAGATTCAGCAATATATTTATAGTTCAATAAATTGGGAAATCGAGCTTGTTTCTTTAGTACTTTTTCTTTTACTTGCTTAGTGAATCTACGTTCGTACATTACGTTCCATCCTTTTATTAAATGCGGAAAAGAAGTTTCGTAATGAATAGGAACTGAAACGGTAATGGCGGAGGTAATTTTATTCACTGAAGTCCATTTTTCTTCGCCTAAATATTTCAGTGTCATATTCCCTCCCATCGAAATTCCAACCAAATAAAATTCGTCGTATTTTTCTTGCTGTATCAGGTGGTTGACGATATAGTCTAAATCATCTGTTTTTCCGGAATGGTAATTATAAATCTGTAAATTATCTTCACCGCTGCAACCTCTGAAATTCCAAGCGCATACATCAAAGCCGTTTTTATTCAAAATTTTTGTCAATCCACGCGCATACACTCTATCAGAACTGCCTTCAAATCCGTGTGAAAGAAGGACCACTTTGCTGCTGCCCACGATGCTCCAATCCAAATCTAAAAAATCATCGTCCCAAGTAGTAATTTTTTCGCGTTGATATACAACACCTTCTACCTTCCGATATACGTTAGGAATAATCGTTTGTAAGTGCTTTGTATAAAGCCACTTCGGTGAGCGTATTTTAGGCGATGCGTGTAGCATTTATGTTTCTAATATATAGCATTTAGCAAAAACAACAATATTCCGTTGAGGAAGTTCACTCTTTTTAACAAAAAGCTATGAATTAAGAGTTACTGTCTGTACAAGTTTACACCTAATCTTTAAAAAAGTCAAGTAGCAATTCATTTACTTCATTGGGACAATCATTTTGCGTCCAATGAGAGCACTTGGGAAGGTATTTAATTTGATAATCGGCATGTACATACGCTTCCGTGCCGTAGGTGAGTTCTTTGCCAAGCGCTTTATCTCCTTCGCCCCAAATCAGCAAGGTTGGCGACTGGATGCCGTTTTTAAACACTTGTAAGTTCGGCTTTGTTTGCATCATTGCTCTATAATAATTTATCGAACCTGTTAATGCGCCTTCTTGCTTGTAGGCATTTACAAATTCTTGCAAATCTTCATCGGTAAAATTTTGTTTGTTGTACATCCATCCGCGCACAAATTGTTTGAAAAACAAAGGAAGCGTAAATTGATAAATCATCTCCGGTAGTAATGGAATTTGATGCATAAACATATACCAACTTTTTAGAAGTTGCGCCGGGCTGGAGGTTAATTTTTTTAGCATTATTTTAGGATGTGGGCAATTACAAACCACTAATTTTTCTGTCAATTCCGGAAACATAGCTGCAAATGTCCACGCTACAGCACCACCCCAATCATGCCCTACAATGTAGGCTTTTTTAAATCCTAAATACTTAATCAACTCGGCAATGTCTGTAGCTACTATATCTGTTTTATAATTTTGAACGCCATGTGGTTTATCACTCAAATTAAACCCTCTTAAATCGGGGGCTACTACAGTAAACTGCTTTGCCAATATCGGAATTTGATAGCGCCATGTGTACCAAAATTCCGGCCATCCGTGCAGTAGTAGTACTAATTTCTTTCCGCTACCTTGCTTTGCGATATGCAGTTTTATACCGTTTACAGTTATCGTTTCATGTTTTACAGACAAATTTTGCATAGTTCCATTTTAGGAAATAAATGTAAGGGGATTCTGATACTTTTACAACTAACATAAGATATTTTCCTAAAGCATGGAAATTATTATAAAAAGGTATGGGTTGAAAAGAAATTGAATTATATATCTGTAAATGTGTGCTATTTTTAATTAAAGAATTACTATAAAAATAGACTGGATAGCATAAAATAAAGAGTATCATTGCAGTCTCTCCTCTCTTACTCTTTTATGTTTTCTCCAAAGACTGCAAGGCTCAAAATTGTTTATTATTTATTTCGCACAACATATACGGTTTGCCCGCTACCGGACGGGTCAACCACCACTTGCACCGATGTGATATCAGAATATTGTTTATCCTCTGAAGAAATGGAGCGAAGTTGATCTTTATTGGATTTACTATTTTCGCACGATGTAAAGAAAACCAATACGGTAAGGGTAATTATATTTCTAAGAGTAAGTACCTTTGCCATAGCTCTTAGATTTTAATTAAATTTAAAAATAAAACTGATAAAAGTCAATACAAAAAAAACAAAAAGGCATGAAAATAGAAATATGGTGGATTGGCAAAACGTTTCAAGATTTTACACAAAAAGGATACACCGAATTTATAAAACGGATAGAGAAATTTACACCGATTTCTATTGTGGAAATACCTGAAATAAAAGGGCAAGCCCAGGGGAAAATAATTAAGCAATTAGAAGCCGAAAAAATATTATCTAAAATAAAACCTGATGATTTTTTAATTCTGTTAGATGAAAAAGGCACTTCGTTTTCTTCTAAGCAATTTGCGCAATACATTGAAAAGAAAGAACATCAATCTATCAAAAAAATTATATTCTTGATTGGCGGTGCCTATGGTTTTGAGGAGAAAATCTACACCCGTGCGAACGACAAAATTTCCTTATCTGCCATGACATTTTCACATCAGCTTATTCGGTTAATTTTTATGGAACAATTATACAGAGCCTATACCATTATTCATAATTACCCTTATCATAATGAGTAGTAAAGGAGCTATATGCAATTTATAATTTGCATTAATCAATATACCTTTTCAGGATATCCTGATAGGCATCAATTCGTCTATCGCGCAAGAAAGGCCAGATACGGCGCACGTCTTCGGTACGTTGCTTGTCTATTTCAATTACTGCATTTATCTCCGTGTCGCTTGGTGCTGAGAATAAAATTTCTCCTTGTGGGCCGGCAACAAAACTTTGCCCCCAAAATTGAATGCCGTTAGTTGCACCGGTCCAGTCCGGCTCCACGCCCACACGGTTCACGGCAATTACCGGCAATCCGTTCGCAACAGCATGTCCGCGTTGTACGGTTTGCCATGCCGTAAATTGTCTGTTTTTTTCCTCGGACGTATCAGCGCTTTCCCACCCTATTGCTGTCGGATAAATTAGCACTTCTGCGCCGCCTAACGCCATCAATCGTGCCGCCTCAGGGTACCACTGATCCCAACAAACCAATACACCCAATTTTCCTACCGAGGTAGCAATGGGTTTAAATCCGATATCACCGGGCGTAAAATAAAATTTTTCGTAATAAGCCGGATCGTCGGGGATGTGCATTTTTCTGTATATGCCTGCAACACTTCCGTCTTTTTCAAAAACTACGGATGTATTGTGATATAAACCCGGCGCACGTTTTTCAAACAAGGAGGTAACTAAAACAACTTGATGTTTTTTGGCTGCTTCGGCAAATAAAACGGACGACTCACCGGGAATGGGTTCTGCCAAATTAAATAGTTCCGTTTCTTCGGATTGGCAAAAATAAATTCCGCAATGCAGCTCTTGCAGTACTACTAATTCTGCGCCTTGCTGTTTACATGCCGCAATTCCATCTAAAGATTTTTGGATATTTTTAGCTTTATCGTTGGTATTCGATTGTTGTACAATTCCGATTTTCATAGTATCAATTTTGAGATAGATTTTTAAAATTTATAGCACCCTTTGGATACTGCATTGTAATGCAATGCAGAGAGCCGTGTTGTAGTAATAATGCTTTACAGTCTATGCCTATCACTTTCTTTGCCGGAAATGCTTTTTGCAATTGAGTTATTGCCAACTCATCTTGTTCTACTTGGTAAGTTGGCAGTAATACAACATCATTTAAAATTAAGAAATTAGCATACGTTGCGGGCAATCTCCGGTTATCGTCAGGGGCAAAAATAGCATCCGCCATAGGCAATGGTATTAACTGATAAGGCAGGCCATTTGCTGTTCTGAAAGATTGCAGCTCCTCTTCCATTATTTTTAAATCTTTATAATGCACTTCGTCCATATCGGTACACTGTACATAAGCAATAGTTTGCTCGTCGCAAAAGCGTGCAACCGTATCGATATGTGCGTCCGTATCATCTCCCAATAAATGCCCATGCTCCAGCCACAATACGTTTTTCAAGCCAAATAGTTCTTTCAGTTTGTTTTCTAATTGCAATTTAGTAAGATGCGGGTTTCTATTCGGCGACAACAAGCAATGCGTAGTAGTTAGAAGCGTGCCTCTTCCATCACTTTCTATACTGCCGCCTTCCAATACCAATCCGGGATGTATTAGCTCCTTTGCATTGTAAATACCCTTATCCCAAAGTTCTCCGGTAATCAGATTATCCTTGTCGGCAGCAAATTTCAATCCCCAGCCATTAAATACAAAATTATAAATCAAGAAGCTATCCTCTTGTTGCACGGTGATGGCGGCATGGTCACGTGCCCAAGTATCATTAATTTCTGTTTCAATAATGTAAATATTCTTTCGGTCTATACTTTTCAAATAATGATTCAAATCCGTTACATCATCACATACAATAATAAGAGGTTGATAAGTGGCAATGGTTTCAATAATATGAATATAGCAAGGAACCACTTCGTCCCAATATACTAACCAATCGGAAGTGCGGCTTGGAAATGCAATTTGTATAGCATCTTGTAATTCCCATTCCGCCGGCAATCTTAAATCTATCATGCTGCAAAAATACGTTTTAATTATAATCTTAAGTAAATTTACTTTTTTGAAAGATTCTTTATTTTCGCATCATGCAGAAAAGACTTTTATTACTTCCCGGATTTGGAGAAGATACCTTTTGTTTTAATGAGCTTATTCCATTTACCAACAAACATAAATATCAATATGTGCATGTAGATTACAGGCCGGTATTGGATAAATTTACATTTCCATTTATTACCGTTCAGCAGTTTGCCCGACAATTAATTACACATTATGCTATTCAGCAAACGGATAAGCTAATCGGACATTCTATGGGTGGATACTTTTCTTTTCAAATCAGAGAACTTATAGGGGCAGAAATTTGCATGATAAGCTCGTTTAACGATCCGAAAAAAATCATACATGTAGTACCCGAATTCCCAAGATTGACGATGTTGGCAACTATGACGGGCATTACAAAAACAAAATTTGTAAAAAACTATTTATTGAATAAAATAAAAAATGAGCAAATAAAAGAAATACAATCCAAGATTATGGATAATTTCGACAACTTTACGGATAACGAGCTTGCATTGATGTTAGAAATGAATTATCAAAAGAAGATAGTATCCGAATTACCCAATCCATTGCGCATACACGACAAAAACGACCGAATAGTAGCCCCTCCCGACGAGCCCTATATACAAATTTCCGGAGGGCATTTTTGCATGAATGTGCATCCCGAAGAAGTATATTCGCATTTAAAAGGTTTCTTAGCCTAAAAAACCATTTTAGTGTATTGTTTCTTTCAAGAAATTTTTCCAACTCTATTGAAATTAATACTTATCTTTTTTTTGTTTTTACACTTTCTAAAAAAAATGTATTTTACTGTCGAATTATCTTATGAAAAACACTGACACCCAAAAAGGAGTTTCGCTATTGATATTAGTAGCCGCACTCGGATATTTTGTAGATGTATATGACTTAGTACTTTTTGGCGTAATACGCGTACCCAGCCTGAAAGGGATAGGAATTACCAGCGATGCCGACTTAGCCTATTACGGAAAAATGCTTTTTAATTATCAAATGTGGGGAATGTTGTTAGGCGGTATTTTTTGGGGAATATTAGGCGATAAAAAAGGCAGATTATCTGTGTTATTTGGTTCCATTTTCTTGTATTCTATTGCCAATATATTGAATGGCACAATTCATTCCGTAGAAGAATATAAAGTACTCCGCTTTATTGCAGGCTTTGGATTAGCAGGAGAATTAGGTGCCGGAGTTACACTCGTTAGTGAAACGATGAGCAAAGAAAAGCGCGGCTTAGGCGCTACCATCATAGCTAGTGTAGGGGTTATTGGTGCTGTAGTAGCCAGTGTATTGGCCTCCTATCCTGAATTAATCAGTTGGAGGGTAAATTACTTTATCGGTGGCGGTATGGGTGTTGTATTATTGTTTATGCGGATTGGCGTGGCCGAATCGGGAATGTTTAAGCACATTATACAAAAAGAAAATATTTCGAAGGGCAATATTTTAATGATATTCAGAAACACACAAACATTTACAAAGTATTTAAGCGTAGTATTAGTCGGTGTGCCGATATGGTATTTGATTAGTACGTTTGTATTTTTTTCAAAAGAAATGGGACAAGCCATGAATATGACAGAAGTGCCCATACCTGCAAAAGCAATAATGTACAATTATATTGGGCTCTGCTTTGGAGATATTTGCAGCGGTGTAATCAGTCAATATTTAAAAAGCCGAAGAAAAGCCATTTTTATATTTTTAATTTTATCCATCTTATCCATCTTCTTTTACCTTACCATCGGAAAACAAAACCTCACTATGCATTATATAGCCTGTGCGGTTATCGGATTTACGGCAGGCTATTGGGCGGTATTTAATATCACAGCTTCGGAGCAATTTGGTACCAACTTACGCGCTACAGTTACTACATCAGTACCCAACTTTGTAAGAGGTGCTGTACCATTATTAACAATAATGGCCGATGCCTTTAAAAATAAAGGGAATTCCTATATCGCTTCCAATTTATATGTTGGGGTAATAGTTTTTGGAATTGCTTTTGTTGCACTTATAACTTTGAAAGATTCTTTTAACAAAGACCTTGACTATGTTGAATAAATCATTAATAATTTAATGTTTTTTTTGGAAATTAACAAACTTTCACTATTTTTATCACAAATATACATACAAATGAAGACCAAATTGAACTTGCTTTTACTTTCTGTGTTGTGTTTTATTGCCACAACCGGCACATTTGCACAAAAAGTAAAGAAAAATTCCAGCGTAGGTGTATCTGCAAACGCTCCAAGCGGGACGGTAGATCCTAAAGATGCAAAAAAGTATTACAATGTTGACCCCAAAAAATTCTTACAAGATTGGAGTCTTTCTCTTCACTTTGGGGCAACTACTCCATTCACAGATATCAGAAGCTATGATTGGGCTCGTCAATGGAAAAAACCAAGTGAAATACAATGGGGAGCCGGCATAGGCTTAACAAAAATGTTCAATAGTGCTTTTGGTTTAAATTTAGATTATACCTTAGGTCGATTATTAGGAAGAACAGTGGACAGAGGTGGTTTCGCTCAAGACAGACAATATTGGAAACAATTAGGCTTTGACCAACCTGTGTACTTCAAAACGAATGTTTTCCACCAAGCTTCTATCAACTTTTATATCGATTGGTTGGGATTAGGAACTTCTTATAATAAACTTATTCGTTCTCAAATTACCGGTAAGCCCATTAAATCCAGAAGAGTGGCTTTATATACCAAAGTGGGTGTTGGTTTAGTTCGTATGTCATCTCAAATTTATAATGTGAGCAACGATAAACCCATTAACAACAATCAATATTTAAGAGGCTATACCAACAAATTTACGGACGTTGTGTTCCCATTAGCAATGGGTTTAAAATTCAAACTTTCTCAATCATTTGACATGGGTATCGAAGGAAGTTTCATTTTTACCAACTCTGATAAAATTGATGCCTTTGTATTTGACTCTAAAGTAAATCCGGATGGTTCTGTAGTAAAATCTTTAAATAAATTAAACAGAGATGCTTATGCCTACATGAATGTTAGCTTTGCTTATAAATTTGGAAGAATTGGCGCACAAAAAGAACATGTAGAATGGGTAAATCCATTAGCATTCATGTTAGCGAATACCCCAAAACCTAAAGAAGTAAACTTAAAAGATACGGATGGTGATGGCGTATTAGATATCTTAGATAAAGAACCAAATACACCTGCCGGTTATGCTGTTGATGCGCACGGGGTAACTTTAGATAGCGACCACGATGGCTGCCCGGATAGCAAAGACCCTGAACCATTCTCGTCTCCACAATACCCAATTGTAGATTGCAAAAATGTATTACCGGAGGTAGCTACTGCAACAACTCCTGTTACTAAAGGTGGTGTACCTTACGATGATGAAGCAGTAAATAAGAAAATTAATAAAGTAGAAGATGAAGTATGGAAATTAACTTCTATATTCTTCGACTTGAACAAATCAAACATCACAACATTATCTACGGAAGACTTAAATAAAGTGGGTATGATTATGGCAACTAACCCGGATTTAAAAGTTAACGTAAAAGGGAATACTGACGTAAGAGGTTCAAGCGCATTCAACGAAAAACTATCTGAATCTCGAGTTGATGCTGCTATCAAATACTTGAAAGATCATTACAAAATTAACGAAAACAGATTTATCAAATTACCAATGGGTAAATCAGATCCGTTAATCAAAGATGCAATTACAGAACAACAACACCACTCCAACAGACGTGTTGACTTCTCCCCTGCAAGATAATTTGATAAACTATATCATAAAAAACCTGTTAGACTTCTAACAGGTTTTTTTTATTCTCTTATATGGATATTAAATACAAATACAATCCTGCACTAAAATTCATAAAAGATGGTGTACAAGGAAATGCATTTTACGGTGGGCAATACCTTGCATCACAAGGCAAAGAGAAACTACCCTACCAACGATTAATTAAGTGGCTGGCCACGCTCAACCCTCAACGAAAAGAGAAGAAAAAAGACAACTTCATTCCTGATGTGATAAAAAACAACGATTTTTTATTTACCAAAGAAAATACGATTACTTGGCTTGGGCATTCTTCTTTTTATATTCAACTAAATGGGGTAAAAATACTTACCGACC
>ENA-UOYA01004606-UOYA01004606.1-activated-sludge-metagenome-genome-assembly--contig:-NODE-4606-length-11410-cov-4.765566_pt1 | contig 11410 bp, 10 predicted proteins | sample MGYA00238163_ERZ764804 | MGnify/ENA primary metagenome ERZ764804 (study PRJEB28919, sample SAMN05720223) | activated sludge metagenome | isolation source: Anaerobic digester | place: Hong Kong...
GATGGAACTCCCCGTAAAAGTCCCGGTTTTGAACATAGATTTCGTAAGGCCGGGGATAGTAATAGGCGAAGATCAAAAGCCCGTTCTCCCTGGCCGTGGCCACGATGGCCGCCAGGTCCCGCCGAGCCTGCTCCTCGATTTTAAACTTGTCCGTACCCCATTTGCGGTCCTGCTTCAACGCCTCCCGGATAGCCTGTTCCACATCCTGCGAATCCTTGTACCGGTTGAAGTCATAATGGCCGTATTCGTTATATAAATCCCGGGTTCCGTTGTGACGATTCCTTATTTTTTCGTAGTAATACCGGTAAAGGTCGACCGAGCCCATGGCGCTCCAATAGTCCTGGCGGCTTAGATAGCCGGTCTTTCTTCCATAATCCTTGGTCAGATACGGGTCGAGGCAGATGATCAGGTATTTAACCTGGCGGTTGTGCTCGATAATGCTCTCGGCCAGGATTCTCAATTCCGTAAAGTTGCCACCGTTGATGGATGCGTTATAAATCCTGCGCCCTTTGATCAGGGCGGGATTCAGATTATCCGCCAGCGAGGGACCCAGGATGACGCCCTCGAAATTGGCGGGGATGTAGTTGTAGGTATAAAGGTATTTGGCCCAGCGCTCCCAATCCCGGGATATGGGCTCCCGTTTAATCCCGGTGGCATCGCCTATCAGCCCGAACTCGTTTACGCTGGAGGTGGAGAGGACTATCAGCAGCAGGCCCAGAGCAGTCAGAACCAGGGCCTGGCGCAGAAACTGTTTAAAAGTCATTGTAAATGAACTCCTTGGGCGCACTGGAATTGAGGAACAACACGCTGATGATCAACAGGGCTGCTACCAGGTAAACCCGGCGGTTAAGGGGCGTGAGGTCCCGGGTAAACCGGTTGGAATTTGACCGGGCAAAAAGAATGACAATGGACACCGCTGCTGTGATCAGGCTCAAGAGCAGGTTAGCCTCGCTGAAGGATGAAAAAGCAGGCAGTCCGGCCAGGGTCGCGGGAAAAAACATGGCCTGCAGAACCCGCATGGCATCGGCAAAGGTATCAGCCCGGAAGAAAACCCAGGTAACATTGATGAAGTTGAAGGTGAAGAACCAGGCCAGCCAACGCGGCATGATAAGACCGGTCTTGTTCCAGAGCCTCAGCGCCACGGATGCCAGGCCGTGCAGGAAGCCCCAGAACACGAAAGTCCAGCTGGCGCCATGCCAGAACCCGCTGACTATAAAAGTTATCATGATGTTGCGCATGGTTTTCAGCTCCCCCCGGCGGCTGCCGCCCAGGGGTATGTATATGTAATCGGTCAGGAATTTGGTCAGGGTGATATGCCAGCGGCTCCAGAAGTCGCGGATGCTCGTAGCCTTGTAGGGCGAGTTGAAGTTGAAGGGAAGGACTAGATTCAGCATCAGAGCCACGCCGATGGCCATGTCGGTGTACCCGCTGAAATCGAAATAGATCTGGCCGGTGTAGCTTAAGGAGGTGATCCAGCCTTCCAGCAGGGACAATTGACTGCTGGTATCAAAACCGGCATTGGCCAGCTTGGCCAGGGTATCCGCGATCACCACCTTCTTAAAAAGACCCAAGCCGAAAACGTATATACCCTTGGACAGATTCTCGTAGTTCAGCCCTTTCAAATGCTGCAACTGGGGAACCAGATCGCCATACCGGGTTATGGGTCCGCTCACGATTTTAGGAAAGAAGGTTATGTACAGCAGATAGTCCAAAAGCCTGTATGCTTCGATCTCCCCTCGATAAGCATCGATGAGAAAGGAGATCTGCTGAAAGCTGATGAAGCTGATGCCGAGGACGACGATGGTTTCCGGCGGGTGAAATCTCAAAATCTCCATCCCGTCCAGGGACGTGAGGATGAAATTAAAATATTTCAGATAGGCCAGCAGGCCAACATTGGCAGCTATCCCCAGGGCCAGCCAGGCCTTGGATGCCCTGCTTCTCGGTAAGCCGGTAGGAAAGGCTCTCACCGCCAGACCATAATTCACCAGCACGGAGAAAGCCAGTACCACCAGGGACGGTAGCCCGGCAAAACCGTAAAATACGAGCGAAGCCAGAATGAGCCAGATCTTCGTTCCCTGGTTATGCCCTTTTCGAATTAATAGTTGGTATAAAATCAGGGTTAAAGGCAGGAAGGCCAGGATGAAATCGAAGGAATTGATGCTCACGGTGATGCTCTCCCCTGTTGTTTCAGGCCGGTACGACCGGTTAGAGCAGAATTCGACGCTGGTACTGAATATACCTTTTATGAATATAAAGCCAGGAATAGGGGAGGCAATCGTCAATAATATGCAATTCTTGTGGTCTTTTATCAAGCCAACCGTCTAATTCCCTCTAGAAATATCCGAAACCGGTGGAGCGATTATCTGAAAGGGACATATGCGCGGCAATGGCCCGCGATCCGCTTATTTTCTGGTAAGATGGCACCAGCTTGACCAGTTCTGCTCATTTTGGCCCAACCCCCCTGAAGAAGCCTCGTTTCCAAAGGGCTCCTGGCAGATCTCCTTCCTTAACCAATTCCTGCAATATTGGATCCTCAGAGGCCCGGACAACTCGACTGAATCCATTTTCTTTTGTTAGCCAAAATAATTCTTCAAGTCTCACTCCATTAACAAAGTCAGGGGAATGAGTCGAGATAAATACCTGCCCACCGTTTTTCGAATAAGCTCGGAACTCCTCCGCCAGTTCATATAACAGGTCAGGATAGAGTTGATTCTCGGGTTCTTCTATACAGAGCAGCGGATGTGGCGTCGGATCATTAAGAAGTACGAGATAGGCAAACATCTTCAACGTTCCATCAGAAACATAACGAGAAATAAAAGGATCTTTGAACGCCCCGTCTTGAAATCTTAGGACTATGCGGCCATCAGCTGTAGCTGTGGCTTCAACCGAAGTTATGCCAGGCACCCTCTCCGACATTTTTTAAAATGGTTTGAAACCTGTCCTGATAATGTTCATGCATGAACTGAGCAACCAGAGGAAGATTTTCCCCAGTAGGTGAGAGATGTTCCGCATAACCAGCATCCTGACTGGAACGCGCGGATTGAATTTGAAAATTAGATACATGCCAACCTTCAATCAGACGCCGGAAGGCTGCTACTTGACGAAATATCTGGAATTGTCCTAACCCCTTAATAGCCAATATGTCCGGTGAATCAAGGCTTTGTTCCTCGCGCTCAGCCTTAACCCCTTGTTTTCCGTATTCGCTCTCATTGGTGATCGCTCTTCCCGATCCATTTGCAAAATCAAGGAAATACCAGGACTGACCTTTCTGTCCTCTTCTATATTTCAACCGCTCCCTTTGTACAACCGGTAGTCCATTTTTGTTCAACCCAATTTGCAATTGGTAAGTAACAAGAGGTTCTCCAGGATCGGTTCGAAACTTGATTTCGAATTCGATTGGACCTTTCTGGCCGCGCGTCACTACTTCCTAATATCCACCGCGTTTTGTAAGTGCCGCTCTTACATTATCGATTAAAGAATCATGAAGAAAACCAAAAACGTCGAACAAGGTCGATTTTCCGGAACCGTTTGCACCTAAAAAGACTGCCATATCAGGAATATCAGTCAGTGTTACATCTTTAAGAATTTTGAAGTTCTTCACGCTCATAGATTCTATTTTCATATATCTCCTCCACAACCCTAACCGAAGATATTCCATAGTTAGGTTTATTTTCCCTGCTGATTCAGCCTCCCAAACTTTGCTCCGTTTTGTATCCCATGGTCATTTAAAACTACCCTGAAAAAAATGAAACCCGCCAATTCTGATTCCTGGCGAGTGTGTCATACTATCTATCTTTAGACTCGGGACCTGTACGAAATCCGCTTCGTTCCTATTCGCTATGCATCTTGTGTATTGTTCATCCGCTTAATTTTCAAAAAAGGCTATCTTTTGACGCGAATCTTCCTATCTGAAGCAATAACTATACAGCCACTCCAACGTCTCACGTCTTCTGTTTCGAACAACCGTGAAACATAGTTGTGCAACGCTCTTCGGTTGGGTTCTTTCAATCGAAGGACTATGATCCCTGGATGGGTTCCTGGAACGAAACGATTTACATCCGAGAAATCGAGGTCCTGAGTAAGCAAAACTCGTCCTTCATCGCAACATGAGTTCCACAGAATTTGGTCACTAACACCGATTAACCTCTCATCTCCAACCGTATGCACTTCATGTCCTAACGCCTCTAGCTTATACTTTAGGCTCAGTGGTAGGTTCTCGTCCAGCTTTAACTTCATTCACCAATTGCCCATCCTTTGACCGGAATGTCTTCCTTTGCTGAATGCGCTGCGAATGCTATAACCGCCCGCACATCCTCTTCTGTAAGGCTTGGAAACTCGTCTAATATCTGTTGAATCGAGTCCCCGTCTGCAAGACAGGCCAAAACCGTACGCAGTGTAACTCTAGTGCCTCTTATTACTGGTTCGCCCCCGCAAATGGAAGTATCGCTGGCTATATGCTTTTCAAAATCCATTTTGCTCCCCACTTGTTAGACACCGCCAAAAAGAGAATAATAATTTTATTGTACCCAAATTATGCAACCCGCCTAAAGCACAATCTGTCGAATTACATACAGCCCCCTCTCGATAGCTCACTTATGATACGGCTCACACTTGATTATCTTGAAGCTGCGGTAGAGTTGTTCCAGCAGCATGAGGACGGCCAGTTGGTGGGGGAAGGTCAGGGGAGAGAAGGAAAGGGTGAGATCGGCCTGTCGCAACAGTTGGGGGCTAAGGCCGTGGGAGCCGCCGACTACGAAAATCGCCCTTGAACGACCGCTGTTCACCAGGTTTTGGACTAAAGCGGCCAGGGCTTCGGAGGTCATGGAATTACCCCGGGAGTCGAGGCAGACCAGGTAGTCCCCTTCTTTTAAAATAGACAGGACGCGCTGCCCTTCCTTTTCCACCACATCGGCGATCTGTGCCGCTGTGGGATCAGGCGGGGTTTTTTGTTCCATGCCTTCAATGAACTCCACGTTCACGTAGGGACGCAACCGGGTAAGGAAGTCTTTGACTCCAGCCGCTAGGTAAGGTTCCTTCACCTTGCCCACGGATACTACCGTAAATTTCACATGTGACACCTCGGGTTTATTGTCTCACAAAAAACCCGAGGCAGGAATAGCCTGCCTCATAACCCGGGCTGTTCAATTATGGCAATGTTTCTATCTTAAGCATACAATTAGCAACTCTGTTAGCGGCTATACAGCCAAGTCCGTGCTGGCGGAAAAAATAAGCTCTGCGGGTTTTAAAATGATCAGGATACGTCTTAAACAAACCTTGACATAGCCAGTCTCGCTTAAGCCCCAATAACTCCCTTACCCTAAGGACAATCACTGCACAGCTTAACCTTGAGATCCATGTGTTGCAGCTTTTGGTCACCCCGGGCCAGGCGGGTCACCCTGACGGTCACCTCGTCTCCCACCTTGCACCCGAACATACAGTCCTGCAGGTCATAGGCGGATCTGACCCTTTTGCCGTTGACTGATCTGATGATGTCATAATCCCTGATCCCGGCCTTGGCCGCCGGCCCGTCTTTGATGGGCTTGACCGCCACCCCGTAATTGACCGGCAGGTTGTAATAGGTGGCCAATTCGGGGGTGACTTCATTTACTACCCGCATTCCGGCCACTGGTCTTTCCACCCGTCCTTTGGTGCGAAGTTCGTTGACCACCTCAACCACCTGGTTGGAGGGAATGGCAAATCCCATGCCTTCAAAACCAGGCACCGCAATTTTCACAGTATTGATCCCGATTACCTCCCCGGCGAGGTTGCAGAGCGCACCGCCAGAGTTACCAGGATTGATGGCGGCATCCGTCTGAATGAGGCGGAAAACAAAACCCTGTTCGGTGGTGAGAACCCGGTTTAAACCGCTCACCACGCCGGCGGTCACTGAGCGAGCGAACCTGGCCCCTAGGGGATTTCCGATCGCGACCACGTCCTGGCCCACAACCAGTTTGTCGGAATTGCCGAATTCAGCCGGAGTCACTTTGATCCCCCTGACCTGAAGGAGAGCCAGATCCGTGCGCTGGTCCTTGCCTATCAGGCGAGCGGTTTTCTGCCGTCCATCCTGGAAAGAGACCAGGATCCGGTCAGCCTTATCGATCACATGGTTGTTAGTAACGATATACCCGGAAGGGTCAATCACCACTCCGGATCCGCTTTTGGTCACAGTGCGCCGCGAGAAAAAATCCCCTTCGTCACCGTAACTGACGATACTGACCACGGATGGACTGAGCAAGCGGGCGGTTTGAATGACAGACCCTGGCGTGCGGGCATTGGCCTGACCGAAGAAGCGGTTCCCCAGCCAGGGATCGATCAGATGAGCAGTCAAAAAGCCTATCATTACCAGAGCAACAGCGGCCAGAGATAATCCAACCGTCCTTTTCACAACCAACACCTCCGTCCTGACTTATTATGAGGATGAGCCCAGGTGTTTATGTATCGGTTCCTGTCCGCTCTACCAGGGATTAATGTCAATAAAAACCAAATTTCGAGCCCTGCCGTCGGCCTTAAGTACAAAAATAGTCATTGTTCGCTAAAGGATTAGCGCCCTTGATGGTGGAATATGGTGGTAGATGTTGGATATTTTTGAGGTTGTATGCAAAGGAGAGAGGATCCTTGATGCAGGTGTCAAACGAAGCAGAACGCCTTCCCCAGAATTTACCAATTAATTCCCAATTGGAAATATTCTCGTGCGGTCTGCTTAATATCAATCACCAGGGCAAGATTACATACGCCAATGATGCCATGCTTGATATTCTGGCCTTGCCCGCCTGGGAGGTGCTGGGGCAAAGCCTGATTTCTCTTGTTGGCCGGATGCTACAGAAGAAAGATTTTCTCAAGGTGTGGGAATGGCTGCAACACATCTATCAACCGAATGCGTATCTGGTAACCATCCTCAATGGGGCCGGAGAGACTGTAAGGCTGAAGATAACGGTGTTTGAGTTGGGCGGCGCAGGATGGATTTTAATAGCGGACCGCTATGAGCGTCCCGGTTACACTTCGCAGGTAATCGATCTGATCATCGAACAGCTTCCGATTCCGGTGATATCAATCGACTCCCAGGGCAGGATCCACATGTTAAATCAGGCCTGCGAGCATCTCACCCAGCGTCGGGGAGCAGACCTTTGGGGTCATTCGATCGAAGATCTGGAGAAGTCCTTCCCGGGACTACCTTCGATATTGCTACAGACCTTGTATGACATGAAGCCTATCAGGGCATCGATTAAGTTTCAACGACCTGGTCGGAAACCGGCTAACTTGCGGCTGGATACCCGACCCATTGTGGTTTGGGGGCAGGTCAAGGGCGCGGTAGCGTATCTCTTCGCGACGGATGGGCGAGAAGCCGGCCAGAGGCGCGGTTTCCGGAGTCAGCATTTTAATATTGTCTCCGATCTGGTGGAAGAGACGGCACATAAGGTCAGGAATCCACTGACGGTGGTGAAGGGATTCATCCAGTTGTACAAGGATGATCCGGAAAACATACCGTGGGATCTGTTGCTGGACGAGGTCTCGGGGATAGAAAAAACCATTCAGGATTTCATGATGTTTTCTCAGAATTACCGGGAAAAAACCGAACGAGTCAACTTTAATCAGATCATCGCCGAAGTATACCCGGAAATAGAGAAGGCCGCCTGCCCCAGGGGCGTCTGGATTGAACTGTATTTGGACAAATCCCTGGTCAGCATCAACGCCGACGCGGAAAGGATAAAGACACTGCTCCTCCACCTGACCACGAATTCACTTTACGCCATGCCCTCCGGCGGCATTCTGACTATTCGCACCACCAGCGACCAGGAGCAGGTGATTCTCCAGATTGCGGACAGCGGGGTGGGAATGAGCGAAGAACTGCTGGAAAAGGTGTTTAAACCGTTCTTTTCCACCTGGGGGGATAATTCCGGGTTGGGGCTGACCTACTGCGAGCATGTGGTGGACAGCCTGGGAGGAAATATCAGCGTATCCAGCAAAGAGTGCGAAGGGACGGTGGTCACCGTCACCATCCCCCGCGTATCTCTTTAGATTTCAGGAAATAATCTTAACCCCGATTCCGGTGAGCTTTTTCTCAACATCCTCATAGCCGCGAAAGATGTAGTGAGCGTTTTCAATCTGGGTCTGCCCCTTGGCAGCAAGCGCGGCAACAATCAAGGCTGCTCCGGCCCTGAGATCCGTGGCCTTTACTCTCGCGCCGTGGAGCTCTTTTACGCCTTCAACCACTGCGGTATGGCCTTCGACCTTGATCTTGGCCCCCATCCGCTTGAGTTCATCCACCATCTGAAAGCGGTTTTCAAAGATGTTTTCCACCACCACGCTGGTTCCTTCCGCGATGGTCAGCAAGGCCAACATCTGGGACTGCATGTCGGTGGGAAATCCGGGATAAGGCAAAGTCTTGATATCAACCGGAAGTATCCGCCCGGTTCCCTGCACCCGGATGCCGCCATTAATCTGGGTGACAATGGCTCCAGTCTCCTCAAGCTTGGCCTTGATCGGCAAGAGGTGGGTAGGGATAACGTTTTCTACCAGGACATCCCCTCCGGTCACAACCGCGGCGGCCATATAAGTACCGGCCTCAATCCGGTCCGGTATCACCCCGTAACGCACCGCTTTCAGCTCTTCCGCACCGTCAATCCTTATGAGATCAGTTCCCGCGCCCCTGATCCTGGCGCCCATGGCGCTCAGGAAGTTGGCCAGATCAACTATTTCAGGCTCTTTGGCCGCGTTATCGATGATGGTGGTGCCCGGCGTAGCCGATGCGAGCATCATGATGTTCTCCGTGGCTCCAACGCTCGGAAAATCGAGATAAACCCTGCCTCCCTGCAAAACGGAGGCCGATGCTTCAATGTACCCGTGTTCGAGGGTAACCCTTGCTCCCAACGCCTGCAGCCCCTTGAGATGGAGGTCCATGGGGCGGGATCCTATGTCGCACCCTCCGGGCAGACTTATCCTGGCTTCCCGTTTCCGGCCCAGGAGCGACCCCAGGAGCAGGTTGGAGGCTCTTAGCTTCTTGGAAAGCTCATAAGGACTCTCAGGTATTATATTATCGGGCACTTCGATACTCAGAATTCCGTCGTCGCTCCACTCAATCACACACCCCTGATGGCTCAGGATGTCTAGTAAAACCTCAACATCCTTGATGCGTGGTACATTCTCCAACTCAGTTCTGCCGCGAGCCAGGATGCTGGCGGCTATTATGACGAGACTGGCGTTTTTGGCGCCACTTACTCTAACCTTTCCGGATAAGCGTTGACCGCCTTCGATGATCAGGGAGTCTCGCATCAACTAACCTCCTTACCGTGGTGCATCTATAATCAACCCTCAGTTGCGCTAAGCACCTCAAACAATTCGCGTTCAAAATCGACGAAAGGTTGTCCGGTCGCTAACCGGAATGAAACCGTCATGCTGTTACCGCGTCCCAGGTAATCAAGAATAGCGAAAATCTTATCCTCTCCATACCTCTCCGCGATCAGTTCTGTGGCTTTCAGACACTGCCAGTAAGCCGTGCCTGAATCCAATTGATCGAAATCCCTCTCCAGAGTCGCGAAATCATAGTATTCCACTGACTGAAGATTATACTTCACCGGATTAAAGAATTCAAACCCGGTAATCTTTTTTTCCACATACTGGGCCACCCCCTCCGTGTACCAGCGGGGATAATTGCCGCGGGTGGCGTAATCGACCAGCAGGTGGGCGAACTCATGCGCCATGGGCCCGTCTTTAATGAATATTTTCCGTTTGTCCCCCTCGGTAATCCACTCATCCGGATTTAACAGGCGAATGCTCCCGCCCCAGTAAACCCCCATAGCCCGCTCGTCCTTGTCCCAGCCGAAACTTTTGGCGAGGGTGACCGAATCCGGATACAACACCACCAGGGTTCGATGCGGTGGTTCAAATCCAAACATGCTGGTCACCGGTTGGTAGATCTTCTCCGCTGCCTCCGCCACTATAGGGGCATTCGCAAGATTAGTCTCCTCGTACTTTATTACGAAATGCTCGGTGTCCAAGTGCTTGTAATTACGGGTGCTGAAATTGGTATTCTCGCGGGTCAACAGGCGAGATAAAGCAAAAAATGTCTGCCGCGGGTTATACTCGCTCTTAAGCCAGAAAAACCAAATAAACAGCAGAATGGCTATAGTTAAGCCCAATATGAGCTTGAAGGTCAGTATTTTCTCCTCTCCAAACAACTTATGCCCCCCCTTCCCGCATCCCATTATACTACCCGGGCCTGACCAGAGGGGCAGCCAAGTTATGGCAATATGCCGAAAGTAAGAATGCGGCACCGTTATGCCGCATCTTTTGACTAGCTATCTAACTGCATCCATCAATTCAAGTACCGGAGAGGATTGGAGTAGGAACCCCCGTTTATTACCTCGAAGTGCAGGTGCGATCCGGTGCTCCTCCCGGTCGAGCCTACCCGGGCTATCACTTCTCCCTTGGAGACATTTTCGCCGACCTTGACCAATATGCTGGAACAGTGGGCGTAGCGTGTCTTCAAGCCGTTGCCGTGATCAATGGTAACCATCAAACCATAGCTCCCGCTGCGCCCGGCAAAGGTCACCGTGCCGCTCCCGGCTGCCCGAATGGCATCCCCGGTTCTCCCGTTGATGTCGAGCCCGGTATGGCTGCCGCCGCGAGCACCGAAGCTTGAGGTTATGCTGCCAAACAAAGGCCAGCTTAATCCCCCGATATGGGAACCGCCGCGGGAAGCGGTCATGGTATAACTGGTACGATAGGTTCCCGTGATCACAATCCTGTCGACCGGCTTGCGGGTAATGGACTCGGCGAGGATTTTGTTCTCGATCACCCGGCCATTCTTTTTGGTCAACTTGTAGGTAACCAGCTTCTCGCCGTTTTGACCTTTCTGCTTCTCCCTGGTGTAGGATACGGACTTGCTGGTGATAACCTTGGTGGAGTAAGGGATGGTCTCGGTCCTTTGCCCTTCAATGACCGACTCCACATTCACCAGCGGATTGCTGCAGCTGATGAGCAACTTCTGGTCGGGCTGGAGATCTTCCGAGGTGAGGTTGTTCAGGGCCATGATTTTGGCCACCCTGGTGTCGTGGCGCCGCGCGATCAGCCACAAAGAATCGCCTTCCTTGACGGTATACTCGATCGGCGATTCATCCCCCGACTCCAACTTGATTACGGCCTCTTCAGAGGTTATCACTTCCCGCGCCGGAAAGATCCCACACTTAATTTCGACCTTCTCTTGGAAGGAGGCTTTAACGATTTTCTCGCCCTGGGCACAGCTGCTCATACGGACCTTCACGTCGGCCAAAACCTTCTTCGCCGTGGATTCATCCGCTACACAGATGGTGGGCCGACCGTTAACCAGTATCTGGGCGGCTTCGGTCTTGATCAGGAGGGATTTTTTGATTATCTGCGCCATTTCTGATTTCGAGGCTAGTTTATCCCGGGT
>ENA-UOYA01004613-UOYA01004613.1-activated-sludge-metagenome-genome-assembly--contig:-NODE-4613-length-11401-cov-4.030319_pt1 | contig 11401 bp, 9 predicted proteins | sample MGYA00238163_ERZ764804 | MGnify/ENA primary metagenome ERZ764804 (study PRJEB28919, sample SAMN05720223) | activated sludge metagenome | isolation source: Anaerobic digester | place: Hong Kong...
TTTCGTTCATCGGCGGAATGGATTTCAGCATTCCTGAAAGGAAGTTGGCGGTTGCCGTGGTTCCGTCCTTGCCGTTCAAGCTGTCCCAAACGGTCACCTTGTCAATCTTGATGTTCTTAATGGCTTCAACCTGAACCTTCATCAGTTCTTCCATCTTATCGGCAAGCAGCATGCGTGTAGCATTTACGGCATCACCGGCAGCCTGGACAAGCTGTGCATAACCCATGGCCTGTTTTGTCAGGATTTCCTGCATACCGCGGGCTTCAGCTTCCATCTTCATGTAAATAGCGTCGGCTTCACCCTTGGCCAGGCGTCTGGTCTGCTCGGCCTGGGCTTCGGCTTCAAGTTCCAGCCTCTTCTTTTCAATCTCGGCTTTAACCAGTATGTCCGCTTCCTGCGTGGCCCTTTCACGGGCGGCACGGGCAAGCTCTGCTTCCTGCTCGGCAATATAGGCTTCCTGCAATGCCTTTGCGGATTGAATTTTCTCGGATGCGGTAGCACGTCTTAACGCCTCTGCTTCACGTTCACGGCGGATGGCGTTGGACATTGCAACCTCGGCCTTGGCTTCGTTTTCACCCTTAATTGCTTCGGAATCGGCAGAAGCCACCTGAATTCTCTGGTCACGGCGGGCGTTGGCTTCACCGATGGCACCGTCCCTTTCCTTCTCGGCAACGGTACGTTTTGCATCATTGATCGCTTTCGCGGCGGCTTCCTTACCCAGGGCGGCAATATATCCCGATTCATCGTTAATGTCCGTTACGTTCACGTTGATCAGGCGAAGGCCGATTTTCTTCAATTCAGTTTCCACGTTGCTGGATACGGCTTCGAGGAACTTATCCCTGTCGGTATTGATTTCCTCGATATCCATTGTGGCAATCACCAGACGCAGCTGTCCAAAAATAATGTCTTTGGCAAGATCCTGAATCTGCGGAAGCTTTAAACCCAGCAGCCTTTCTGCTGCGTTCTGCATTACTCCGGGTTCTGTGGAAATACCAACAGTAAAGCTTGACGGCACGTCGATGCGGATGTTCTGTCGGCTGAGCGCATTCTTCAGGTCAACACTGATGGACATCGGGGTTAAGTCCAAAAACTCGTAAGCCTGGATGATGGGCCACACAAACGCGGCGCCGCCGTGGATACACTTTGCGGAAAGAGCTTCGCCGTCCTTTCCCGAGCCTACGTTACCGTAGATGACCATGATGCGATCCGACGGACACCTTTTGTACCTGGAAATGACGAATAACAGGGTTGAAAAAACAAGAATAATGATCACTGCAGTAAGAATAAAACTGCCTGGCATAATACATGACCTCCTGTATTAAATTTTCATGAAACCCCTGTGGGGATCCTGACTACACGTACTCCTCCCCCGTTGAGTAACTTCACCATGAAAAATCGGGGGATAATAAACTTATGTGTGTGGCTTTCCGGTTACATTGGTGGGTCCCACTATACTATCCGGAAAGTTTCTGCTTCAATATGTTGAAGGATGCTTTCTTCTTCAATATGCACAAAGGACATCTTTTTTCTCAGGATGCTGTATCGTTCGGAATCATCTATCCGGGGATTTTTTGCTGTTCAAGAGGCTCTTTCTGTTCTGGGGAAGCTTTTGGAGCAACCAGAAGCACTCCCTCTTCCGCAACCCCCAAAACGGTAATCTTCTCACCGGTCTTTATAGCCCGGCCTGCTTTTGTCACTGCTGCCATTTCACACAGGCGATCCTGGACGATAACATTCACCTTTCCGCGTCCATTTTCGGGAATCGTCAGATACACCTCGCCATCCTTCCCTACGGCGTTCTCGATTCTGATATTGCCGCTTCGCTGCATCCGCACAAAGGCATGGATGAGCCACGCAACAAACCAGAGAGCCAGCCAACCGGCTGCAAGCCCAAGGATAATCGCCAGGATGTCGGGCAGTTTCCAGTCAATCGCTGCAACACCCATCCATCCTCCCACTGCCAGAAACGCTACGATGCCTCGCAAGGTGAACAGGCGCATTGCATCACCCTTGTCATGCCCGTCTTGATTGTGTTCGGCGGCCTCATGAACGCTGTCATGGGCAACTTCATGGGAATATCCTCCTGCATGATCCTCTAAAACCTCTTGCACATGGCCGTCGAAGACACCATGGTCATAATCCTCCGGCAACTCAGGTCCGTGGCCGCTGAAGATGTCACTGCCATCTTCCAGATCAGCGCCGTCCAAACCATCGTGCAGGTTTATATCACCATGGTCGGCTGAATCAACATCGCCTCCGTTCACAAACCCAAACAGTGTCAGGATAAACTGAAGCGCCATAAATATCGTTGCAGGGGTGGCGATGGATGCCAGCAGCCTTTGCAAATCCGTTAATGAATTCCACCAGTCCATAATTCCCTCCTTTCCGCTGCAGCCTGTATCTAAATGCTTTCAGTCAACCGGTGCGCGGCTTTCATAAATTCCGCAGACAAACTGGCGTAAACCAATGCTTCAAGGATCAGCTTTAAACGGTCTTTTGCGCCCGGAAAGGGCTCTTGAAAGTCTTTCAGGCGTTCATCCACTTTCTGGGGCAAAGTATCCATACAGGTGATCAGCTTTTTTTCCGGCGTGATCAGAATATCGCATAAGCATTGATAAATTTCGCTGTCATCCATAATGTCGTCGGAACGGTCTAACAGGTTGCCGTTAACATAGCTTAACAGCCTGGCAATCCTTTCAATCACGAAGGTGTTTCTAAGCAGGTTGATCAGGATGATCCTCCCCAGTTGGTTTTTAGAATACTTTCGGCCTACCGGCGGGTTCACGTAGCCCCTTTTAATCCAATTCTGTACGGTACTGGCCTCTAGCCCGGTGATTTCGCACACCTGAGACAGGGTGATGCCGTTGGTGGCAGTAAATAGTCCTTCCAGCAGCCCTGTTGTCGAGATGGGAACCCTTGTGCCTGGAAAGCAATCAGGTGGGTTCATAGCAAGCCTCCCTTCCGTTTTGGTTTGGTTTTGATTTGGTTTTGATTGTAAATTCATTATACACTATGTTCGCTTGATTGTAAATACGGTTCATATGAACTTTTCTCCGGTTCACATGCGCTTTTATCTCATTATCATAAATTATCTCCCGATATCTTCGAATTTCTTAATTTTTCTTGATATTTCCTTCCTGGATAGCTTGTCCGATTTTTAAGCAGCGGAAGCACTTGCTTCGCGCTGCCATATCATTATTTTACTGAAAAGAATGCGAATCATACAAGTTTTCCAGTGTTTTCCTGAATTATTGCGATGATATGATGAATGTTTTCAGTACTGAGATATGGATGCATCGGAATACTGAAGATTCTTTCCGATATGTCATCCGCGGCCGGGTAATCGTCACCTGAAAAAGTATACTGCCGGTTTACGGTTTGACGGTGCAGGGGCTTTGCATAATAGACCATCGTGGGAACATGGTTTTCCGCAAGTTTTCGCTGCAGCAGTTCCCTTTGTTCATGGGATTCGGCCAGCAACGAATACTGCGCCCAGCTGGATGCATAACCCTCGGGCACTTCAGGAGTGGTGACGTATCCGCTTAATCCGTCCGTATACATATGCGCGCACCTGTTCCTGGCTTCCAGCTCGGTTTCTTCAAAAGCTTTCATCTTTACCAGCAGGATTGCCGCCTGAAGGGTGTCCAACCTTGCATTCAGGCCAATCCTTACATTATCATACTTGTCTCGCCCCTGCCCGTGGGACCGGATGGATTTCATCACCTCGGCAAGGGCATCGTCCGAGGTGAAGATAGCGCCGCCGTCTCCATAGCAGCCCAGGGGCTTCGATGGGAAAAATGACGTGGCGGCGGCATCGCCAAAGCTGCCGGCTTTTTTCCCATGTATCTCGCCGCCAAACCCCTGCGCCGCATCTTCCAGCACTTTCAATCCGTATTTTTGTGCTATCTGCGTAATTTGCTCATAATTTGCAGGAAGGCCGAACAGATCTACCGGAATAACCGCTTTGGGAACCAGCAGCCCCATTTTTTGCACTTTAAGAATCATTTTCTCCAGGCTTTGCGGATCCATATTGAAGGTTTTGCGGTCTATATCCACAAATACCGGTGTTGCCCCTGTCAGGCACGCCACCTCGGAGGTTGATACGAAAGTAAAATCGGGTACGAATACCGCGTCTCCGGGGCCAACCCCCCATGCCATCAGGGGGATCAACAGCGCATCCGTTCCGCTGGATACGGAAATGCAATGCTTCACACCCACATAATCGGCCAGTTTTTCCTCCAGTTCCGCTACCTCGGGCCCCATGATGAACTTCCCGTGATGCAGCACCTTCCGGATACCCTCATCAATATCTACCTTAAGCTTCTCATATTGCGTCTTCAGATCAACAAACTGCATCATTTTCTTCCTCCCTTAATATTCCGTTTTCTTCAATGTATTTGCGGCCGCATTTCCTGCATTGCCTGATACTTTCACCGGCAAGGCGTTCTCCGCATTCACACAGCCATCCGATTCGCCTGGCCGGATTGCCTGCCATCAGGGCATAATCCGGCACATCGGAAGTGACCACCGAACCCGCTCCGATAAGGGCATGCCTGCCGATCGTGTTTCCGCATATAATGGTGGCATTGGCGCCGATGCTTGCCCCTTCCTTCACCAGCGTCTTCTGGTAAAAAGCCGAACCCCGCTGCGGGTACTTGCACCGCGGCACCTTGATGTTTGTAAAAACCATGGATGGCCCGCAGAAAACATAATCTTCCAGTGTGACACCCTCATAGACCGAAACATTGTTTTGGATTTTGCAGTTGCTCCCGATTCTTACGTTGTTTCCTATGTTCACATTCTGCCCCAGTGTACAGTTCTCTCCGATATCAGCACCTTTCTGCACATGGGAGAAATGCCAGATTTTTGTGTTCTTTCCGATTGTAACATCATCGTCCACAACAGCGCTTTCATGAATATATGCACTTTCATCAATCATTCTTCCACCCCTTTCTTTGATAGCCAGCCAGGCTTTGGCACGTGAGCGGCTATTTTAATAAATGCTCCTTCAGTGGGAATTGATAACCGCTGCTGAAGGAGCATTTGATAAACATTTTTGCGCCTGTTCAAGAATACGGACCACCTCTGCGCCGCTCCAACCGTCGGCAACGGTGATCCTGGCATCCAGGCCTTCGATGAAATATTCAAGTTCCTTTCGTAAAGGCGGAGTTCGGTCGTATGGAATCACTTCATCCGGCTGTTCAATTTTCCGTGGAATGCCATCTGCCATCTGTATCCTTTTGTTATACAGCATGATGTTTTTATCCGGGGATGAATCCTCGAAAGATATCATCCCCTCGCTTCCGACCACAACAAGGCGCTGTTCTTTGAACGGATGCAGCCAGGACACAAAAATATGGGCGCGGATGTTATCCGGGTATTCCAGGTGCGTTACCGTCACATCTTCCAATGTGCCCTGCAGGAATTTTCCTCCCAGCGCGCATACCCCCACGGGCAGCGAACCGGTCAGGTAGTTCATCACCGAGATGTCATGAGGTGCAAAGGACCAGAATACATTCTCCTCTGTTCTGACGGTACCCAGGTTCAGCCGGGTTGAGTACATATAATAAAGCTGTCCCAGCCTGCCCCGGACGATCAGTTCCTTTATTTTCCGCATGGCGGGATGGAACAGCAGAATATGCCCAACCATCAGGCGTGTTTTCTTCCGATGTGAAAGAGAAGCCAATTCCCGGGCCTGGCTGCTTTGCAGCGTCATCGGTTTTTCGATCAAAACATTCTGCCCGTGGTCGATCAGTGTCTTTCCGATCTCATAATGCGTTTCGGCCGGCGTTGCGACGATGTATCCGTCAAACCCGGTTATCAGAGCATTTTCAAGGGATGTGAATGCCTTTACCGGATATGTATCGGCCAGTTCTTTCAGGCGGACTGCATCTTTTTCAACAATACCGCCCAGGCAGCCCATTTGAAACAGTTCGCGGATGTGGTTCCGGCCCCAGCGTCCGCCGCCCACAACACATATTTTCTTCTCCATATCAGTTTCCTTCCTGTTAACGGGGCAGCGCGGTAAGCCGCTCAACGATCTTCGCAGCCGCATTCCCGTCGCCAAATGCTTGTTTAATATTGTTCTCTGCTTGTACCGTTGTTTGGAGAACCTTTTCAACGATCTCTTCCTTTTGAATACCGCACAGGATGTTCCAGCCTCCTTCCAGCGTTTCGGGCCACTCGGTTTCACTGCGTAACGTTACGCATGGAACATCCATGAAGCAGGCTTCCTTTTGCAGGCCGCCCGAGTCGGTTATCACCTTTCTGGCATGCCTGGTGAGCATCAGCATTTCCAGATAGCCCACCGGTTCGTCGGGAATGATGTTGCGAAACCCCGGGTTTTCCAGTATGTCATGAACGAATGCCCTGGTTCTGGGATGGACCGGAAAATATACCGGTGCAGGCAATTCCCTTGCAGCATCCAGAATAACCCGGATTGTGCCCGCGTGCTGCGTGTTCTCCGCGCGATGTACCGTCAGCAGATAATATCCGTCCGCCTGCAGGTTCCGCTCCTGAAGGAACCGACGAAAATCAACCTGTTTTTCCGCTTTCTTCAGGTAATACATCACCGAATCCAGCATCACATCCCCCGTTTGATAAACCCCCGACATAATGCCTTCCCTTTTCAGGTTCGTTATGCCCGTGCGGGTGGGACACATCAGATGGCTTGCCAGATGGTCGGTCAGCACCCGGTTCTGTTCTTCCGGCATTTCCCGGTTAAAGCTTCTGATTCCTGCTTCCACATGAACCACAGGAATATGCAGCTTTGCCGCCGCCAATGCACCGGCCAGTGTTGAATTCGTGTCCCCGTATACAAGAACCAGATGCGGTTTTTCGGCAAGCATCACCTCTTCCAGTTTTATCAGCATTTCTCCGGTCTGCCGGCCGTGGGAGGCTGAGCCAACACCCAATAGATACCTGTGGACGGGCAGTTCCAGTTCATCGAAGAAGATTTTTGACATGTTGGTGTCATAATGCTGGCCGGTATGTACGAGAGTTTCTTCAAAAGCTTCGCCAAGTATCCGGGATACCATGGAAGCCTTTATGAACTGTGGCCTTGCGCCAACAACTGTGACGATTTTCATAGATTTTTCACTCTTTCCTGTGATAATGCAGCTTTCGGGTTATAACCACACCGTGTTTTCTGGCATCCCGTTTTTAGCGGCAACCATCTGCACGGATGGTGTGTTTTTACCAAGACGTGTTGGTTTTACATAGCCTTTTACCCTTCTCGGCTTATTGGGATTATCCCCGGTCAGATGGGTTCAGTTTTTTGATCACTTTCGCAGGAACACCGCCGACAATATAGTATCCTTCCGGAAAGGAGCGTGCTACGACAGCACCGGCCGCCACTGTTGTATGCGGGCCCAGTGTTACGCCCGGAAGAATGACGGCATTCATTCCGATCCAGCAGCTTTCACCAATCACAACATCTTTCCCGCTTTCATGGACAGACGGATCGTAAAGGCTGTGGTTTGCGTTGATGATACCGGCATTGGGCCCGATGAATGTGTTTCTGCCGATTTTGATTTTTCCGCCCATCCCCTGGAAATAGGTTCCGGGGGACATGAAGTTCCCCAGGTCATCAGGGTGGAATTCTATGTTTGCCGGGTTTCCGACATAGGCTTTGAAGGATACCGGCCACGGGGCCTTCCGGTTCACCCCGAGGATCTTCTGCACGAACCAGCAGCGCCAAATCCAGCGCCAGCCAACTCCGCTGATGCCACTGAAGCATTTTCCCGCAAGGTAGCGGCTGCTGTACAAAAGCCTGCCAAAGGTGTTTCCGAACAGGTAACAAAACAAATGATAAAGCTTACTCATCCATGGTTCCCTCCTGTATCGCCGCTTGCCCCAAAATGCTTTCCAGGCAGTACAGCGCATAAGCGCCTGTAAGGTTGTATTTGCACGGGTTTAAAACCTTCCTGTTTTTAACGCGTCTGTACAGCACTCCGCCCAGGTAGTGGAACCCGTTAAAATCCGAATCCGGTCGCAGGTCCAGCCCCAATACATTGCTGGTGAAAGCCGGGATTCCTTTCACGAAAGCCTTTAACTTGCCGCCTGAAGGAACCTTGTTAAAGGATTCGGGTTTTTTGAAGTCTACCCCCATGGGAGCAAACAGGGCTTCGAACAGCCAGTTTTGGTACATCCTTCTGCCGTGGCACCGAAATGCATTGGGAACGGTATACCAAAAGCCGGTCAGGTCATTGTCCCAAAGCGGAAGCCGCCATCGAAGGCCCATAAATTCGTACATCCGGCAGGCGTTCACGACGAATTTGGATACTTTGTGCCGCGTAAGCCATTCCTCATTCAGGCTAACCGCTTCGTCGTAGGTGAACCAGGGCGGCCGGGTACCGAACATCGGCTTAAGGCCCAGTGAAAGTTCAATATCACCGGCGGTTCCCTCATGCCGGTATGCTTCCTTTTGCAGGCTGAAATGCTTATCCAGAAGATATTCCGCCAGGATATGCGTGTTATACATGCCATCACTTCTGAAATCCGGAAGCAGGTAGCTTCCTCCGAACAGATCCCCGCAATAGCCCGGCGCAACAATGGAAGCTTTATCGATAATCCCCTTACCGCAAAGCTCATAAAGGGCCGCAACCTCCTGAAGGCATGGAATCGCATCGCCACGCAGGGCAAAACGGCTGAAGTTCTGTAATAATCCCTGATCCATAAACCTTTTCCAAAGGGTTTTATCATAATAAACGCAGTACCATTCGATGCCGAGTTTTTTTGTTACTGCTTCCGCAGTTTCAATTTCATAGCTGCCCGGCATCCCATAGGTGTAACACAACAGGTTGCGGTAACCATGCCTTTTCAGCATGCACACGATATACCTGGAATCATAACCGCCGCTTAACGGGACAACGATCGGGCGTCCTTCGGCAGACCGCACCAACCGCTCGCACCAGCGGTCAGAAATGTTTTGAACGGTTTCGCAGGCCGATTCAATATCCAATGCCGGGTTATAGGGATGGTGATGGGTGAAGTAGGTGTATGTTTTGATGCCTGCCCGCGTGATGACGATATACTGTCCCGGCTGAATGCTGTGAAACCCGCTGAAAAGAGTTCTGCTTCCGACGGTATAGCCTGCGGAGATGAACTCCGACACTCCAAGGGAATCGAACCGCTTTGATCCCAGGCATCTGCAAATATCATCGGTGACAATTCCGCCATCGGCACGATAATAAAGCGGCCATGATCTTACCCGGTCCACACAGGCCAGAACCCTTTCGGCAGTTTGGATGACAAATGCATATGTACCGTTCATATCCGCGCATTTCGCTTCAATCGAATGATGGTGATCGAACAGGAACTGCAGCGCCGTCTGCCCGGAATAATACCGGTTCTGGTAATGAAAACAGCCTGCCGCGCGGATTTTGATCCCGTTCTTGCGGTAACACCCATACAGATCCTTTAACAGCACTTCGCAACGCATGACATACCTCCTTTAGCAGGGTTATATTCGCCGGATGAAATGGATATTGGTTAAATTCTCCGGATGAGATGGTTTGGAGTATTGGTTACATCCGCCGGATGAAATGGATGAGAAAGCCCGGATACCCGATGATAACAACCGACAGCGTGATTGCCGCGGCCATGCGCAGCAAGATTCTCCCCGCTGGCAGGCTGATCAGCCTTAAATTGTAGCAATGCAAAAAAATCCAAATCATCGCACCGGTTAAGGAAAAAAACAGGATTGCGGGCTGCGGACTGCGGAAAACCAAAAAACCCAGCACAATCGAGGCGGTTCTGCTGACAAGAAGTATCGCATTCACCAGAAGTGACAGATGCTGTTTCCTTAAAACATTCCAAATGCCCGTTATGGGGGACGCAACAAACACAAACAACATCCAGAAGGCAAGGCCCTGGGCCATTTGGCCTGCTTCCGCCCATTTGTCTCCCAGAACCCACATAAAAAGTTGTTTCCCGTACAGCATCAGCAGCGTCATCGGCACCAGCGCCATATACAGCAGCTTTTCACCGATATCCCGGGTCATTTTTCTCAGCGTCTCCATGTCTCCGGCATGATGGGCCTTACTGGCATCTGTGAAGTAAACGGTACCGACCGAGCTTCCCATTATCGCAACAGGCAGCCCGACGATCCTGTTTGCCATACCGTACGCTCCGGCTGCCTGCATTCCAAACAGGTTTGTCATCAGCAATACGGGAATTTGCGTCGAAAGGGTGTTCATCGCATCGGATGGCGCTGAATATAACGGAAAACGGATATGCTTTTTTAAAAGATACAGCATATCCTTCCATTGTGCTTTTGCGCTTCGTAACGGGGTCTTGCGCCAGGTTGAAAAGAACAGGAAGACAGCCTGAACAGCGGTTGAAAACGCATATCCGTACAGCATGCTGTTCTGCACATTCCACATCACTTTCAGGACAATGCTTAAAGCAGTGTAAGATAACGTATATAACACCGCAGAAACCGAAACGCTGTTATACCGGCCAAACCGGTTCAGATAGCGGGACAATGTATGAACGGCATTCCCCAGGACAACCGAAGCAAACAGCAGGCACATGAATTCTGTGGTATCACCGTTACCTAGAGTTGTTGTGCGCAAATAAACCGATACCAGCAGTACGGCCGGCACAAGCGCTGCCAGGCTGAACAGGATACAGGTTTTCAGCAGCACACCCGCCATTCGTTCATCTTCTTCCACGATGATGGCCATTTCATATTTACCGTTCATAAAAATGACGGCGATAGCGTAAATGGATGTAAAAATGGCGTATGCGCCGAATTCCTCCAATGAAAAAAGCCTTGAGAGCACCGGCGCTGAAAGAACGTTCACGATCTGCGCCAGCAGGTTTCCGCCTGCAAGAACGGTAATGTTCCGGTAAAGCTTGTTCTTTACCATGTCACGGATGGATTGAATCATCTTCATTGGAACTCCGGCTGTGTGAAAAGCTTTTGAAATTGCGTCTTCCAGGAGTAATGGGTTTGCGCATGGCAAATCATGGCTTCCTGGAGTTCGGGAAAGTTTTTATACGATTCCCGGTAGAACTGTATGACATCTTCCATTTTCACTTCCGAGGCATCATTGGGCAAAAGCCTGCAAAACCTGCAACCGGGCGGCAGTCCGCCCTCTTCGTAGGCATACAGGAACGGGATGCCGCGCAGGCAATACTCCTTTGTTTTCAACGGAGACATTTTCGTCAGCCCAATCTTGTATGCACCAAGGGTGCCTACGGCCAGATCACACACATTGAACAGAAGATCCAGTTCCAATCCGGCCTTTTTTCCGTAGAAAAACACGGCATCTTCCAGCCCCAGCTGCCGGGTAAGATCTTTATAAAAGGCTGTCTGTCTGCCCTCCCCAACCAAGTGGAACTGAATCGGCACTGCTTCGCTGCCTTTGGTTCTGCGGTATGTTGAAAGGCCTTG
>ENA-UOYA01004614-UOYA01004614.1-activated-sludge-metagenome-genome-assembly--contig:-NODE-4614-length-11397-cov-41.365191_pt1 | contig 11397 bp, 10 predicted proteins | sample MGYA00238163_ERZ764804 | MGnify/ENA primary metagenome ERZ764804 (study PRJEB28919, sample SAMN05720223) | activated sludge metagenome | isolation source: Anaerobic digester | place: Hong Kong...
ACAGCAACCAATCCAACCCCTCCTGAGCCAGCTTGCTAATCAGGAGTCGACTTTCGACCAAAAGATGCCCTGAGCCCTTATTGAACAAGGGTTTCAGTCAAATCCTGCTGACGAAAATCACGTTATCGAGAGCCCCCACGGCTTGCGCTGCAGCAAGGCAACGGGGCGGGCGCCCGATATGATCGCGACGATGTTGCTGGAAACGCTCGATACCGCCCGTGACCTCGGTCGCCTGAACGAGATTGCTGGCGTCCTGCTGCGCCACGGCTTTGGCGATGCGGTGCGCCGGCTTGGTCTTGCTGATCGTCTGCAGCGCGCCGGTCATGTGCTCAACTGGGAGCACGCCGCCGATCTCGCCCGCATCGAGCCGCCCGTGCAGGTGCGCCTCGCGATGGAGGAGCTGGGGCCGACTTTCGTCAAGCTCGGGCAGGTGCTGGCCGGACGCGCCGATCTGTTCGGCCCGGAATGGATTGCCGAATTCGAAAAGCTGCACAGCCACGTGCCGGCGTTGCCGCTGGACGCACTTCGCCCGCAGTTGCTTGAGGATCTGGGCGCCGAGCCGGAGGCGGTATTCGCCCGTTTTGATATCGAGCCACTGGCTGCCGCGTCGATCGCGCAGGTGCATCGCGCTGCGCTGGCCGACGGCACCGAGGTGATCGTCAAGATTCGCCGTCCCGGCATCGAGACCACCATCGAGTCCGACCTGCGACTGCTCGCCCGTCTCGCGGCAATGGCGGACGCACAGATGCCGGCGCTCCGGCCCTATCGCCCGCAGCAGCTGGTGCGCGAGCTGGCGCGTTCGCTGAAGCGCGAACTCGATCTGGCGGCAGAGTGCCACAACGCCGAGCGCATGGCGAAGAATCTGGCAGCGCTGCCCGACATTGTGATCCCGCGCGTGCACTGGGCTTATACAAAAAAGCGCATCAATGTGCAGGACTTCATTGCCGGTGTGGCTGGCAGTGATCTGGTGCGGCTTGATGCCGAGGGCTTCGACCGCACGCTGCTCGCCAAGCGCGGCGCGCACGCCGTGCTGAAGATGATCGTCGAGGATGGCTTTTTTCACGCCGATCCGCACCCGGGCAACGTGTTCTACCTGCCAGTCAATCGCGTGGCCTTCATCGATTTCGGCATGGTCGGGCGGCTCTCCGAGCGGCGACGCGAGGAACTGCTGCAACTGTTGCTCGGCCTGGTCGAGCGGCAACCGCAGGCAGTGGCGGATGTACTGATGGACTGGACCGGCGATGATCACGGGCTCAACCTGTCGCTGATGGAGACCGAGATCGAGGCCTTCGTCGATCAGTACCACGACACACCACTTGCGAGTCTGAGTCTTGGCGGCATGCTCGGCGACGTCACCGCCATCCTGCGCGAACATCATCTCGCCCTGCCGTCGGATCTCGCGTTGCTGATCAAGGCCTTCATTTCGCTCGAAGGTATGGGCCGTGGTCTCGATCCCAATTTTCATATGGCCAGCGAGGCGCTGCCACTGCTCCGGCAGGTCGTACGTGCGCGCTATCAGCCGAAGGTCATGGCGCGACGAGGCTGGCAAACCATCCGCCGGGCGCTGGCGGTGGCCGAGCAATTGCCGCACGACATGTCGAAGCTGCTGCGTACCGCACGCCGCGGCCGCCTCAACGTCGGTCTGGAGCTGATCCACCTCAAGCGCGTGGGCGATCAGATCGATAGTGCGGCCAATCGCATGGCAGTCGCACTGGTGATCGCCGCGCTGATCATCGGCTCGTCGATTGTGATGACGGTGTCGGGCGGCCCGACCCTGTTCGGGTTGCCAGCCTTCGGGTTCCTTGGGTTTTGCGCGGCCGTCGTTGGTGGCATCTGGCTATTGCGGTCGATTTCACGCAGCAACCGCGTCGATCGCGACGACGACGTTTAGCGCACTTGTCAGCCATTGCGCTGCATAGTCTGCATGTCTGGTCCCGAATCTTTCACAATGCCCAGGCAGAGTAGCCTGGCGATACCGTGGTGCCGACACCGGACGTGGCGCGCCCGAGCCCGAAACAACACACCATCGTCGGTCGCTGCGCCTACGCTGCCACCCGCGAAGCGGCAATCGCCAAAATTCGAGGCGCGAGCGATGACCCGCAAAGCGGTGGCAGGCTGCATCAAACTGACGTCAGGACGCTGAGCTCTCGCGCTCCAGCGCGTCAACTTTCGCCGTGAGCTCATCGATTTGCTGGCGCAGTGCGGCCAGCATTTCGCGCTGCACGTCAAACTCCTGCCGGGTCACCACGTCCATGCGGGCGAGGCCCGCGCTAAGTGTTGCGCGCAGGTTCTTCTGCAGGTCTTCACCGGGATTGCCGGCCAGCACGGCTTTGAGCTGTGCTGCAAGTTCATCGAGGGTCATGCGAAAAGTTTAGCAAACCACCGCTTGCGCTTTTCTCGGAGGGCGCCCCAAAACAGAGCGCGCGTTGCTGCTGCGCAGCAATTGGCACCAAAAAAATGCCCAAGGCGCCCGGCCTGCGTGCCGTGACTGGTGCTGGTGCTGGCACGGCGTTTGCGAAGTGCTGCCCAGTCTTGCTGTTTTGACCTTTCCTCCAGGAGATTCACGATGAAACTAAAACGCACCCTCGTCACCACCGCAGTGACCAGCCTGCTCGCCAGCTTCGCGCTGGCGCAAACCCCTCCGGCGCCCGCTGCTGCACCCGCTCCGGCACCGGCTCCCGAGCCGGCGCCGTTCTCGGTCAACATCGGTGTCGCCAGTTCCTATATCTATCGCGGCCTCAATCAGTCGGACTTCAAGCCGGCACTGCAAATCGGTGCCGACTACGCGCACTCGAGCGGCTTCTACATCGGCACCTGGGGCTCCAGCATTCGCTGGCTGAAGGACTACGGCATCAGCAGCGGCAGCGCCGAGATCGACCTCTACGCGGGGTACAAGGGCGAAGCCGGCCCGATCGCCTACGACGTCGGTGTGCTGCAGTACTTCTACACCGGCTCTGTCGCCCCCGGCGCCACCAAGCCCGACACCACCGAGCTTTACGTTGCCGGCACCTTCAAGATGTTCACGCTGAAGTACTCGCACGTGGTGTCGAAGTCGATCTTCGGTGTGGCGAATTCACGCAACAGCGGCTACCTTGACCTGACCGGTACCTTTCCGGTCATGGACAACCTGACGCTGACGGCGCACGTGGGGCACCAGATTGTCAAGAACACCGGCGGCGCCGGCACCTACACCGACGGCAAGCTTGAACTTGGCTACGACTTCGGCAACGGGTTCGCGCTCTCCGGTGGCGTCACGGCAACCGATGCTGACAAGGGCTTCTACACCCCGCTCGGCAAGAAGTTCACCGGCAAGACAACGCCTTACGCGTTGATCAAGTACACCAAGTCGTTCTAAATCCAACCGGGGGAACCTGTCATGAAACTGGTTACTGCCATCATCAAACCGTTCAAGCTCGACGAGGTGCGTGAAGCCCTCGCCGGCGTGGGCGTGCAGGGCATCACCGTGACCGAAGTCAAGGGCTTCGGTCGCCAGAAGGGTCACACCGAGCTGTATCGCGGTGCCGAATACGTCGTTGACTTCCTGCCCAAGGTGAAAGTCGAAGTCGCGGTCAAAACCGAGCTCGTCGAGCGCGTGATCGAAGCCATCGAAAAGGCCGCTAACACCGGCAAGATCGGTGACGGCAAGATCTTCGTGTTCGAGGTCGAACAAGTCATCCGTATCCGCACCGGCGAAACCGGTCCGGACGCGCTCTAAGCGGGGGTCATCAAACATGAAACTACGTCTCTTTATCGGCGCCCTGTTTGCCGCGCTCTCGCTGGGCGCAAGCCATATCGCTGTCGCACAGGCCCCGGCTGCTACACCAGCGCCAGCCGCCGAAGCCAAACCGGCTGACGCCAAGCCTGCCGACGCTGCCAAACCGGCAGACGCAGCCAAGCCGGCCGAAGCGGCGCCAGCCGCAGCGGCGGCCCCCGCTGCTGCCGCGCCCGCGGCGCCTGCAGCCAAGGCTCCAGAACCCAACAAGGGCGACACCGCCTGGATGATGGTGTCGACGCTGCTGGTGATCATGATGACTGTGCCTGGTCTTGCCCTGTTCTATGGCGGTCTGGTGCGTTCCAAGAATGTGCTGTCAGTGCTGATGCAGGTGATGGTCACCTTCTCGCTGATCGTGGTGCTCTGGCTGATCTACGGCTACAGCTTCGCGTTCACCGAGGGCAATGCCTTCTTCGGCGGCACCTCTCGGCTGTTCGGCAAGGGCCTGTTCGACAACATCGCCGGTACCTTCGCCACCGCTGCAACGTTCAGCAAGGGCGTGGTCATTCCCGAGATCGTGTTCATGGCGTTCCAGGCGACGTTTGCCGGCATCACCTGCGCACTGATCGTCGGCGCCTTCGCCGAACGCATGAAGTTCTCGGCTGTGCTGATCTTCATGGTCATCTGGTTCACCTTCAGCTACATCCCGATCGCCCACATGGTCTGGTTCTGGCCGGGTCCGGATGCCTACACCGATGCCAAGCTGGTTGATGGTCTCAACGCCACCGCCGGCAAGATCTGGCAATGGGGCGCGCTCGACTTCGCGGGCGGCACCGTGGTGCACATCAACGCCGGTGTCGCCGGTCTGGTTGGTGCTTATCTGGTCGGCAAGCGTGTCGGTTACGGCAAGGAAGCCTTCCCGCCGCACTCGCTGACGCTCACCATGGTGGGTGCCTCACTGCTGTGGGTGGGCTGGTTCGGCTTCAACGCTGGCTCGGCGCTCGAAGCCAACGGTACGGCCGGTCTCGCCTTCATGAACACCTTCGTTGCAACCGCTGCGGCAGTGATGTCGTGGATCCTCGCCGAGTGGTTCCTCAAGGGCAAGCCCTCGATGCTGGGTGCCGCCTCGGGCGCTGTCGCGGGCCTCGTTGCGATTACGCCGGCTGCTGGCAACGTGGGCCTGATGGGCGCACTGATTATCGGCATCCTGGTAGGCCCGCTCTGCCTGTGGGGTGTGTCTGGCCTGAAGAAGATGCTCAAGGCTGACGATGCGCTTGATGTGTTCGGTGTCCATGCGCTGGGCGGCATCTTCGGCGCACTGGCAACGGGCATCTTCAACAGCCCGAACCTGGGTGGCCCGAGCTTCGTGGCCGACTGGGTGAAGATGGAAATGACCAAGCCGGCGGACTACTCGGTCATGGGCCAGCTCATCATCCAGGCCAAGGGCGTCGGGCTCACCATCGTGTGGACGGCTGTGGTTGCCTTCATCGCGTTCAAGATCGCTGATCTGATCGTCGGTCTGCGGGTCAGCGATGATGAGCAGCGCGAAGGCCTCGACATCGTGTCGCACGGCGAAAGCGCGTACAACCGCTAGTCGTTGCAACGAATCGAAAGCCCCCGGGTTCCTCAGCCGGGGGTGGACGACAAAGGCCCGCTTCGGCGGGCCTTTTGTTTTTTGGGACGTTGCGACCAGCAGATGGCAACAAGTCTGTCGCCCACGCCTCGCTGCCGTACGTCGTCCTGTCACGCATCCCGTCGCCGCTGCCGTGCGCCGGTCGCCCGCAGGTATTGACGGTCAACACTTGCGCGTATGGTCCGTTGTTTGGGCGCTGGGCATCACCCGATGCCATTGTCCGCCCAGGAGGGACCATGAGATATCTACTGTTGCTGATTGCCTGGTGCATCCTGTTCGTGCTGAGTTGGCCCATTGCCCTGCTGGCGCTGGTGTTGTGGCCCATCTTCTGGTTGCTGAGCTTGCCGTTCCGCCTGATTGGAATCACCTTCGACGCACTGTTTGCACTGCTCAAGGCCATCCTTTTGCTGCCGGCGCGATTGTTCGGCTACCGCGCCAGGTCATAAAGCGCCGCACTGCCGACGGGAGGTCGTCAAAGCTTGATCTGGCTGCTCGCAAACGGCGCCGATTGTTGCTATAAACCGGCAAACGTTTTGCCGCGCGGCGATTGGGGGAGATGGTGATGCGAGTTTGTCTGGCCGGGCGCCATGCGCCTGCACTCCTGCGGATGGTGGCAGTCCTGCTGGGGGCTATGACCTTTTCCGCTGCATCGTCGTCGGCGAACCTCTATGTGACCACCACTGGTAACAACGCGGGCAATTGCCAGACGCTGGGTGCACCCTGTCTCACGATTGCCTATGCGTTGTCGCAGGCGGCGGCCGGCGACACGATCAATATTGGTGGTGGCACTTTCACCGAAGAGTTGACCATCAGCAAAAGCGTCGTGCTGAATGGCGCCGGCATGGCCAGCACGATCATCAAGGCGCCCGCAGTACTGACCAGCAATCCGGCTGTGCCGGGTGGCAGCCCGGGCCAGCAGACCACCATCGTTTTCGTCACCGGCGCGACCACCTCCGCCACCATCCAGAACCTGCAGATTCAGGGGCCGGGTTCCAGCACCTGCGGCTCGATCGGCTATGGCATCTTTGCCGGGGGTGGTGCCAATCTCACGCTCAGCAACAACCATGTGCTGATGATTCGCGACATCTCGCCGCCCTTGAGCAGTTGCCAGAACGGCTCGGCGATCCGTTACGGCGCGCCGAGCACCGCGCAGGCCGCAAGCGGCAGCATCAGCAACAACATCATCGACACCTATCAGAAGAACGGCATCACCCTGTCCAACACCGGGACCGGAGTGACGGTGACTGGCAACAGTGTGACGGGCGAGCTGCCACCGCCCAATACTGCGCAAAACGGCATCCAGATCAGCAGCGGCGCGATCGCCACGGTCAGCAACAATATCGTCAGCAACAACCAGTGTGGTGCCGTCGGCTGCGGGCCAGGCGTCGCTGATGTCTGGGCGACGGGTATTCTGCTGTTTGACGCTGGCGCCGGGACAGCCATCAACAACAACGCGATCTCCGGTAATGACGGCGGCCTGGTGGCAGTTGCCACCACGGTCGGCCAGAGCTTTTCCGCCAGTGGCAATACCTTTTCAGCCAACCGTTACGCCAACATTCTGGCCAGCGCGCTGACGCTCAACCTCACTGGCAACACGATCACCGGCAGCAACTGGGGGGTGGTTGCCCAGGCGTCGAGTCCGGCCAATACGGTGGTCAACCTGTCCGGCGGCAATGTGGTCAGTCAGGCTGCTGCGGCCGGTCTCACCGTATTCGACGACAACCTGACGGATGCCTTCGCGGCCACCATCCAGGGCAGCGGCAACCAGTTCGTCAACAATGCGGTTGGTGCCGCGAACACCCCGAGCCAGGGGACCGTGAGCCTGGCCTGCAACTGGTGGGGCAGTCCGTACGGCCCGATCAATCCGGCGAATCCGTTGGGTCAAGGGAATCCGGCGACGTTGAACACGACATTCACGAACTGGGCAATCGACAACACCACTTTTGCCTGCACCGGGAATCCGCAGAACAACATTCTGCTGGCGTCACCGCAAATACCGGTGCCGACATTGCATCCCGCACTGGTCGTCACCTTGGCGCTGATGCTGGCTATATTCTCTGCCGTTGTGCCGCGTCGGCGGCGCTGAGCAAGCCCGCAGTTCATCCATACCCGGCCACTCTGATGCCCCTACCAGCCAATACCCTGCTCTGGAATGCCCGCCTGTTGCTCGTGGAGCGCGCGACCGAAGATGCGCATGCCTGTGCGGAGTGGTACTCGCAACTGCTTGGTGATCCGGTGGAGCAGGTGGCAGACGACGTCTGGCAAGTGCGCGGCGCTGATCGCTGGATGCTGTTTCGTACTGGTACGCCAAAGACCGTGCCGCTGGTGGTCTATGCCTTTCCCGGCGTCGAGCAGTGGGCGGCCTATCGGGCGCAATTGCAGACCATGGCGATTGAGCTGCACCCGGTCGCAGCCGGTCTGGCGGCCATCGTCGGTGACAACGCCTTCGGTCTGCGTGACCCCGATCGGCGCATGATTGTCTTCTGCGTTGCACCGCAAACCGAAGCCGCGCCACCGGAAGTCGCCGAGTATCTGCCAGCCCGTCTTCAGCACTTCGTGGTCGCTTCAACGCAGACGGTTGCCATGCTTGAGTTCTATCGCGATGCGCTGGGCTTCATCGAGTCGGACCGCGTGGTCGACAACGACGGCGATCTGTCATCGGCGTTCATGCGCTCCGACGCCGAGCATCATAGTTTCGCGGTGTTCCGGGCGCCACAGCCGGGGCCTGATCATCACGCCTATGAAGTACCGAACTGGAACGCGATCCGTGACTGGGCAGATCACTGCGGTGACCTGGAAATCCCGATCTGGTGGGGCCCGGGGCGGCATGGCGTTGGCAACAACCTGTTCTTCATGATCGAAGATCCGGATGGCTACAAGGTTGAGTTCTCGGCCGAGCTTGAGCAGATGACGGCCGATCAGGCCTATCGCGAGTGGCCACACGGGCCGCGGGCGCTCAACCTGTGGGGCAACGCCTGGATGCGCAGCTAGCACGTCCCGGACCGCGCCAGGGCGTGACCTGATGTACGCGCGGCCGTAGCGCGATGCTGCCAAACCCCGTCCTCTTCCGCATTGCTATTCCCAGCCGTCAATCTTGCGGTTCGAGCGATCATTGGTTTACGATGTAAGATTGCGGCTTTGATCCAATGAAATTTTGATGATGTCGCAACGCTTGGCACCCGGCCTGACTGCGCTCGTGCTCTTCGCCGCCAACCCTATCACCATCTCCGCCGCGCAAGCGGTCGACACTCAGTTCGAAGAAGTCATCGTCAAGAGCCCGAAGAACGCGGCGATGATGCCGTACGACGACGTCTACGTTCGCCTGAAGCGGATGGAGGAATCGAAGCTCGACCGGGTGCGCATGCAGATCAAGGTGACGCCGAAGGATGAGTCGGTCAAACTTGCCGATGTGCGGGTGGCCATCGTCAACGACACCACCAGCCTGCCGGTGCGGCTTGGTGCCGACGGCACGGTCACAGTGCCGATGCGTGCCGAGCTGTACAGGACCGATGCCGAGATTCGCAGCAATCAGCCGAAGGGCAGTCTGTCTGCGTCGCTCACGCTGGCCGTTGCGTGGTCGGGCGGGCAGGAAATTCCGTACTATGAAATCGAAGAAACGGTGCGGCAATTGCAAACTGCGGGCAAGGACTTGCTCGGCTGGTTTGGCTACATGCTGTTCTTCCCTTCGCTGAGCAACTTTGAAGTGCCGTTGCAATATCCCGAGCCGCGCGGGCAGACGATGCGGGTGGTGAAGGACGGCAAGACGCTTGAAACCTTCACTGCCGATGAGAAGGGGGTGCTCAAGTTCAAGCTGAAGCCGGGCTGGGCACAGTTGCAGCCGACGCTGGTATTCAGCGAGGCGCCGCCGAAGCTTTGATGGCGGTTGTGGCAGACGGCATCTACCGCGACGCGCTTGCTGCCCATGCCTGCGGATCGTCGCTCCGGGCGATCAGTGCGAGACCGTAGGCAATTGACTCCAGCTGGTCGCCGGTTTCGATGCGGGTTGGGTCAAATCGCTGGTCGAAGATGGCACGCACCGCCGGCACGAACGAAGTTCCACCGGTGAGGAACACGCGATCGATGTCCTTCGCATCGAGCCGTGCTTCGCCGAGCGCTTCGTCCACCGCATCTTCGATTTTCTGCAGGTCATCAGCGATCCACTGGTCGAAGGCGGCGCGCTCGATGGTGGCGTCCAGCGCGAGGTCGTAGCCGAGCCCTGTCGCGCGAAATGCCAGCGTCGCTGACGGCGCATTCGACAGTGCGGCTTTCGTGTCTGCCACCGCCTTGTAAAGCGGATAGCCAAGGTCGTTTTCGATCAACGCGATGAATTTGCCGAGGCCGTCGCGCTCGATCGCGTAGCGCAGGTATTCGCGCAAGTCGCGCAGCACCACGGGCGACTTCATCAGCGCGAGCTGGTTCCACTGTGCAAAGCGATGATGGAAATGCGTCGGCACTTCCAGAATTTTGTCGATGCTCTTGTACCTTGCGCGGTGGCCGAGCTGCGGCAGGATCGCGTGTTCGAGGATGCGATAGTCAAACACGTCGCCCGCCACGGCGACGCCGGAATGCGCCAGTGGAATTGACTTCAGCGCACCGCCTTTACCGCTGCCCGGTTCAAAGCGGATGATCGAGAAATCGCTGGTGCCACCGCCGAAGTCGGCCACCAGCACCGTCGCCGCCTGGGTGAGCCGCTGCGCAAAGAAGTACGCCGCCGCCACCGGCTCGTACACATAGAGAATCTCGCCGAAGCCGACGCGCCGGAACGCCCGCTCATAGCGCTCCAGCGCCAGCGCTTCGTTCGGGTTCACGCCGGCGAAGGCGACCGGCCGGCCGGCAACCAGTCGCGGCGGCAAGTCATCAAGCACACCGCCCGCATGGGATCGCATCTTTTCGATGAACGCGGTCAGCAGATCCTCGAAAGTGAACTTGCGGCCGTGGATGTGCGTCTCGGTGAATGATCGGCTCGCCGCGAAAGTCTTGAACGACTGCAGGAAGCGGCAATCGATCGGGTCGTCGATGAAGCGTTCGATCGCCCACGGCCCGGCCTCAAAGCGCAGGTCGTGCGCAGCACCGGTGTCTTCATCCCAGAAGCACATTGCCGAGCGGAAGGTGGCATGGGTATCGCCGGCCAGTGTGAAAGGCAGCGTGCGCGCCACGCCGGGTTGGGTCGAAGCAGCGATCACCGTATTGGTGGTCCCGAAGTCCAGACCAAGCGCGATGGCAGCGGAGGACGACGACGAAGAGGAAGGGCTGGGCATGAAAGCAAATACACCGCCCTTCGTCGACGCATGGCGTGACGAACTGGCGATGTGCGGGCTGGCTGGCGGGCTGCGGATTCTACGGCATCGACTGAGTTCACCGACTGATGCAAAACGGTGCATCGACATCAGCATCGGCCCTACACTAGCCGCGTGAACATCGTCTCGTCTCCGCCACCTGCTCCCCCTGCATCGCCACCCGGCCCGGGCGCAACGGTGACGCCCATCGGTACCGGGCGGTCGTGGCTGGCGCGAATGCCGCCGGGGCTGTTCGCCATTCCGTTCGGCCTGCTTGGGCTGGCGGGCGCATGGCGACGGATAGCGGCAGTCAAGTGGGAATACGCCGACGCGATCGCCACGGCGTCGCTGAATGTGGCGACCGGTCTGCTCGAGTTGCTTCTGGTGCTCTGGGTGGTACGCCTGATCCGTTTCCGCGCTGACGTTGCCCGGGATTTCAATCATCCGGTGCAGGGGGCGATGCTGTCGCTGGCACCGCTGAGTGTGATGCTGGCAGTGGCGCTCTGGTCCTCGCCTGGCAGCGCGATGACCGCAGGCGGCTGGGGCGCGCCGATCGTGGCACTGGCGCTGGCGGTGCAGGCGGTGATTGCGGTGCGAGTGGTGTCGCAGGTGGCAACCGGCGGCATCGCGGGTGACACCATGACGCCAGCACTTTATCTGCCGCCAGTAGGCGGTGGGCTGATCGGCGCGATGGCGCTCTCCGCACTGGGCCATCACGGCTGGGCGGTGCTGCTGTTCGGCATGGCGCTCGGCGGTTGGGCCCTGCTTGAGGTGCG
>ENA-UOYA01004615-UOYA01004615.1-activated-sludge-metagenome-genome-assembly--contig:-NODE-4615-length-11393-cov-7.330746_pt1 | contig 11393 bp, 13 predicted proteins | sample MGYA00238163_ERZ764804 | MGnify/ENA primary metagenome ERZ764804 (study PRJEB28919, sample SAMN05720223) | activated sludge metagenome | isolation source: Anaerobic digester | place: Hong Kong...
GGACGACTAAGGTTCTGGTATAGCGCCTGGCTTACCCCAACCCGGCTTCGCGCAGGAACTTGGCGGCTTCTTCGGGCGGGGTGGGGTTGATGTAAAAACCCGAGCCCCACTCGAAACCCGCTACCCGCGTCAGGCGTGGGATGATTTCAATGTGCCAGTGATAGTGCGGCATGGCCGCCTCCTGCACCGGCGAACTGTGCACCATCCAGTTGTACGGCGGACGCTCCAGCACCTTCTCGATTTTGCGCAAAACGGCCCGCTGCACCCAGGCCAGGTTGCGTATCTCCGTGGCGTCGGATTCCTCGAAGTGTGAGCGGTGCCTACGCGGCAGAATCCAGGTCTCGAAGGGGAAGCGCGGCGCGTACGGGCAGAATGCCACGAAGTGGTCGGTTTCCACCACCACCCGGTCACCGGAAGCCAGTTCCTGTTGCGCGATATCGCAGCAGATGCAGCGTTCCTTGAAGTCGTAATAGCGTTTGGACCCGTCCAGTTCTTCCTGCACGCGCTTGGGCACCACCGGCAGAGCGATCAGCTGAGAGTGCGTATGTTCGACCACGCTCCCGCCGGCCGTGCCGTGGTTCTTGAACAGGAGAATAAACCGCAAGCGCCGGTCCTTGCGCAGGTCCAGGATCCGGTCCCGGTAGGCCCAGAAGATATCTTCGATGCGCGCTTCTGGCAGCTCCGCCTGGCTGACCACGTGGTCCGCCGTCTCGATGATCACCTCGTGGGCGCCGATGCCGCTCATCTTGTCGTAAATACCTTCGCCCTTGCGCCGAAACTCGCCCTCTACGCGCAGGGCGGGATACTTGTTGGGCACCACGCGAAGCCGCCAGCCAGGCTGGTTGGGGCCGCCGCCATCGCGATAGGCCAGCACTTCGGGCGGCGTACGGTGTTCCTGTCCAGGGCAAAACGGACAGTGCGGATCGCCGTGCGCGACGACGTGGTCCTTTACGAAGTCGCGAAGCCGCCGCGCCACGTCCGTGGAGATGATAACCCATCTGCCGGTGATCGGATCTCGACGAAGTTCAGGCAAACCGCGGAAGTACCTCCCGTAATCTTTACAAATGATTATTGCATTAAGGCGATGCCTTGCGCAGCGGATGGAAAGCGTCGCGGAAGAGAGTAATCCCAGGTGGGTCGGTGAGCAGGACGTTGACAGTGTCGAAGCGGATGCGGCCCCACTCCACGCCGGCGCGGCGCTGGTAGGCGCACGCCGTTCGGAACATGCTCCTCTGCTTGCCGGCATCAATGGCGCGGTCCGGTGCCGAATACTCCGAGCTTGCCAGCGTCTTCACTTCGACGAACGCCAGCGTGTCGCCATCCCAGGCGATGATGTCGATTTCTCCCGGACGGCCTTGGGCGCGGTAGTTGCGCGCCACCACCTGGAAACCCATCCTCTGGAGGAACCGGTGCGCGAGATCTTCGCCGCGCCTTCCCGATGCCTGCGTTCGGGACCAGGATCGCCGCCGCGCGCGGTGACGTGCCGAGTCGGCCAGCCGGTACAGCCATTGCATCATGGTTTCGACGGAGGAAGGTCGGCCTGGTCGGATTCCCGGTTTAGTCCTTCAGCGCCTCGAACTCGAACAGCATCACTTTGCCGCGAACCAGGAAGCACAGGTAGTGCTCCCAGAACCGCCGGAATCGGCGCGAGTGATTCACCAGCCATTCGAAGCCGGCCCACCTCCAGAGAGCTAGTAGCCTGACCCGAACGGAAATCTCACGCAATCTGCAATCGGAATAATAGCCGAAGCCGCCGTGGTCCTCGCCGAAGTAGCGGAACGAAAAGCTGTTCAAGTGCCAGCGATGCGTGGGATCGCAGAAGGAACTGAAGTCGGTATAATGCGGCGTTTCGATGCGGATCAGGGCGCCGGCCCGAGCCAGGCGGTGGAACTCCTCGACGGCGCGGACCACGTCGGAGAGGTGTTCGATAACGTGGATGGCGTGGATTTCGTCGAACGATCCCGTAGCGAAGGGATACGGAAAGTGGTCCAGATCCGCAATGACATCGGCGCGCGAACGGGGGTTGCGGTCGATCCCGATAGAGCCCGGGCGCTTATTGATACCGCACCCGACGTCCAGAATCCGCCGCCCGACTCCACCGCCGCTGTCCGCCACCATTACAGTCTATAACTCCCCCTGGGTTGGCGTGATGCCGTTTCACGCAATGCCATAAAGAAAGGCGTGGCATTCTCTGCGCGGCCATGGCGGCCGTGGCGCGAAAGTCCTCTTGCCGGAATCGGGGCAAACACCCTTCACACAACGGACGCCAAGGTTTCGCAATGGAAGCCATGAAAAGGCAAGCCCATTATGGCGTGATAGTCTTCTATCCTACTTCCCGGGTTGAGCCTTCCAATTCTGCACCAGGGCCTTCGCCTGCTTGATCTGTTCGGGCTTCATCTTCTCGGCCACTATGTCCCGGCTCTCGATTGCGTCAGCGTCGCCGTTCGTACTGGCCAGTTCGAACAACACGTACGCCTGTACCAGATCTTGCGGCACGCCGCGACCCCTGGAGTAGAGGATGCCTAGGTTGAACTGCGCGTCAGTACTGCCCTGGACAGCCGCCATGCGATACCACTTGGCCGCTTCCTGGTAGTCCTGTTTAACGCCGCCGCCCGCGCCGTTGTCATACATCACCCCCAGGTTGTACTGAGCATCGACGTGCCCTTGCTCGGCCGCCATGCGGTACCACCTCGCGGCCTCCGGGAAGTTCCGTTCCACCCCGTGGCCCAGCATCAACATGCGCGCCAGATTGAATTGTCCGGCTGCGTTTCCCGACTCGGCTGCCCGCAGATACCACTTCCGCGCCTCGATGTAGTCCTTTGTAACGCCCTTGCCCTGGTCGTAAAGGACGGCCAGATTGCACTGCGCATCGGCGTGTCCCTGTTCGGCCGCCAGGAGGTACCATTCGCGCGCGGCCGCATAATCCTGGGTGACACCCTGCCCCTTGTCGTACATTAAGCCCAGACTGAACTGGGCATCGGGATAGCCCTGCTTCGCCGCCAGCCTAAACCATGGGAGGGCCTGCTTGTGATCCTGTGGCACGCCCCGGCCATTCGCGTACATCAGGCCCAGGCTGCACTGTGCCACAGCATCGTCCTGCTTGGCCGCCAGGCGGTACCACTTCAGGGCTTCGGCGTAACTCTGCGCCACGCCCAGGCCACGCTCGTAAAGAGCTCCCAAATTACACTGGGCCGCCGGATGCCCTTGCGCCGCCGCCAGCCGGTACCAGCGCAGCGCCTCGGAAAAGTTCTGCGCCACGCTCTGGCCTTTCTCATAGGTGAGCCCCAGGTTGAACTGCGCCAGCGGATCTCCCTGCTGGGCTGCCAGACGGAACCACTTCAACGCCTCCGCATGATCCTGCCGGACGCCCTCCCCCTGATCGTACAGAAGGCCAAGGTTGCACTGCGCCCGGACGTCACCTTTCCCGGCTGCCAACCGGTACCACTTGACCGCCTCCGTGAAATTCTGCGGGACGCCCTTGCCGTTCGCATATAGGACGGCCAGGTTGAACTGCGCCGCCACGTGCCCCTTTTCGGCCAGCGGGAGCCACTCCTTCACCGCCGCGGCGTAGTCGCCTCTGTCCAGGGCGCGCTGTCCGGCCGCGAAGTCCGCCCGCAGCGCCACGCTCCAGATTGCGCAGCACAACAGGCTGCTCCAAGCGAACCTCCACATTTTCTCTAGAAGCCTCCTTGAAAGCCTCTGTACATTTTACGATGCGGCAGTCGCGCATATCCGGTGATGCTAAAATGCCACCAGGAAAGGGGTAGTCTCATGTCCGGACAACAACAACCGCGACGGCGCGAGTTTCTTATCGCCGCAGGGATTCTGCCGCTCATGGCGGCCGATGAGCGCCAGGGTGATATGCTTTACCGCCGGTTGGGGCGGACGGGCGAGCGCGTGTCGGCGTTGGGACTCGGGGGAGCGCACATCGGCCGGCCGCGCGAGGAAGAGGCCGGCATCAGGATTGTCCGCACGGCCATTGATCGGGGCGTTACGTTCATGGACAATGGCTGGGCTTACATGGGCGGCAAGTGCGAAATCTGGATGGGCAAGGCGCTGCGCGACGGTTACCGCAAGAAGGTCTTCCTGATGACCAAGTTCGAGGGTCGCACGAAGGCCGCCGCCGCGCGCCAAATCGACGAATCCCTGCGCCGCCTTCAGACCGACGTGATCGACCTCATGCAGTTTCACGAGAATATTCGCATGGACGACCCCGACCGCTTCTTCGCGCCCGGCGGTGCGCTGGAAGCGCTGCTCGATGCGCGCAAAGCTGGCAAGATCCGCTATATCGGTTTCACAGGCCATAAGGACCCCGCCGTGCACCTGCGCATGTTGGAACTCGCCGCGAAAAACAAGTTTCACTTCGATGCCGCGCAAATGCCGCTGAACGTCCTGGACGCCAGTTTCCGTAGTTTCGCCGTGCAGGTGATGCCCAAGTTGGTGGAGCAGGGAATCGCCGTGCTGGGGATGAAGCCGATGGCGAGCGGGGCCATCCCGCAGAGCCGCATTGCCACCGCCGCCGAGTGCCTGCACTACGCGCTCAGCCTGCCCACTTCGGTCGTGATCACGGGCTGCGACAACCCGCAGAGGCTGGACCAAGCGCTGGAAGCCGTGCGCAGTTACCGGCCGCTCACGTCCCAGCAGCGCGCTGAACTGGTGGCCCGTACCAAGGACGCCGCCCTCGAAGGCAATTTCGAGCTGTTCAAAACCACCGACCAGTTTGACGCCACCTCGCGCCATCCCGAGTGGCTGGAATAACACAGAGCAGAAAGACTTCCGCGCCATGGACTCCATGGTTCCGCAACGGGCGCAATGAAAACCTCATCTTTCATGGCGTTCATGGCGAAACCTCTGCGTCCGATGCGCGATGGCCTTCTTAGGAACATGCCACCGGTTCCACGGCCGCTTGCATGGACCGGTTCGACTGCGGCAGGCGCCAATCCGGCCCGTACGCATGGATCTGGTCCCGCGCAAACTCCGCCTGCGGCAACTCGCAAGTAATCACCACCGTGCGGCCGATCGTGTCCACCTCGACGGCGTGCTGAAACGCCTCGGTCGTCGACATCAGGAGGACGTGGCACAGCATCTCGATGACGTAGTCGTAAGTGTGCTCGTTGTCGTCGAACAGGACCACGTTGAACAACGGAACCCGTTGTTCCTGCTCTGTCGCCTCTTGTTCGGTCCTGGGTTTGCCGGTGGAAACCGTGCTCATGCTGAGTTGTTCTGACATCCTACTCCAAATGCGCCGGTTTTGTCTCGCCCGGACCGCCATCGGCCGCATATCCGTGCGCCCGCGCCGGCCAGCACATTGCGAACAGCACAGCCCCCACCGCCGCCGAGCCGATAAACATCATGAATCCGGCGTCCCAGCCGCGGCTCTGGACCAGAGAGCCGATGCCCACTCCCGACATTACCGTACTGAAGTACCCGAACAGTCCCGTCAGTCCAGTGGCGGTGGCCGCAGCGCGCTTGGTGGCGAGGTTCGCCGCCGCGATGCCGATCATCGACTGCGGCCCGTAGATGAAGAAACCCGCCGTACACAGCAGCGCCGCGCTCACCGCCACCGGCGCGCCGGGCAGGCTCCAGAACAGAACCAACGCTCCGCCGCATAGCCCCATGTACACCAGGCAGGCGCGTGCCCCGCGTCCGCCGAACACGCGGTCTGTCAAGTAGCCGCTCGTAAGCATACCGAGGATGCCCGCAATTTCGAATGCCGCCACCATCCAACTGGCTTTGGTGATGTCGATGTGGCGCGCCTGCTTAAGAAACGTCGGGCCCCAGTCGAGAATGCCGTAACGCACCGTGTAGACGAAAAAGTTTGCGAAGGAGAGCAGCCAGATGTAAGGATTGCGGAACACCAGTTGCCACATGCCGCGTTCGCGCCCGCCGGCGCCTGCCACTTCGGCGGTACCCTCGGTGGGAGGAAGGCCCATCGATTCCGGCGTATCGCGCAACACCGCGAAAAGCAGCACCGCCCCAACCAGCGCCATCGCTCCCGGAACGTGGAAGCACAAGCGCCAGTCCCGCGTCACCAGGTATCCGCACAGCACCACCACAAAGCTTGCGCCGAGCGAATGCGAACTGTTCCAGATGGACATCTTCGTCGCCAGGATCCGCGGCGGAAACCAGTGCGTCATCAGGCGCGCGCACGGCGGAAACCCCATGCCCTGGAACCAGCCGTTCAGTAACCAGAACAGGCCAAAGCTCATCACGGCCGCGCTCGTGCCGAAACCGAAGTTCATCAGCGCGCACAACGTCAGGCCGGCCGGCATCATCCACCGGGCGCTGACCTGGTCGGCCAGAAATCCGTTTGCGAACCTGGAAACGCCATAGAGCACGCCATGCATGGTGAGGAACAACCCAAGCTGGCTCTTGCTGATGCCCAGGTCGTGTTCCATGGCCGGCATGGCCACGCTGAGGTTCTTCCGCACGAAGTAGAACAACGCGTAGCCCACAATGGTGGAAATCAGAATCCTGTTTTCCCAATATCGGTGGGTGCGGGCCGCGCCGGCTACCGGTTCAATGCTCGTTGCGCTCATGGCCTGGCCTTTGTGCCGCCTTCGGCGTAGTATTCACGGATGGTCCGCATCATTACGTCGGGATAGTCGGTGGCGAAGCTGGCCACGCCCAGGTCCATCAGACGGCGGAACACGGCAGGATCCTTGCTCTGCCACGGAAACACCTGAAAGAGGATGCCGTGCCGGCGCAGTTCTTTCCCGGTTTCCACCAGGAACGCGGGCGAGGGCGCCAACGCGCCATCCTTCTCACGCACGTGGATCTGCAGTTGGTCGATGGACGCGAAGCGCGTGTCGCGCAGAGCGGCGATCCGTTTCCTCAGTTGCTCCTCGCTCCCACCCATCCAATGCAGCGTGGACGAAGCCGGTGCCAGTAGTTTCCAGCGGCGGATCACCTCGTAGTCTGTGCTCGCCAAGGTGAATTGCTCGGCCGAGCGACCCGCTTCCCGCGCCAACTGCTCAAGATCCACGTTCTTGATGTCAATATACATATGCCGCTTGGGGTGGCTGCGCAAGATTCTCAGAATGTCGGACAACCGCGGCACGCGCTGGCCTGCAAATTGCCTCCCTTTCCAGGCGCCGACGTCCAAGCGGGACACTTCGTTCCAGGTGAGGTCCTGAATGCCGCGCTTCTGCTCCTCGGGGCTTGCCTTGGGCAGCATGCGGCGGAAATCGTTGTCGTGGAACGCTACGATCACTCCGTCGCGTGTGGTCCGCAGATCCGCTTCGGGAATGGTGCCCAGCTTCCACGCTAGTTCGAAGGCCTCAACTGAATTCTCCGAATTCAACTCGCCTGCCCCGCGATGGCTCTGCACAACGACATCTTTCAGCCGGATGTGGTCGCGTAAATTCCAGTCTGGCCCGCTCCCGGCCGTGGCTAGTGGCGCAAGCAGCCCGAGCAGCATAAATATTCTCACTGCATTTCCTCCTAGTGGGTTAATCAGTGAGATTACCAAGCTGCCGTCCCTACCTGCCAGCGCACTTAGGTTAAGCTTGTCGCATGAGGATGATCATCCTGCTCCTGGCCGCGTGGAGCATGTTCGCGGCCGACCGGCACATCGCTGTGATTAGCCATCGGGGCGAACACCTTTCGCACCCGGAAAACACGCTGGCTGCTTACCGCGCCGCCATCGACCTGGGAGCCGACTTTTTCGAGGTGGATGTGCAAACTACCGCCGACGGGCGCCTCGTCCTGATGCACGACAGGACCGTGGACCGGACGACCAATGGCAAGGGCGCGGTGGCCCAGCTCACCTTCGCCGAAATCCGCAAGCTCAAGGTTGGCGGGGTTGGCGGGGAGCAGGTGCCCACGTTTGACGAAGCGCTGGCGCTGGCCAAGGGACGCATCGGCGTTTATGTGGACGCCAAGCGCGTTTCCGCCGAAGATCTCGTCGCCGCTCTCGACCGGCACAAGATGGACGGCCACGTGGTGGTTTATGGCGGGCTCGACTACCTGAAGGGTGTCCGGAAACTGCGCCCACGAGTCAGGGTGATGCCCGAGTCGGTGAGCCTCGCGGTCGTCGAGAAGATCATCACGGAGTTGAAGCCCGAGGTGATCGCCTTCTCCCACAGGGACTGGCGCGACGACATCATCCAGGCCGCCCGCCGCTCAGGCGCGGGCGTTTTCGTCGACCGCTTGGGGCCCGAAGACACACCCTCGGCCTGGCAGGATGCTATCGACCGGGGCGCCACCGGAATCCAGACGGACCATGTAGCCGATCTGGTGGCCTACCTGCGCGCCCGCGGCTTGCACAAGTAGCTGGGCGCGCTATTGCTCTTCGGCCAGTTCCTTGCGAAGCAGCCGGTATTCGATGAGCAGGCCCGCGCCGATCAGTGCCGGGATGAAGCCGAATGCCGCTCCGATGAGCGCCCCCTTATCGCCTTCCACCAACCAGGCCACCAACATGCTGAACGCGAGACCTATGCCGAGCGCCACCATCACAATACCGCAGCGCCGCACCCGAGCCGCGCGTTGCCGTGGCGTGACGGAGTTGTACGGGATGCTGACGCCTTTTTCGATGGCCTCCAGCCGCTCACGGCTACTTAGTTGCCGGAAAAAGTATGCGGTCACGAATGCCGCGACCGGCACGATCACACAGACGCCGAGAATGAATGTGAATGCTACGGTGTCCATGGTCTTTCACCTCCTGGTGTGCTTCGCTACCGTTAGACCACGTCCAGGCCCGCGTGTTTCACTCTTTCACGGGAAGGTGAAACAATTCTTCCGGAAGACGGTCTGACAGACTTGGAGGACTTTACCGGGATCATCGAGCGGCACCCGCGCACGGTCTTTCGCACGCTTTCGCGCCTAACCGGGTCAGCGGACGTGGAGGACCTTGCGCAGGAGGTGTTCCTGCGCCTGTTTCGGGCCCTTCCCGGCTTTCGGAGCGAAGCATCGGTTTCGACCTTTCTCTACCGCATCATGGCAAATGTGGTGTGGGACGAGTGGCGGCGGCTCGAATCAGTGCGGCGCACCGTGTTGATTGACTCCGAACCGGTACTGCGCGAAAGTCTGGCAGGCCCGCCCGAGGATCCGTCCGCGCGGCTGGACTAATCCGGGCTGCTCGTCGTGCTGGAACAGTGCTTAGCCGGATTGGACAACGAGGAACGCGCCGCGCTGACCCTCTTTCACCAGGAAGGACTCAGCTACGAGCAGGTTGCGGCCGCGCTTGATCTGCCCATGGGGACTGTGAAGACACGCCTGTACCGCCGGCGCGCTCGTTTGCGGAGAATGCTGATGGAAAGGATGACGCCGTGCCGGAGAACCCGTTGAATTGCGACCAGGCGCAGGCGATGATTCGGGCCGCCCAAACAGGGCCGGAACTCGCTGCGCACCTTGCTGAATGCGATCAATGCCTGAGCCAGTTGCGCAACTTTGCCGCACCGACTGATGCAGCCGCCGGCTTCGCCGCGCGTGCGGCTGCGCACATCGAGAGGAATTTTCGGCATGGCGAACTGCGGCCTTTTCACTGGGCTCTTGTGGCTGCCTGCGTGCTTTTCGCGGCGTTGGCCGGTTGGGCTACCTCCAGCGGAGCCCTCACGTTGCTGTTGAGCCGCATTCCATCCCAGCCGCCGAACCTCACCGTGCTGGCCGCTGCCGGCTGTATCGAAGCCGCCCTGATCTTCGGTTGGCTCTGGCGCCTGAGCAAAGCCTGAAGGCCAGCACAACGGACATCCCGCCAGTCAGCAGGTCACCCGGCGATCAACTCTTCCAGCATGCGCCGCGCTTTGCGCGCTTCGCGGGTGATCGTGGCTGCATCTGCGCCACGGTCCAGGCACTCAACCACCAGCGGCCCGCGCTTAAAGCCGCCCTTCCTGGCTCGGGCGAAAACCTCGCGGAAGTTCACTTTGCCCGTGCCGGGGGTGACCAGCACCTCCTTAGGCGGCTTGAAGTCCTTGATGCTCATCCCGGCGATCAGCCCGTCCACCGACGGCACGTCATCCACCGGGTCGGCTTTCCCATCAGAGTAGTAAAAGATGTTGCCGGGATCGTACCAGATGCCGAAGTTCTTGTGCCCCACCATCTCGACGATCTTCCGGCACTGTGCACCCGTGGCGTTGCTGCCTCCGTGCGGCTTTACGCTGAGCGACACCTTCTTCGCCGCAGCGTAGTTGCAGCATTCCGCAACCACCTTGTAGTAGGCGGTGACCAACTCCGCTTTCCCAGTCCCGCCGAGCAGCAGATTCGGGCAGCGGACGGCCGCGCAGTTGTCGATAAGCTTCTTGAGCCCATCAATGCCGGCATCTACCGACTTTTGGACCGGAAAGTTGCCCGCGTAGATCGAGATCGTCTGCATCCCGCGCTTGCGCACTTCCTCGCCCATTGCCGCCGCCTCCTCCTCGCTGACATCCGTTGTTACGATGACCCAGGACTTGTCACTTTTGTGGGTCATCAGCCCGGCGTACTTGTAACCCGCTTCGGCCATACCGTCCAATGCAACGCGGTAGTCGAACTGATCCCACGGCCGCGTGTAGCAGCCGATCTGCCACCGGTCCTTTCCGCGTGGCGCGGCGCCCAGTGCGAGGGCCCCGGCCAGGGTTGCCGCGCCACCGGCGAACTGCCGCCGGGTCACCGAATGTGCATGGTATTCGCTCGAATGAACTGGCATCGTGCTCCTCCCGGCCGTTACGCCTTGATCGTCTGCTTCACCGGGTCGTAGGTGACCTTCCGGCCTGTCGTGTACGAAAGATCGGCCATGATCGTCGCAATGGAATGCGAGAATCCCGCTTCAATAGGCGCATTCGGGGCCTTGCGCGAGCGCACGCACTCGAAGAAGTTCTTCATGTGGTGCGTGCTCTCCACTTGCGGAATGGTTGTGCCGGGCTGGATGCGATCCGCTTCGCTCGAACCTTCGCCGCTGACAGTCCAAGGCTTGTTCCAGTTGCTGGCATCCATCACGCCTTTCGTTCCGATGAACTTCAGGTAGCTGTTCGCGCTGGTGCCGAAGGTGGAGTTGTAGCGCACCAGGAATCCCTCGTCGGGATATTCCAGGACGCACTCGATCGAATCCGGGCAGGTGTACTCGTCGTCCTTGAACCGGACTTTCCCTCCCATGGCCATCACGCTCCTGGGAACTTTGGCCCCCGTGACGTAGTGAACCAAGTCGATGAAATGCACCATCAGGTTGGTGTGGGGCCCGCGCGAGAATTCGCGGAAGCCGTACCACCCCGCGTACTGCTTGCCGTTGAAGGGCCTGTCCTTCTGGTTCATAAGGAAGCCCTTCCAGTCCACGTCGGCCTCGCTGATCGGACGCTCTCCATAGGTGTACCAGTACGGTTCCTTGCTGTTGCGCGACTGCTCGATCTTAAAGATCTTGCCCAGCCCGCCGGACTGCACGAAGGCGCGGCCCGAAACCGAAGGTGCCCAACTGCGCACTT
>ENA-UOYA01004616-UOYA01004616.1-activated-sludge-metagenome-genome-assembly--contig:-NODE-4616-length-11391-cov-31.530875_pt1 | contig 11391 bp, 7 predicted proteins | sample MGYA00238163_ERZ764804 | MGnify/ENA primary metagenome ERZ764804 (study PRJEB28919, sample SAMN05720223) | activated sludge metagenome | isolation source: Anaerobic digester | place: Hong Kong...
ACGCCATTGCGGCTGCGTGAGGAATGCAAAATATCCCAACCGCCCAGGCTAATCGCCACATGGGTAATGCTGCGCCGATCGCCCACCTCGCCGAAGAACAACAAATCGCCCGGCTGATAGGGGAATTCAACCTTGCGCCCAGCATCATACTGCATATCGGCATCGCGCGGGATGAGCATTCCCACCCAACGGTGCGCCAATTGCGCCAGACCCGAACAATCAATGCCATGCGCCGTGCAGCCACCCCACAGATACGGCACACCGGTCAGCGCCATTGCATCGGCGACCAATTGTTTGCGTTGCGCCGCGCTGCCCTTTGGCAATGCATCCAGGGCGCGCAGCTGTTGCAACAACAGCCAACCGCAATACTCGGCCTGCACCTGCGCCCAGGCGCCGCGCGTGGAGAGCAAACGCAAAGCCGAGCCACCCAAAGCGCGCCCGACCAGGGGCGAATCCTCCGCCGGCTCCTGATGCAACACGGCAACCGGAGCAAGCACCAAATGCGTTGGCTCAGGCAAATCTGCATCGGTGAGATAGGGCAAATACGCCCAGCCCAAATAGCCATCCATTTGGCGCACAAAAGCCCACCGTCCACGCTCTTCCAACACCTCCAACGGCCAGCCAAACAACAGCTGACTGAGCTGCTCCGCCAGCCACGAAGGGCCGGCATGAAGGCTGGTCAGGTTGACGCCCACCCGCAACGTGCGGTTATAGGGCTGACGCAGCACCGTCACCCCCGACAAATCGGGCTGCCAGGCGGCCAGGTGCAGGCGCAAGGCATCGAACATCTCCGCATCCAGCAAGCGCCCCCGCACCGCGCACGCCGCAGCAGGGTCAAGCTCCAGCTCACACACGTTCAAGCGGGTATCCGCATATTGTGCGCGAAAAGCCTCTAAAGCAGCCTGAAAGTCTTCCATGTTGATCCGCCTTCTATCCGAGATTTACACAACCTACTTGCGCGGCAAGGCGCCAATGCCAGGACGATCGGGCAGGGTAATCCAGGCGCGATCATCATATTGAACGCCTTCAAAGGGATCGTTGGAAATCAACATGGGCGCGTCCAGGTCAACCCAATCGGCCAGGCCAGCCATATGCGTCATGGCCGTCGTGCCAAGCGAGGTTTCAATCATGCAGCCCAACATCACGCGCATGCCGCGTTCATATGCCCGGCGCAACATCTTCAAAGCTGGGCTCAGGCCCCCGACCTTCATCAGTTTCAGGTTCACGCCGCGCACGCCAGCATCGGCCAGGCGCTCCACATCTTCCAACGTTTGCACCGATTCATCCGCCACGATCGGAATGCTCGTGCGTTTTTGCAATTCGCCCATCGCCTCAATTTGATCCCACTTGAGCGGTTGCTCGATCATTTCCAGGCGAAACCGCTCCAGGCGTTCCAGGCGCACCAACGCTTCTTCATACGTCCAGCCAGCGTTGGCATCCACGCGCAGCCGCGCATCCGGGCGGGCCTCGCGAATGGCCGCCAAACGGGCCTCGTCATCGTCACTGCCCAGCTTGACCTTGATGTTGGGGAATTTCGAAATCCGCCGCGCCATGCGCGCCATCGCCTGCGGCGTATCAATCGAAATCGTGAACGAAGTCGGCATGGCCTGTGGGCGCGGCAGCCCCAAGAGCTTGTACAGCGGCTCATTGCGCATGCGGCCAATTCGATCATAAAGTGCCAGCTCCAGGGCGCAGCGGGCCGTTGCCGGCCCCGAGGTGCCCACCCAAGCCGGAATTTCTTCCACCGTATCGGGCAAGGGTTCTTTTTTCTCCGCCGCGGCCTGCCAACAGGCAATCATATCTTCTGGCTTAATACCGTAATAGGGAGCAATCGTCCCTTCTCCATATCCTGCATCCCCCTGCAAACGAATGATGAACGCCTGCCGCGTATCGCTGACGCCATAGGACAGCCGAAAAGGATTGCGCAGTTTCAGTGTAACAGTTTCCCAGGTTAGATGTGCCATAGAAGCCCTCGCTAGAGAAGATGAAATACATTATACACCCAAATCGGCACGGAAAACGGTGACCGCCTGCCCGCTGATGAAAACCCGCTGCGCCTGCCAGCGCAAACGCAGCACCCCGCCGCGGGCCGAAGCCTGATAGGCCAACAAATCGGAGCGGTTGAGCTTCATGCCCCAATAGGGCGCCAACAGGCAGTGCGCCGAACCGGTGACCGGGTCTTCGGGAACGCCCTCTGCCGGGGCAAAGACGCGCGAGACAAAGTCATAGGGGGGCGTCTCAGCCCGACAGGTGAGGATGACATCCCTCACCGGCAAGGCCAACAAAGCCGCAAAATTCGGCTGCACCTGTCGCAGAACCGTCTCCGACCCCACCTCCAAGACGGTATCGCGCTGAAAGCGCCCACAAAAGCGCACCGTCTCCAGCCCCAATGCTTCCAGCAGGCCTGCCGGCACGTCGCTTTCTTGCACTGTTCGGGCAGGAAAATCCAACGTAATCCAGCCATCCGGTTGGCGAAAGGCTCGCAGCTCGCCGCTGCGGGTGTGAAAGACGATCGGCTGATCCTGTGCGGCGCGACCCGTCTGCCATAGCGCATGAGCAGTTGCCAGTGTCGCATGACCACACAGCTCCACTTCGACAGCGGGCGTAAACCAGCGCAAGTCAAAGCTGCCGTCCTCGCGCTGCAACGGAAAAGCCGTCTCCGACAGATTCATCTCGCGCGCCAGGTTTTGCATCCATTCCTGCGGCAATTCGCCCTCCGCCAAACACACCGCCGCCGGGTTACCGGCAAAGGGACGGTCGCTGAAGGCATCAACTTGCAGCAGCTGCATGGTTGCTCAACTTCAACGCGCCAAAATGCCCGCCATGTTCAGGTTTTCTGCCGAGAGCACACGCTTGTGCGAAACCACCACGCTCAGCGGCACCGGTTCCATCTCACGCCCATTCAGGCCCACCATGACGCCCGTCTGCCCATTGAGCAAAAATTCCACCGCTTTGACGCCAAAGCGCGAGGCCAACAACCGGTCAAACGCCGATGGCTTGCCACCGCGTTGAATGTGCCCCAAAATGGTGACGCGGGTCGAAAAGCCAATATCCATTGCGTCAATTTGCTGCCCCAGCTCAGCTGTGTGCGGTGTGTAGCCCTCCGCCACCACCACAATCGCATGGGTCTTGCCGCGCCGATAGGCCTCTTCAATCGCATGGGCCACTTCTTCGACCGGTGTTTGCACCTCCGGCACCAACACCAGTTCAGCACCGGTGATGATGCCCGCCTGCGTTGCCAAATAGCCCGACTCGCGCCCCATCGTCTCAACCAAAAAGGCGCGGCTGTGCGAAGAAGCCGTGTCGCGCAGTTTATCAATCGCATCCACAATCGTGTTCAGCGCCGTATCCACGCCAATGCACATATCCGTACCATAAATATCATTATCAATGCTACCGGGCAGGCCAATCACGCGCACCCCTTGTTCGGCCAACTTCATTGCCCCGTTCAAGGAACCATCGCCGCCAATCACAATCAGGCCGTCAATTTGGGCGTTGTTCATCTGACGAATGGCTTCCCGTTGACCGCGCGGCTCACGGAATTCCTTGCTGCGCGCGGTTTGCAAGATTGTGCCACCGCGCTGCAAAATGCCGCCCACATCACGCGCCCCCATCTCTCGGAAGGAGCCCCGAATGAGCCCCTCGAAACCACCTTCAACGCCCAAAACACGCAAATTATTTGCCAGGCCAGTGCGAACAACGGCACGAATGCACGGATTCATCCCCGGCGCATCGCCACCCGATGTCAGCACAGCGATCGTTTGAATAGCCTGATTTTTTGAAAACATCATCTTTTGCCTTCGATTTTAATAAAAATTCAGTCCCAAATGGACGCCTAATTTTATCTTAAAAATCGCTGTGTGCAGTTCCAGTTTTTATAAAACCTTGAGCAATTCAACATTAACGTTGCCTTCACCAACGATTTTCGTCAGGCGCTGCAACAGTTCTGGCGTATAACCGGTTGTGTCATTGGGAAATTCCAAAAAATAGCTATGTCCGTTTTCAAACACCAACATCGAAAATTTGTCGTTGCCCGGGCAAGCGACCAATTCATGATACACCCGCCGCAAATGGCGGCTATCCGCTGCTTTGTTGCCATTCGAGCGCAGGATGACGGTAATCATGTGTTGCTGCTGCGTGCTGCCAGAGGGCACAGGCGGCAAGATGTAACTTGTCGGCATGACCGGCCCAACCGATGCAGCCATTTCCTTGCGCTCTGTTGCAACCGCAACCGTCGTTGCCGGTGATAACGCCACCGGCGCCGGCATCACCGGTCGGCTGACCGGCTGTGAAGGCGGCAAAAGCTCCTGCACCGGCGGCGGGGGGAACTCATCGCCTTCCCAGGTGGGGGGCGGCGGCGGGCCATCCTCCTCCCAATCCGGCGAATAGGCCGGGCCTGATGGCTCCGCAACCGCCATCACGGCCGACTGCTCAGGGAGCTCCACATCGTCCAGAAAGTCATAGCTCGGTGCTGCTGCTGATACATCTTCCATCTCCAGCGCATCCAGCTGTTGCACAGCTACTTTATCCACCAGCACCTTGGGCTCGTTGCTCTCCGCATCCAAACGCCCCTCGGCGCAAATGACTACATCGGGGCGCATTTGCTTGCCATATTCCTGCCAGGCACGCGCAAAGAACACCAAGTCTATCTTGCCTTGCACATCTTCGAGGGTGACAAAGCCCATCCATTTGCCGCTTTTGGTCTGATGCGGACGGCTGCCGGTGATTAACCCAGCCACCACCACCCGCTCCCCCGGTCGAGCGCTGCCAAGTTCGCCCGAAAGATGGGTGATCTTGTGCTTGAGGGCGTTCAGGTATGGGTTGAGCGGATGATCAGAAACATACAGTCCAATCAGTTCGCGCTCCCACTCCAGTTGTTGTCGCCGATCCACCGCCACGCCGGATGGCAGGCTAATCTCCTCGCGGATGCCGCTGACCGCGCCAAACAAGCTCATTTGTCCGGCCTGCAGGGCGCGAAAATGGCTGGCCGAAACCGACAAAATGCGATCGAGCGCTTGCAGCAACGCCGGGCGCGGGCCAAACCGATCCAACGCCCCAACCTTGATCAGGCTCTCCAGCGTCCGCTTGCCCACCTGCCGCAAGTCCAGGCGATGGGCAAAATCATTCAAATCGCGGAACGGACCGCCCGCCTGACGCTCTTGGAAGATCAGATCCACCGAGGTCTGCCCCGCATTCTTGACCGCCCCCATGCCAAAGCGAATGGCCGAGCGACCGTCTTCGTAATCCTCAATCGTAAAATCCCAGCCGCTGCTGTTGACATCGGGCGGCAAGACCTCAATGCCCATCGAACGGCAATCGGCGACATAAAAAGCCACCTTTTCGGTCTCGCTCATCGAGGCCGAAAGCACCGCCGTCATGTACTCAACCGGATAGTGCACCTTGAGATAAGCCGTTTGCACCGCAATCACACCATAATCGGCGGCGTGACTCTTGTTGAAGCCATAGCGGGCAAACTCTTCCCAATCGGCAAAGATGGCATCCGCCGTCTCTTCGGGAATGCCGCGTTGCACCGCACCGGCGACAAACTTCTTGTGATGTTTCTCGATCTTATCTTTTTGCTTCTTGGCAATCGCCTTGCGCAGCTCATCCGACTCGGAGGGCGTGTAACCGGCCATCTCGACCGCGGCGCGCATAATCTGTTCCTGATAAATGGGAATGCCATACGTTTCAGCAAAGATCGGCTCCATGCTCGGGTGCCGATAGGTGACCGGCTCTTCGTTGTGCATGCGTCGGATGTATTGCGGGATGAATTCCAATGGGCCAGGGCGATACAGCGCCACCATCGCGATCACATTGGCCAGGTTGCGCGGCTTCATCTGCACCAGATAGCGCGTCATCCCCGAACCTTCCAGTTGGAAGACGCCCGCCGTCAGCCCGCGTCCCAACAGCTCAAAGGTTGCCGGGTCATCCAGCGGGATCGTATCCAGGCCCAGCTGAACGCCATGCCGTTCTGCAATCAATTTGCAGGCGCGTTGCATAATCGTCAACGTCACCAGGCCCAAAAAGTCCACCTTGAGCAGCCCCTGCGACTCGACAATCGCCATTTCGAACTGCGTCACTGCTTTAATCGGGCTATCTTCCGAGCCGCTTGTTGGTCGGTGCAGCGGAGCGTATTCAATGATGGGGCGGTCGGTAATCACCACCCCGGCGGCATGTGTGCCGGCATTGCGAATCGAGCCTTCCATCTCACGCGCCGTGTCAATCAGCTGCTTGAGGTAATCGGCCTCTTCATACACCGCCTTGAATTCCGGCACCTCTTCCAGTGCGGTCGCAATATTGATCGGCTTGCCCGGCTGATTGGGAATGAGTTTGCTGACACGGTCCACTTCGGAAAGCGGCACATCCAACACCCGGCCCACATCGCGGATGGCTGCTCGCGCCCCCAATGTGCCGAAGGTGATGATCTGTGCCACATGGTCAGCACCGTATTTCTGCGCACAATATTGCATCACATGGGCGCGCCGATCATCTTGAAAGTCCAGGTCAATATCGGGCATGGAAATACGGCCAGGGTTGAGGAAACGTTCAAAAATCAGCCCTTGTTCGATCGGTTCAACCAGGGTGATATCCAACACATAGGCCACCATCGAGCCAGCCGCCGAGCCGCGGGCGTTGTACCAAATGCCTTCCTGCCGGGCATAGCGACACAAATCCCACACGATCAAGAAGTAGGCGTCGAAGCCCATCTTGTGAATCACGCTCAATTCATATTCCAGGCGCTCCAGCACCACCGCGTCGCTCGCGCGCGGCCCATAGCGCCGTTGCAAACCCTCCTGACACAGCTGCCGCAAATAGGTTTCTGCCGTGTGCCCTTCCGGCACCTCAAAGATAGGCAGATGATAGCCACGCGAGGACAAATCCACGTTGCAGCGCTCGGCAATCAGCAAGGTGTTTTCCAGCGCCCCGGGCACATCGCCAAACAGCTCGGCCATTTCTTGCGGCGAACGCAGGTAATAGGTATCATCGCCCATGCGCATCCGTTTGGGGTCGCTCAGCAATGAACCGGTTTGAATGGCAAGCAAAATATCCTGATAGCGGGCATCGGCGCGGTCCACATAATGCGCATCATTGGTCGCAATATAGCGCGCCCCATAGCGCGGGCCAAGCTCCAACAAAGCGCGGTTGACCAGCGCCAGTTCCTTGATGTTGTGTTGCTGCAATTCCAGGAAGAAGCGATCGGGGCCAAACACCTGATAATACCAATCCAACTTCGGCAGCGCATATTCAACCCCACGCTCAACGATCAGCCGCGGCACCTCTGCCGAAAGACAACCAGAGGTCGCAATCAGCCCCTCACTATGCGCCGCCAAAAACTCATGATCAATGCGCGGATAGTAATAAAAACCTTCCGTCTGCGCCGCGCTGGCAATTTTGAGCAGGTTTTGATAGCCGGTCTGATTCTCGGCCAACAGCAACATGTGATAAGAATGCTTATCCTGCTGCGGATCATGGTCGCTCATCCGCCGCGCTGCCAGATACGCCTCCAGGCCAATGATAGGCTTCACCCCCGCTTCTCGGGCTGCATTGAAAAATTCGATCACGCCAAACATCGTGCCATGATCTGTAATCGCAACCGCGGGCATTTCCATTTCTTTGGTGCGCCCGATCAGCTTCTTGATATGGCTAAACCCATCCAGCAACGAATATTGGGTATGAACATGCAAATGAACGAAAGACATCAGCGTTTTACCACCAAATGCGGAACCAGGTTTGGGCTACCGTTTGCTTGCCAGCGCTGTTGACCTCAGCGCGAATTTGAATCACCTGTTTGGGCTGCAATGCCCCAACCTCAAAGCTCAACTGTGTAATCCCATCCTTATTGGTGTTGGGCAACCGATAGGTCTGCATACGACCATCGGGCAAAGAGATATTGACAGAGACCGTGGCATTGGCAATCGGGCGCAAATAGGGGTCCTGCACAATCACATACACGGTTTGACGGCTATTGGCCGGTAGCAAGCTGTTGGCAACAAAGGCGCGAGCGCGCGGCTCAAGCAGCTCAGCGATGATATTATCCGGCGGCACCGGGCGCGCCAATTGGGAATTGCCCACCACCGTATCAAAATAAATGCGCCCCAAATCTGTCACAACTACCCGTTGACCGGTCGGCTGTTCTGGCTGCCATTCCAGGCGCGCCTGCCGAAAATATTGCACATAGCGCCCCTCGCGAATCTCCACCGCCGAAATTGGGTCACCCAGAAAAATCGCGCCGTTATGCGCATCATAGAACTGCAAGAAAGCATAGCAAACGCTGTAGCCGGTCGTTGCAAAGACACGACAGGCCGCGCCATCGTTGGCAACCGGCGCAAGCGGGGCATTGGCATCATACAAAAGCTGCCCCAATGGGGCAATCTGCGCCGATTGTCCGTCCTTGGCTAAATCAAAACGGGCTTTTTGGAAATACTGCATCGTTTGCCCGCTAAGCGGATCGGTATACTCACTGGTGATTGGATAGCCAAATAACAGGAGAGGATCATCAGCACTCTGATACAACACCAAAAATGGGCCACGCACCCAATGCCCTGTCTCTGGAAAGTAAACAGCATCCGCTGTCTGTTGTGCGACCCCCAGGCGCACACCTGCGCCCAACAACACAAGCAATAAGCAAACAAAAAAGACCCGGCGCAGTGCGTTCATACCCTTGATTATACAGAAAGTAGCGTCTTAAAACAATCCGATTCGACGCGAATTTAAGCCACCCAGCCCCAGAAGAAATAAATGCCAGCCAGCCCCAAGGAAAGAAAAACCGTCAACGCCGTAAGCAGCAACCGCCTAAAGGGCGAATTGGCCCATACCCCCAACAACAAATACAGCGGGAACATCATCAAAACATAGCGCCCCACCCCCTCGAAGGGTATTAACGGCACCACGGTTACCATGATCAGCAAAAACATGCCCACTTGATACAAAGTCAACGCCAGCGGCAGACGCCGCAGCCCCCACACCATCAACAGAATCGCCAGCAGCAATACCCCCAGATTGATCCACCCATCCGAGTCAAATCTGTTCAAAGTAAAAAAGCGCACAAATTCTTGATAATAGTCCCAAGGCGGCTGCACCACTCTCCCCCAATAAGTCAACCGCACCGTGTTCAGGTCAGGGAAGCCCTGCGCCGTGCGCCAGGCAAAGAAAGTCAGCGTGCCCAAAGCCGGCATCAGCGCAGCCGGCAAGGCAAGCCAGGTGCGCCGCGCTTGCTGCACCTGACCAACCCAAAGCGCCAACAGCGCCAGCGTCAGCGGGGCAACCGTGCCATGCGTCAGCCCGGCCAGCAAGCCACATACGCCCGCCCCCAACCACCGCCCTCGCCAGGCCAGCCAAACCGCTGCCAGGGTCAGCGCCAGCGCCAGCCCCATCGGATAGGGGGCGAACAAATACACCGAGGTCGGGAAGAAGGCACACACCCACACTGCTCGCTGTGCCACGGACTCATCCAATAATTGCGCTGCCAGGCAGTAGAGCAACACGAACGCAATCAGCAACGCCAACCGGCTGACCAGCACCAAGCCCAGCAGGGCATCGTCCCCCCCGATCAGCCGCCCCAACAACGGATATAGCGGGAAGAAATTACTCAGCTGATCATCGCTGTAGCCAGCCTGCGCAATGCGCAAATAGTGCACAGCATCCCAACGCAACCAAACGCCCAAGAGCGCCCCACGCAGCCCATCATCTACTGGCTCAACCCCCCACCAATATAGTGAAGACAATGGACGCAACGGACGAAACAGAGCCCACAGCAACAGCCCCAACCCACCCTGTGCCAGACTCACTCCCATCCAGGCGGTCAGCGCCGTCCATGCTGCGCGTTTCCACAACGTCTCAATCTTCACACCATGATCATACCATATTTAACCGGGCCTTGACGAAACCAGCGCCAACGCGTATGATGAAGGCACATTTCACCCTTCAAGGAGCTGTTATGAAACTTACCCCGACTCTACGCAACTTGTTTGCCTTTGTTCTCATCACCACCTTGCTGCTGAGCGGCTGTGCTCGCTCCACCCCCACCCCAGCAGAAATGCCCACACTGCGCATTGCCGTGCTGCCGATCATTGACACCCTGCCAATGTATGTTGCTCAACAAGAAGGTCTGTTCACCAAATACAACGTCAAGGTTGAATTCGTGCCGGTTGGTTCAGCGCCCGAACGCGATCAGGTGCTCGCCGCCGGACAGGCCGATGGCACGGTCAACGAATTGCTGTCGGTCTTCTTCTTCAACAAAGACAGCGTGCAAATGCAAGTTGTCAGCTACGCCCTTGTGCCAACGGCCACTTCGCCACATTTCTTCATCCTTGCCTCAGCCCAAAGCGGCATCACCCGCCCCGAAGAGCTCAAGAACGTGCCCATTGGCGTTTCGCAAGGCACCATCATTGAATACGTCAACGAAGGCATCCTGACCGGGCAAGGCCTGCAACCCACCGAAATTCAAACCGTCGCCGTGCCAAAAATTTCAGACCGCATGGCACTGCTCAGCTCCGGCGAACTGAAAGCCGCTGTGATGCCCGACCCATTGGCTGCCCTGGCCGTCCAACAGGGCGCGGTGATTGTCGCCGATGATGCTGCCTACCCACAATATGGCTTCAGCGTGATTTCCTTCCGCAAAGCGGTGATTGACCAAAACCCGACCGCCATTGCCGGCTTCCTGGCCGCCCTTAAAGAAGCCAAATTGCTGCTCAGCCAAAAGCCCGATTCGTATAAGAACCTGCTCAGCGAGCAAAAGCTCGTGCCAGAGCCGCTCATCGCCAGCTATACCATTCCCTATTTTTCAACTTCGGGCGTGCCTTCCGAAGCCGAATGGAACCTGGCCTCAGATTGGGCGATCGCCAAAGGGCTGATCAACACCCGCCCCGCCTATGCCGAAGCGATCAACGGCGGCTATTTGCCAGTACCCTAATGATTGAAGTGCAAGGGCTGCGCTTTGGCTATGCCGGCGCAGCCCCCCTTTTCACCGATTTCAACTGGCAGGTGCAGCGCGGGGAACGTTGGGCTGTGCTTGGCTCATCCGGCTGCGGCAAAACCACCTTGCTCTACTTGCTGGCCGGGTTACACCGTCCACAAGCCGGACAGGTGCGCATTGCCGGGCAGCCATTGCAACGTCCGCGCCCGCATACCGGCCTCATCTTACAAGATTATGGCCTGTTGCCCTGGGCCACCGTACGTCAAAACGCCAGCCTGGGGCTGCGGGTGCGCGATTTTTATGGGCCCGATGGCAAACATGCCCCAGCTGACTTCCGCCCCACGCAGCAAGATGTCACCCCCTGGCTGGAACGGCTTGGATTGCTGCCGGTTGCCGAACAATATCCGGCGCAGCTCTCCGGCGGGCAACGTCAGCGCACGGCCATTGCCCGCACCCTGGCCCTGCAACCCGATTTG
>ENA-UOYA01004617-UOYA01004617.1-activated-sludge-metagenome-genome-assembly--contig:-NODE-4617-length-11386-cov-33.508693_pt1 | contig 11386 bp, 5 predicted proteins | sample MGYA00238163_ERZ764804 | MGnify/ENA primary metagenome ERZ764804 (study PRJEB28919, sample SAMN05720223) | activated sludge metagenome | isolation source: Anaerobic digester | place: Hong Kong...
CCAATGTGACTGACCTCTACTGGGTGGATTTCACCGTTAAAGATATCTGGCCTGAAACAAAATAAGAGCGGCCAGCTTCATTGACCAGCCTGGAAAAGGATGGACCTGGATTGGTATTGTCATGGCAACCCAGCGCCGCCTTAGAATTTAGAATAACGGGCTACGGCCGCTAAGTCAGCCTATACAATTTTGCTGTTTCAACTTGACCGGCCAGTGAAAACATCAATAGTCTTTGATGATAGAATAATAAAGAATTAAAATTTTACCGTCAGAGAGCAAAATAAAAAGGAGGAGGAACAATGGAGTTTAACGAGGTTATAAGGCAGCGCTACAGTGTTCGTTCCTACCGGCCCGACCCCATCCCGGAAGATAAATTGAACCGGATACTGGAAGCAGCCCGGCTGGCGCCGTCGGCTTCTAATTTACAGCCTTATAAAATAATCGTCATCTCGACCAGGGGTAGAGAAGCAGAGCTAAGACGCATCTATGCCCGGGACTGGTTTGTTCAGGCTCCGCTCGTTATTTGTTTGGTGGCCATTCCGGCCAGGGCCTGGAAGCGAAGGGATGGTAAAAATTATGCCGAAGTTGATACGGCCATTGCCATGGATCATCTCATTTTAGCTGCTGCCAATGAAGGGCTTGGCACCTGCTGGATCGGCGCCTTTGACTCGCAGGCAGCCAGGGAAATTCTGGGCCTGCCTGAAGATACCGAGCCTGTGGCCTTGACGCCTCTTGGTTATCCGGCAGATAGTCCTCGTCCCAAAAGGAGAAAAAGCTTGAAGGAACTGGTCTCCCCTGAGCACTGGTCAGATTGAGTCGGCACTTTGGCCTTTATAAGATGGACCAGGCTAACTATTTGATTATAAAGAAAATCGGCTGGCCCGACCCCATTTAAAAAGGCAGGAAGAGAAAAACGGCCAGATCGAAGAGAACGTGGCTGATAATGTTGGCCAGGATTGATTTAAATTTTAAATATTGATAGCCCCAGACCAGGCCACAGACGAGAGCGGCCAGGATAAGAACTGGATTTCTGGAGGTGAGATGGACTGCTGCATATAGGCCAGCCACCAGGAATAAACCAGGCCAACTTCCCAAGCGCGAAGACCAGTGCCGCTGTAAAAAACCCCGCCACCAGAGTTCTTCTCCCGGCCCGATGATTAAGGCCAGGAAAATCCCTACCCGCCATTGGCTTTGACCAGACTTAAGAGCATAAATCAGAGCCATTTGAGCCAGGCCGCCCGGCATGATTTTGGGCAGGATAAGGCTCCCGGCATAAAACAGAACATAGAGCAGAATAGCTGAGGCTACCCCGATAGCCACTTTTCCCCAGCCCCGGCCAAGAAAATCGGCAGCAATTAACCGGCTGAAGCCCGGCTCAAGCCATAAGGCAACCAGGAGAAACACGAGTAAAGTAGCTGAAAAGAGCGACCAGAAGTCAAGGGCAGCCGGCAGCCAGCCAGAAAAAATGAGCGGGAAAATTGCCGCCGACAGAACAGTCAGCCAGTAGAGATGGCTTTCAGCCAGTGGCTTGTCTTTCATTCTGACCTGTCTCTTTTTTATTGTCCGGTTAAAAGCTTCTTATTAGATTATTTTCGGTTATCGGCGATATTTATGCAATCATAAATTCAAAGCTGTAACAGTCTACCCGGAGAAAAAAATCTCTCCCCCATTGACTTTTTTATTTGTTTAAAAGCTCAATTAGATAATCAAGCCATAGACCGCCAATGGCCAGCAGGCCGAACAGTAAATTATAACGGGCAGTTGCCCCGTCGAGGGTAATTAAAGCCAGCGGGTCTCCCGCCTGTCCTTCATTTTTAACTGTAGCTTTTTTCCACAGTTTCCAGCCTTGAGGCCAGGAAAAGGCCACAATCAGAACCGACAGCGGCAAGGAAGGAAAGTCAAGTCCAAAAAAACGGGGAATGACAGCCAGGGAAGCCATTAAAATCATCGAGCCAAAAATCAGAACTCCATAATAGTGGCGCGAGCCCCTGTTCCCAAGAAGGTTGGCCATGGTATAAATTTTCTTTTCCCGGTCAGTCAGAATATCCCGCCAGTTATTGGCGTGGAGAATGGCGGCAATCAGCATCCCCTGAGGAACCGCCCAGATAACAGGCAACCAGGAAAATTGACCGGTTTGAACTGCCCACGAGCCAAAAGATCCTAATAAGCCAAAATCAATAAAAACAGCCAGATCTCCGAGAGCCGCTGCTTTTAGCCAGGGATAGGCCAGACCCAGGCTTATTCCGATAAGACCGGTATACAAAACGAGCTTACCCCGGAGATAAACCAGAATAAGCCCGAGAGCTGAACCGGTGATAAAGAAGACCATCGAGCCTCTGAAAACCTGCCTGGAAGTCAACCAGCCACGGGCTACTGCCCCGCTGACCGGGGTTATCTCCCGGTCCAGGCCGCGTTGCCAGTCAAACACATCAGATAGCATATTGGCAGCCAGATGGAGAAAAACCATGGCCAGTAAAGATAATAACAGCAGGCCGGCCTGAAGTTTTACCCAGCCAACAGTGGCCGCTAAGGAAGCGCCAAAAATTACCGGAATGACTGAGGCCGGCAGAGACCAGGGGCGGCCAGCTATCAGCCATTTTTTTAACCAGCTTGCTTTTTCGATTTCAGTTTCCATGGCAACCAGTCAAAACCAATCTCTTCCCCGACTAAGAATTCTTATTTCGGGATTTTAACAGATTTGGAAAATAATTACAGCTTGAAAACAGGTCAACCTGTAATTATTTTACTGGCTTAATTTGGTCTCAGCTTTTCCCATAACTTTAAACTGCCTGACCAGCCGCCGCCCTTCTCCATCAACCAGAATCAACCGGTGTTCCCCTGCCGGCGGATTTAAAACTATTTTATGAAAATGCCTGGTAGTGGTCAGGTAGTTTTCGTCCAGGTGCCAGTGAATGACCGCTTCCTTTTGCCGGTGAACAGCTTCAAAAACCACTTCTTGAGGTTGTCCGTCGAGATCAACTGGAATGAAAACCGCTGTGCCAGGCTCCGGATAAACCAGGTTCATTATTCTTGACCCGTCAGCCACATCAACCTGATTGTTCTTCCCTGATCTCAAAGGCGGTAACGGCCGGTAGTCAGGATGCCAGGTCCGATAATAATATTCCTGAACCGGAGGTAAAACAAACCAGCTTTGATGTTTCATTCTGGCCACTGATTCAAACCGGCTGTCAACCCGGTTCTTTCCAAGCTGGTCAAGATGAACTAATTGATGATAAAGGCAGGCCTGGTCAAAATGACTTTCCGCCGGCACCCAGCTGGACTTTTTAGAGCACAGTTCAGTGGCCAGATAACCTGAATCCTGACAGACTTCTATTCTTTTTAATGAACCTGGTGGCGCCGTTATTTCGCCGCCAGTATCCAGCAGGCCCAGCACTTCAAATAGAAAGGGAGCTGCCGCGGCCAGTCCGGTTATTTCCGGCCGGCCTTCGCCATCGGCATTCCCCGCCCAGACCCCGATGGTATAATTCGGCGTCACTCCCACCGCCCAGGCATCTTTTAAGCCAAAACTTGTTCCTGTTTTCCAGGCTACCCAGCGGGCCGAGCTAAAATTACGCCAGAAGCCTTCCTCGTCCGGACGGTTAACTTCCGTCAAAGCCAGAAGAGTCAGGTAGGCAGCTCCGGAGCTAAGTTCTCTCAAGCCGGAAAGAATTTTCTCTTCATCCCGCAGCAGCCTGATTTTCGATCCGCCACTTTTGACTCCCATGGCCCGCCGGCCCATTTCGGCATACATCGAGGTTATTTCCAGAAGCTTCCCTTCAGCTCCTCCCAGAATCAGACTTAAGCCGTAATCTTCAGCCGGCCGGAAAAGGGTATTCATTCCCCAGCGGGACAGCTTATTCTTGAATTTAGCGATTCCGTACTGATGCAACAATCTCACGGCCGGCACATTAAGAGACCAGGCTAAGGCTGTCCTGGCTGGCACGGCTCCCCTGAACTGGCGGTCAAAATTCTTGGGTCTAAAACCTTCATATCTGGTTGGAATATCTGGAACAAGCATCTCCGGGCTCAGCCAGCCTTCCTGGAGCATTAGCCCATAAAGGAAAGGCTTAAGGAGGCTGCCGGTGCTTCTTGGACTCTGGGCTATATCTACATACTGAGCGCTATCAAAGTTGCGCCCTGAACCAATATTGCCGATATAAGCTGTGACTGCTTCCTTTTTGTTATCAATGACCACGACCGCCAGGTTTCTGAGGCCACGGTTGAGCAGCTTTTCCCCATAAGCTTCAGCTGCCAGATTCAATCTCCGCTGTAAATCATAATTAATGAAAGAATTGAAAGGTGTTTTCCGGCCACGGTCATTAGCCAGTGTTTCCAGGAGATGCTGGCAGTCTCTGGGAACCGGTTTAAGGCTGGCTGGCACCGGTTCGCTCAGAGCCAGCCGGTATTCAAGTTCCGGCAGGTAGCCATGCTGCCATAATTTCCACAGCAGGCGGTCTCGCTTTAACTTGAGCTTTGGCAGACCTTCACTTTGAGCTGCCAGGGAAGGATTCTTTGGCAAAACCGCCAGAAAGCAGGCCTCCGCCCAGCTTAAATCTTCCGGGCTGCGTCCGAAATAAAACCAGGAAGCAGCATTTATCCCGACCACATTCCGGCCAAACGGAGCCTGCTCAGCAAAAAGCGATAAAATCTCCTTCTTGCTAAAGTGGAACTCCAGTCTCAGAGCCAGAGTTGCTTCCTCTATCTTCTGTCCGAAAGTCCGGCGGCTGTTTTTCTCAGCTAAACGGGCGAGCTGCATGGTGATGGTGCTGGCCCCGCTTTTGACTTCACCGGCCTTCAAATTCTGCCAGACGGCTCTGACCACCGCTAATGGATCAACACCGGGATGAAGATAGAAGCGCCGGTCTTCAAACTCCAGTACCGCTTTAAAATATTTTTCAGGAATTTTTTTTCCGCGGGGAAACCTCCACTGACCATCAGCGGCCGGCCGGGCGCCGAGGAGCTGACCATCTTCTGAGAACAGGACGGGCGAAAGAGGTTCTTTAAAGACCGGGCCGAGCGGCCAGAACCGGAGAAGGAGACTTACCATCAAAAGCAAACCGCCAATCGCCAGCCACAGTTTCTTTTTCCCCGCCCGGAGCCGCCTTGCTTTTTGCTTTCTCAGTCTTGCCATTTTCTTTCTTTCAATTTTTCTTAACCGGCCAAATAGTCATCTCTTAAAGAAAGTTCACTATTCTGTCGCCTCAACTGCTTATAATAGTTACCTCCTCTGGCTTCTCTATTTAACTAGATTGACCCACTGACCTCTGGTGTTAGCCTGAACTGAATCATCATACATAGCTTCCACCGCTATTCCTGGCTGATAGAACCGACCGAGATAGGAAGCATTCAAAGCCACCAGAAAGGTCTTCGACTCACCAGGATTAAGGCTGAAATAGGTGTAGATCCTGTCGTCCCGGACATCCTGGTAATCATAATTTTTAACCGGACGGTTATCGCTGCTGAAAAGAGGATTCTTAATCTGAAAACCAGAAGCAACCAGGTGAGTCAGGACCAGATTCTGGAGCTGGCGGACCGTGTTGTTTCTTATCTCAACATCAACCAGAAGATCAGAGCCCTGAGTAATAGAGCTGATCTCGACCGGGTTCATTTTGAGGTCGCGGTAAATGACCTTAATCTCCAGGCCCCGGGCAAAAGTTCCTTCCTGACCGGCCGCGGGAATTCCCTTAGTATAAACTGTCACATAAAGAGGAGTTTTAGAACTATTGGTCAGCGTTAAATTACGACCTTCGACTGGGAAATTATCATAGGTCCTTTTTTCCAGTAAGAGCAAAGATTCAACTTTTTCTGGATTCTTATCATCCCAGGCTAAGGTAAAGCTGTAAGGCTCCCTACCGGCTGTCCCATAAAAGCTGGATAAAGCCAGAAGAATCATGGCTGTTTCGTTGGTGGAAAGCCAGAGATCAGATGAGGTAACTTCAGCTATTTCTTTGATAAGCGGTTTAGCTTTGTCCCTCATGTCCATCAGACACAAACCATGGGCAGCCAGGGCTTTATCTCTGAGTTCCGAGCCAAAGGTCACAGCTGAATCCCGGTATTTATCAAATTCCAGCCTGACTTTTTTAACCAGTTCAGCCGCTGCCTCTGGTTGTCCGCTCAGGTGATAAGCCGCAGCCAGAAGCATTCCTGGCAGCTGACCTAAATCCGTTCTTTCCCTGAGTCTGTTCATGGCTCCAAGGTCTGGCTCTCTGGCCTCGGCCAGGGTAAACAGACGAAAAGCCTGAGTTAGCTGGTTCTGGAGAGTGCCGGTCGTCCAGGAGTTAGCCAGCATTTTCTGGTTCTCTTTCCAGGCATTGAGCATGGCCTCTGGCACATAGTAGCCGGACCTTTTAGCTTCCAGCAGGAACCAGCCGGCGTAGACTGAGGTCCACTCATGGGCAGTCTGATCACCAGGCCAGTAACCAAAGGCGCCATTGGGCATTTGAAAATAACTCATCTTCGTGACCGCTGCCCGGACATGCTCCTCAATGTCTCTGGTTTCTTTTGAAGCCAACCTGACCAGATTTTTTAGATAAAGCTGCGGGAAAGCCACCGATAGTGTTTGCTCCAGACAGCCATGAGGATAGCCAATCAGAAAATCCAGCCTTTTTTCTAATTGCAGGGCAGGCAGACTGGAAACTTCCACCGTCACCTGGTTGGTGCCTTTAAGCCCAAAGGGCACAACCTTCTCCTTCAGGTCCTGACCGGGCTTTACCTCAAAAGAAGTAGCCCGGGTAAGTAAGGGGTTGGAACTGAGAACTTCTATAAAGACTGTATCAGAAGTCATCTCTGAACCGCCTTTAACCTGAAAACTGACCTGCCCCTGGCCGACGGCTTCAGCTGTTTTCAATTCAAAATTGACTATCTGCTCTCCGGGCTGGTTGAAGGAAAGAATTTTCTTTCTTTCGCCCACGATCTCAAAAAGCTCATTGGCCTGCAGAGAAACTTCAACTTCTTTAAGACCGGAGTCAGTCACAAAAACGGTTATGGGGAGGCTAACTTGTTCTCCGGATCTGACGATTCTGGGCAGGGTTGGCAGTGCCATTAAGTCACGCCTGACCGGAACTGATTTTTCAACTGAGCCGAAAGCCCCTTCCCGACCAGCTACTACCATCACTCTGACTGCTCCAAAATACTGGGGCATCAGGAATTCGTGGCTGGCCGTTTCCCCCGGCTTGAGTTCAAAGGGACCGTCAAAAAGAACCACCGGCGGAAATCTTCTGGGTTTGCGGGCTTCTTCAGCCGCTCTTTTATACTCATCGCCGCCCAGAGCCAACAGGCGGTTCAATTCAGCCCCGTAAGCCTCAGCCACCTGGTCAAACAAATCCCAGGTAGATACCCCTAAGGCTTCCCGCTTATAGAATTCTGCTCTCAGGTCTGGAACCTGATAATGGGTTAGAGAGAGCAGCCCCTCATCGACTACGGCCAGAGTATAGAACATCCGCTGGCCGTTTTTTTCTCCAACTTTAATTTTGAATTTTTCCAGTGGCTGGATTTCTTCGGGCAGGTTAAGAACCGGTTCCAGTTTGGTCGCCGGGTTTTCTACCATGAGCGGAATGACTCCATACATCCTGATCGGAGCATCGCTGACCTTCCCTCTGTGGGGCTGAATCAGAGCAACATAAACATAGACATTGGGAGTCATATCTTCAGTGAGCTGGATCTCAAAACGGTTCTCTCCTTTCTGAGTCGAAACCCACAGCTTCTGAAGCACCGCTGAACCAGATTCGACTGAAACCAGAGCCCGGCCCTGAACAGCTTCTGGCAGGTAGATGACTGCCTTTTCTCCGGTGAGATATTTCTCTTTATCAGATGACAGGGACAATCTGGAGGCTTCCTCACCTCCGGTGGCTCGGGAGCGGCCTGTCCAGTCTGGCCAGTCCACGTAGATAACCTGTCCCGCCGAATGGCCGCCCTCAAGGTCTTCTACCCGGATAAAGAATCTGCCCCAATCGGGATACTTTATCTGGAATTTCCAGGAAGCCTGTCCCCTGTCATCAGTAGTCAGGATGTCACTCGTTACAGGGCGGGTGTAGCTCCGGGATAAATAATCAGCTAAGGAGGCGCCTTCTTTTTCCCACCACCACCGCCAGTCGATTTTGTAAAGAGAAATTCTAAGCTTCTGACGGGAAACCGGCTGGCCCCGGGCATCAACCGTCGCCAGGCTAACCAGTTGTTCTTTACCGGTTTCGAGGTAGCCATAGCCTTTTTTAGCCTCAGGCAGCCTCAAGCCGGCATAATAATCATAGGGATGCAAGGGCTGGCTGAAAGAGTCTAAGCTGAAATCACCTGACTCTTCAAAGACCCTGGTCACAAATCTGGCCTCTAACCCGCCTGGAGCAGTTGAATCAATTTCAAAATCAAGCTTGGCCAGGTCTCTACCCTGGCTATCAAGAGTGCCTTTGGCCTGAAGAACATCGCCGGCAGTAAACTCTTTAGAAGGGTCGTCGAAGGTAAAACCAGGAAATTTAGTGAAAACCACCGGTTGAGGTGAGAGGCTAACGGTGATGTCATATTTCAGGTTGGCAGCCGGGGCTCCATGCAGCCACTGTGAGTTAATCGTCGCCTGAATAGGTAAATCTTTTCTGGTCAGAATACTGACCGGCGTTTTAAAGTCAATTTTCAAGCGGTTAGGCACCACGGTTTCGATTCTGACTGTTTTGGAAAAAGTTAATCCTCCAACCAGAACCTTAGCCTGCCAGGAGCCAGTTTGAGCTTTTTCCTCGGTTTCTATTTTAAAAGCGTGGAATGATCCCAGCGACCTGGATGGTTTTAGAGTCCTGACCAGCTGGCCCTGAGGCGAAGACCATTCCATAGTTACCGGATAGTTGGCTGGCAGGCGTCTTTCCCGGTCAAACAGAACAAAAGTCAGATAAATGGTGTCACCTGGCCGCCAGACCCCTCGCTCCCCATAAATGAATCCTTTAATTCCTTTTTTGACTGTTTCCCCGCCTATATCAAAATGACTTAGGCTTAAAGCCGAGTCTCCGCTCAACCGGAGATAGCCCAGATCGCGGCCAGCCCTGGCGATGACCAGGAAAGGCCTTTCTTTTAACTGGAAGGTAGCAAAGCCATTACCGTCACTGACCGAACTGGCCTGCAGTTGTTGCTGGTAGTTATAGACTTCGAGCCTGACCCCGGCCAGAGGCTGGGCTGTCCTGAGGTCAGTTACCACCAGATGAAGGTTGTTATCTTTTTCCATCTTGGCGATCAGCCCCAGGTTTGAGCTGAGGAGATTCCTGGCAACGACAGCCTTCTGGTTATAGTTTGGATTATAATAGGCATCATGGCAGGGGTCATTCCGGTTGAGCCAGCCGTTCTGAAGATAAGGATAACGATAACTTTCGTCCCAGTAGTAATCCTCTGGAGTTTCACCTGTCTCATTTACCAAAGGCGGTTCCAAAGCCGGGGGCGATGTTACCTCAGGGCAGGGATAGGTGGTATTGCCACGGTTAAAGGATAGAATCAGGCGGTAAAGGCTGCCACTCTCCTCTTGAAAGAGCGGGGTGACATCGAGGTCGTAACGGGCCCAATTAGAGGTTACTTCCAGATCATCAGAAAGATTAATGGTTTTGCGCCAGAGATAGCGGCCCACTCTGGTTAGTTCTCTGGAGCCAGTCAGTTCATTGACCTGAAGAAACTGAGTGATATTATCGGGAAAAATCTGAAAAACTGTGACCTGGATTGATTTGAGATTAATGGCTTCAATGGGCACCGTCAAACGGTCTTTGCCGGGCAGAATAATACCCTGGCCAATAAAGCGAACCTGCGGAGAGGGAAGTCCAAAAGCTACCTCAAAACTTTTTTCTTGATCCAGGGTTCTCTTCTGCAGGCTTTTTATTCCCGGATAGACTTTCAAGACCACTGTTTCCCGGAAACCTTTCTGGCTATAAACTCTGATCAGGTTCCTGTCTATTTCCCAGGTTAAAGGCAATTCTCCGACTCTGAGTAAACCAGTTAAGTCCTGGTTAGGATCCAGAGGATCAGAAAAACGCAAAAGGATGTGGGGTGAGTCCTCCCGGACTGCTGTCACCTTGAGCAGTTCAAAGCGGGACAGAGACGGAACTTCTATTTCTCGTTCTCCTTTATCTTTTATCTCTAAGGGGCTTCCATCCCAGACCAGTCTGACCAGAGATGGCGCCTCGCCCCGGATGATTCCGTTCACCCTGAAATCATGCCTGATTCCGTCGCCCGAGTGGCTCCAGGTAATGGGCAGCCTGGTTCCAGACTGTTCAGCCAGAAGGACTTTTTCTACCCGGGAAGCTTCTTCCTGGTCAGAGGTCAGCAGCTGCCCTTTAAGGGTTTGGACTTCCGGCTGCGACGGCTCGTCGGCATAAAGTCCATCAATCATTATTTCCATCAGGGGTTTAATCGTCCGGAAGGTGAAAGAGAATTTAGAAAACTGTTTCGGCAATTTCATAATCTTGTCAACATGCAGAATAGCCTTATATTCAGTATCCGGTTTGAGTTCAGTGGCCGGAATCAGGACGAGCTCCCTGGTTCCAGCCCATTGCAGCTTTCCTTCGACGGCTGGCGAGATGTCCAGCACCGGCGGCGGTGTTTCCCCGGGCCGCCCAACCGGCTGGACAAAAACCACCCGGAGGCGGGCTTTCCGGGGAATAGTTCCAGAAGTATGAGCGCTGATGTATTTGTACCATTCCTTATCCATGGAAACTTCCGGTCGGGGCTGTTCTTTTTTGCAGGCAAAAAAACCAGCCACCAGCACGATCATTAAGGTCCAGCCAAACAATTTTTTCATGGGACTTCCCCTTCCTTCCTGTCTTAGATACTGACATTTTAAGACGCCAGTTTCCAGAAAGTCAAAACTAAAATTTCCACCGGATGGAATTGTTGCTTTGAGTTATCGGCAACTGATTCTTTACCAACCGCTAAACTTAAAGCTTTATCTTGAAAGAGCAATCTGATTTCAGACTTTATGAGCAGCAAATTTTAGCTTCTAATTCAATCAGCTCTTGATCAGAGAAAAAAGTTTTCGACGATCAATCTATAGCCGGCCAGCCGGTTCAGTAATGGCTAAGCTTTTTTAGACCAAATTTGAGCCGGAAACTTTTTATTTGAGCTTTAGCTTATTTTTTCTTAAAATCACAGTGTTAAAGGTCAAAAGGATGAGCCAGATTTGGCCATTGATGTTGCTTTCCGGCCAGCTTTATTTCTTAATATAATTTTTTTAATATCATTTAACTTAAAAGGAGACCATCATGAAGATAACCCGCCAGCAATTTTTAAAATATTTTAGCCTCGGTCTGGCTTCAACCGCCCTGGTTAAAAAACCGGTCCTGGCCTCGGTTAAAATGGCCCAGGCCCGGGAAGAAATCAAAAAGATGAAGATCAAGAAAATCGACATCTGGACTTTTGATATTCCTCTTAT